>Ga0181582_10000310_pt1 | contig 33689 bp, 29 predicted proteins | sample 071ome_32_FD_132438 | JGI IMG/M metagenome (GOLD analysis project Ga0181582, IMG submission 132438) | Coastal salt marsh microbial communities from the Groves Creek Marsh, Skidaway Island, Georgia - 071405AT metaG (megahit assembly) | ecosystem: Environmental > Aquatic > Marine > Intertidal...
ACGACTAGACGACTAGACGACTAGACGACTAGACGACTAGACGACTAGACGACTAGACGACTAGACGAGCAGCACGGCGTTGATACAGCCGTCGTTCTCCGGGTTATTCGTCACTTGCGCGTACTTCCCCCACACCACCTTCCCCCCGGGCGTCACCAGCCCCAACTCGCTCACATTCACCTCAATAATCGTCCCCTTGGTCACCACCCCCAGACTCGTATACGCCTGCCCGTTGGGGTTCTTCTTCACCCCCAGGATGTCCAGCTGCAACGTCACCTTGAGCTCCGGATGCGTCACATGCGCCGACTTCATCCGCAGCCCCGTCGGCCGAATAAACCGCTCATACTTCGGCGGCTTCCGCGTAAACCCAGGCGGCACAAACGTCACCTTGGTCACCATCCGCTTCCACTCTTTCCGCTTCCGCTTGCCCGTCTTGAGCACCTTGAACATCTCGTCCTCCGCCACCGGACGCACCTTCGGCAACGGCACCTCCCACTTCCCAGCCTTCTCTTTCCGCTTCTGCTTGATCGTATTCGACAGCACCTTGGCCCGATCCACGTGCTCACGCTCCAGCAGGTACGCCGGCACCGCCGTCCCGTCGTCCACGTCCTTCACCTTCTTCTTCGCATCCTTCTGCTCGTGCATCGCAATCGTCTTCTTCATCGTCGCCTTCTCCTTCGCCCGCTTCTTCGCCAACAGCTTGCCCTTGATACCCAGCGAGTTTTGCGCCAGCTTGGAGCGTTTCTTCACCTCCCGAGCCTCCCGCTTCCGCGTCCGCTCCTCGTAATCCAGCGCGCGCCCATACCGTTTCCGGTGCAGCTCAATATGTTCTCCCTGCGGCATACTGGTCGTCGCTGGATGCTACGTATGCTTTCTTTCCTGGGATTTCAAGTTTCAAGAGATTTCACGAGCAAATTTTCTTCGCCCTTCTTGGACGTCGTACTCTCGCGACGGCTGCTCTGGGCTGTCTATTCGTGTCGCGTGCACCCTGTGAACGACGACGTGATGGAGGGGTACGAATTACGAACCTTGCTTCTGGGTGCATGCATGCTTCGGGCTCTACCACTCGTCAGCTGCTCACAAACCAAGACGCCGATCTTCGTCGTCGCGCCATCCCGACGACGACATTGAACAGCCAGACCTGGTTCCGACCTACTTAACGGGCGGCGACGACGCGCGGTGTAGCTGACGACGACGACGACGACGACGGAACATGCCGGCACGTTTGCTGAGGTTGCCTGTGGCCAGGACGTTTGCGTTGGCCCGCCACACGGCTCGTCGCCGCGACGGTACCCCGCGTCTCGTCGTTCTCGCATCGTCGTTCTCCCCAGACTCCCCAGACTCCGGCGCTTCCGAGGGCGGCGATCCCGGCAAGTACTCGTCCTCGGCGGACGACGTGGTGGGCTTCGGTCGAGTCATTCGGGATCCTCGGAAGTCGAAAGCAGACGTGCTGCGGGACAGTCTCGCGTCGACGGCTGCGGTACCGGGCAATCCCAAGTCGGTTAAGCCGGCCTCGACGTTGGAGAAGACGGGCAAGCCGATCGTGTTGAGCGATGGGGACGGGAAGACGGCGGACGAGTGGGCGCAGCTGGATGAGCACGTGAATGAGTATCCGGGGGAGCGGAGTTTCAAGGCGATTGGGGCGGGGGAGGCTGATTTCGTGCGGAGTATGCGGGAATGTGTGGAGCGGGTGGTGGGTGGGATCGAGGACGGGCAGATGGATACCAAGGAGAGCAGCGGGGGGAAGTATGTGAGTGTGACGTTCCGGGTGATGATTCAGAGCGCGGAAGAGATGAAGGAGATCTACGAGGGGATGAAGCGGGACGGACGCATGAAGTTCTTCATTTGATTGGGTAGTAGTAGTAAAGAATCGCAGTTGTCGTCGTAGTATTCGTGGTATTAGAGACCAAAGACTTTGACTCTGGCGGTGATGTGTCGGCGGCAGACCGGGCAGGCCGTGGACTGGTAGCGGCCGTTGCAGTCGGCGCACGCGACCGCGCAGCCGACGCCGTCAGCGTGGGTGAAGACGAACTGGATGGGCCGGTCCAGGCAAATGAGACACTCGCGCGTGTCGATCTTATCGTGCGTGGTATTGTTGTCGATGTTCTCGTTTCCGTTCCCGTTCTCGGTCGACGTCGTGCTCGTCAGCGAGATGCTCGAGAGTGAGACTTCCGGCGAGGCCAGGAACCCTGGAGGCTGGTTCGCCCAGTGCTGCTGCGACTGGACCTGCCACTGGACCTGCGACTGGACCTCCGACTGGGTCTCATTCACTCGCACAAACCCACCGCCCCCGCTCCCCAATGACGCCCCCCAATCCAAGCACGCACGGAACTCCTCCAGCGCCTCGCTTCCCCCCGCGGCGTCCGCTCGAAACTCCACAGTCCACCGCCCGCCCACCTTCCGACACCAACACCCCTTGGGCTTCGTCCCCACCTCTGGCGCGAGCCCCAACGTCACCAGCCCCGGTCCGCCCGCGCCACTCGCCCTCGACCCGTCCACCCACATCCTCGTCGGCGACCAAAACGTCCGCAAATGCTCATACAAACACAGAACGACTTTCACCTCCCGTTCTCGTACCCTAGGGCTTATCACGCCCCACCGTCTGGCCCACTTGCCCCTCCCCACCCGCTGCTCCACCCACCCAGCATACACCCCCCGCGACTCAATCAGACGAAGCAATTCCAGGGAAAGACCCGTCCGAATCACCATATCGTGCGCCGTGAGCCCACCCTCGTTCTCTACAAACGGCGACGCCCCGGCCTCCACCAGCAGCATCGCGATCGACGTCCGCCGATACGCCACGGCCACATGCAGCGCCGTCATCCCGCTCGTCCGGCTGGATCGCTGCCTCCTGTTGGTAGACACACAAGGGACGTCGAGATCGGCACCCAGCGCCACCAGCAGCTCGGCAATCGAATGGTGCCCGTGCCGGGCAGCGAGGACCAACGGGGTGCGCCCGTGCCTGTCCCGACAGCTGAGGTAGGACGCACGGCGGGATTGGAAGTCGTCGGGGATCGACGCGAGCAGGTCGAACAGTGCCTTCAACCGGTGATAGGCTCCGCTGCGAGCGAGGGAAAGTATCTCGGCCTGCAGCTCGGCCGTGGCTCGTAATCGAGCACACGCCGGGCCGCGCGCTCGCCCACCGGTGCAGGAAGAAATCACCGCCCCCATCACAGCCTCCCCGTGTCTGTATACTGCACAACGAAGACAGAACGGGGACCCTGGACGCGAACGATTCGCGGTGAAGTGGCAAAAAAAACGAAACGGCTCTCGGTCGGGTCAAACGATTTAGCACGTACGGGAATCGCGCCCCTTGTCCCTCTATCGGAACCAGACCAGCACATACAGGACCTTGCCCGACGCGCCGTACCGCCGACAGCGAGAAACGCGCCGGATCATCAAAATCCCTTCAACAGAATTCTCGTCTCCACCCAAATTCATGACGTCCACCTCGCCCGCGCGCCGGAACGCGACGGCGTCGCTGGCCCGGATAGATCTCGGTTCTCTCGAGTCCGACTTGAACAGGTTCCGGACCAAGCTGGACCAGTGGGCGGACAATCTGGTGGCGAAAACGTCGAGGGAGAAGAGCGAGCACCTCAACGTGCTGGGGTCGTTGGCCGACGAGATCCACGCGTTGCAGCAGCAGCATCAGGCGCTGACGCAGGAGGCAGAGCGTGTTCGGCAGCGGTTACAGGCGGAGGCGCAGGGGGAGGCGGAGCTGCAGGCGTCGCTGGCGTCGTTGCTGGAGAAGCAGCAGGGTCTGCCGGGGCTCATCTCCGACCTGCAGGTTCGGGTGAATGAGGAGGCGAATCGGTACTATCGGAAGCAGGCCAAGGCGGACTCGAAGGCTTCTATTCAGGGGGATGTGGAGCGGGGGCTGCGTAAGATCATCGGGGCGTATGAGGGCAAGTTGGGTCTGGAGATGCGGCCGATGGAGGGGGGGATCGAGATTGGTTTCGGGCAAGTGAGTCGGCGGCACCCGGAGAAGGTGTACTCTGTGGAGTTGGTGATCGGGGAGGACGGGGTGTACGCGGTGCAGAAGGTGCCGAGGGGGCTGGAAGGGACGATGCAAGGGCTGGTGGACGAGCTCAACGAGCGGAACGACCTGGCTTGGTTTTTGTGCGGCGTGCGGGCTGCGCTGGTGGAGAATGCGCTGTGAATTGTCTGTGAACACCGGGACTGGTCGCTCAGCTTTGTGCCAAACTGAAAAGCGCTCAACCACCTTCGATTCTCTCTCGTCTCTCGTCTTGACGCTTGACGCGTCCGTGTACGTTCGAAAGACAGAAACTGGCGCGGTCGGAAGCGAAGCGTGGTGCGTGGTACGTGGTACGCATGCGGGGCGGAACGACCACGGTTCGGCTCCTTCGCCTCGCCACGAGCGTCCTCCTCTTCCTGCCTGCCATCGTCGGCCAACGGATCTGGCTGTATGCTTTCGTGCCGGCGGATGCGTCGGGAGAGCGGCTGCTGCCGCACTTTATCAACCACTATCACCAGCTGGGGGTGACGTACCGGCGGATGCTCCTGTTGGTGCATCACGATCCCGAGTCGTCGAGTCGGGAGTCGCTGGAGCGCATATCGGCGATCTGTCACAGCTATAACCTGGAGTGTCGGTTCTGGGAGGAGACATTTAGCGTGGACGGGCAGTACCGGGAGTACTTGAAGTTGCTGCAGGAGTTTGTGTATGATCCGTACGACTGGGTGTTGCACTCGGAGGTGCACGAGTTCCAGGACTGGGAGGGCCACGTGAAGTACACGGTGGAGAAGGCGAATCGGATGCGGGCGTATTACATCACCGGGCCGGTGGTGGAGCGGTTCGCGGGGGACTTTCGGAGCAAGCCGATACCAGACGTGCGCCGGTGGGCAGGCGCCGGCGGGGACGCCAGGTACCACAGGCAGGATGTCTTCGAGGCGTTTCCGATGCGGTGTCCGCCGCCGGATGTCATCGATGAGTATACGAATCCGGAGCTGCCTCATGCGACGAATCCGTACGGGAAGCCGTACGGGCACCACCCCGGCTCGAAAGTGGTGGCGTACCGGAACTCGTTGCGGCCGACGCGGATGCGGGATGCGATCTTGAAGCCGGACGATGCGAAGGGGTACCTCGGGGACTGCAAAGAGATGTATGAATCGATTGGATCGGGTGGATCGGGTGGGTCGATCGAAGCGCTGGCGTTGTGCCCGAGGGTGTCGGCAGACGGTCGGCCGCCGGAGGATCTGTACAACCTGACGCCGTACGCGGCGTTCCCGAGTCAGTATCGATACTCTTTTACGCCGGAAGGGAAGGATATCACCGTGAATATTACGCTGTGGCGGCCGGTGGAGTGGGGCGGGATGCAGGTGCCGATTCACCGGGTGAGCTGGGTGGACGAGGCGCTGCCGCGGCACAGGGCGTGGTTAGAGCGGTTCAAGGGAACGTGCGAGATGGAGGGTCTGGAGGACGGGAACGGGGAGAATGCTGGGTGCGTGCCGCTGTCGGCGTCATGGTGGGGTCGGGCGGAGATGTATCGGGCTGCGAGTCGCGGCGCCGCCGTCGAGCCGTGGGAGCGGTGCGATAGCGGCCGGCTTCTGGGTCTGCAGACGAATACGACCGAGTTTGGGCTCGCGTGGGAGGAGTTCGAGACAAGGTTGAACGTCGTGGGGCGGGTCAGGAACACGGCCAAGGGGGATAGCCGGACGAGGTTGGACGCCCTGGCGGCCAATCTCCATTCGTCCGGGAAGAGGAAGGGGGAGGGGAAGGGCTGATGGACGACCGACCAGGGGAGCGAAGCGAACCGTTTTGCCCGCAGCCAACCCCCCGGAGGGGGAGGGAGGGGTCCCCTCGCCGGACTGTAAAAGTTTTTCGCCAGACGCAGCAGCGATATTGGATAGGCGCTGTCGTTCGCGTGTGTAAAGCTTGCCTATGTCTGGATACGGAAACGGTGGATACGGTGGATACGGTGGCCGCGGCGGTCGAGGCGGTGGGGGGCGAGGACACGGTGGTGGCGGGGGTCGCCACGGTGGGGGATACGGTCGCCACGGTGGGGGATACGGTCGCCACGGTGGGCGGGGAGGGGGGCGCCAGGGCGCGACCCAGCCGGACGACGAGCAGCAGCAGCAGCATCAGGCAGCAGGGTACCAAGGAGACCGCAAAGCGCTCGAGCAGACGCTTCGTCGGATCGACGGCCGGCCGTATGGCGCGTTCAAAGACCTCCTCGGTGAGTGGGACGTGGGTCCGTTCACACTGTTTTGGGACCATATACAAGGAGACGCGTACGCAGCGCCCTCCAGGGCCCGGGTGCGCGTGAAGGCTCCCGGGATCCCCGCGGACCTCTTCGAGACGCGCATCCGACGTACGGCCCTGTGTGACTATCTCCTCCGCGTCCTGAAAAACACGGTCTGCATGTCCAAAGGGGACGTCAAGAAGCAGGGACACGGGTGGAAAGGGGAAAAGGGAGGCGACATGGGAATCCAGGAGCCAGGCCAGTTTGTGATGGAACGGTCCTCCGTGTCGATCGACCCGTCGACTGGCGTCGTCGAAGCGCGCTTCACCGTCGGCCTGCCGGCGGCAGGACGCACGTGCCTCGGCGCGTTTGCGGCTGATATCCTGCTCAACAACCTGCCTCGGTACGTACAAAGCGCGTTGCTCTGGCAGAGTCTTGACGCGGACGCCGTCTACAACCACGTGCGGGTCGTGGAGGACACGGCGTCCCTCCGCGACCAGCTCGACGATCACGACCTCATCGCCTTTGTCGGCAACGGCGCAATCCTCCCGAGGAAGAGCGGGGCCAGCCAAGAGCCGCTGGAGGCATCCAAGGCGGTGCCGTTCGAGACCCCACCTGCGTACGCCGTCCAGTTGATGCGGCCAAACGCGGGACCGATCGTCGGGATGGGGATCCCAAAGGGAATATCGCTCATTGTCGGCGGCGGCTTCCACGGCAAGTCGACGCTGTTGGAAGGCCTGCAGACGGGAATCTACGACAAAATCCCCGGGGATGGGCGAGAGAACGTCGTTGTCCTGCCGACGACGGCCAAGATCCGCAGCGAAGACGGACGGGCCGTGAGCTGCGTCGACGTGTCGCCGTTCATCGGCAACCTTCCGACGATTCAGGACGAGAACGAGTCCAATATCGACGGAGACTTTTCCGAGGACGAGGAGGAGCGGTTTGGCACGGAATACCAGTCGACCCCTGCGCCGACGTCCGTGCCGTCGATGCCGTCGAAGGTGCCGATGGTGCCGATGGTGCCGACCATGATTGGACCCGATGGCTCGGTGTACACCCCGCGCGAGGAACGACCTCTGGTGCTCTTTGATCTGAACGGCGTCCTCGCGCATCACCTGAGGCGCCCGGCCGACGATGGCGACTCCTGGTATCACACGCACGTGTTGCGCCCAGGCATCGCCAGGATTGCAGAGCTGAAGCACCACTTTGACCTGGGCATCTACTCGAGCGCGACGCTCAAGACAGTCAAGCTGGCAATCGCGAGCATCGAGCTGCACCTCGGCTGGACGGACCGCAACAGCAGCTTGTTCGACGTCGTGATGCACCGCGAGCACTGCGTGCTGGCCAAGTCGATCGGCCTGCAGCGGCCCGGCGCGAACCACTGGGATACGATCAAGCCGCTCGAGAAGTACCTCGCGGGCCACCCCGGCGGCTACTGTCTGGTCGACGATTCGCCGCACAAGTCCATGCCGGCCGAGACGTCGTCCATGATCGTGGTGCCAGAGTGGCAACAGGAGAACGAGACGTGCGACATCCTCGACACGCTGATGTCGGGCCTCCTACGTGTCGCGGGCCAGGCCAAGCCTCACTTCCTCCAGACCGTCGCAGGCCTTCGGGAGCATTTCTCCAAGGCGATTCTCGCACGCCGGGATGCCTCTCCCGACACGCGTTGCTTCAGCACGACCAACGCGTCTGGCTCGACCTCGCAGGCGGCCAACATCCAGGAGGCGCTCGAACAGGGAGCCCGCGTCTTGCTCCTCGACGAGGACACCAGCGCGACGAACTTCATGTTGCGCGACGCGCGCATGCAGGAGCTCATTAGCGGCGACCTGGAGCCCATCACGCCGCTGCTGCACCGGATCCGCGCGCTCTCTGCAGACCGCGGCGTCAGCACCGTGGTCGTCGTGGGAGGTACGGGAGAGTTTTTTGGCGTGTGCGACCGGGTCATTGCCATGAAGAACTGGCGTGCGAGCGACGTCACCCAGAATGCCAAGGCCATCGCGGCAAAGTACGGCGACGACGGCCTGGCCGGCGAGGCCGATGGCGTGTCGGCCTCGCGCTACCCGCCGCTCAGAAAGCGCGCCTACGACGCCAGTACGTCGAACGCGCGCCACAAGGTCGCATCCCTTCACTCCATCCTCGTCGACGAGACGAACCTGGATCTATCGTTTGTCGACCAGCTCGTCGAGCTCGGGCAGACCAACGCGATCAGCCTCGCAGTCGAGGCGGTCGCGAGACGGATGAAGCACGACGCGAGATATCGATACGCCTCGTTCGATGAGGCCTTGCGGATGCTGGACGAGGAGATCGACCGGGAGGGACTGGACGCCCTCGGCTCGAACAAGCACGGCTCGCTCTCCCGGCCGCGGCTCATGGAGATCGCCTGTGCGTTGAACCGCTACAGGAACGGACGCTTCGTCCAGAAGGCTTGATAGTTCGTTTCAGGTAAGCTAGTGACGTGGTAGTCGTAGTAGTGCTCGTACATTCCATCATCATCCCTGCAACACGCCAACATCCTCGTCGGGGCAAGGCACCCCGAGGTTGGTCCCGTGGTAGTTGAAACCGTGCGCGTAGCGCACCCCCAATGGCACCATACCACACAGCCGCGCATTGTTGTTCACGCCGATGTTCGCAAACTGGTGGTCCTTGAGCGCGTACAGGTTCCCCTCGAGCTCGTTCTCGTCCATCGTCATCTGCTGCAGGAAACGCGCCGTGTTGCTCATCGACTCGGGGATCGTCCCGTTCAACCTATTATCGTGCAAACGCATCCACCTCAGCGACGTCATTCCGCCAATCGATTCCGGGATCGGGCCCCCAACGCCTTGCTCCATCGTCGTGTCGTCCCTGGCCTGGCTCTCGATCTTGAACTCGTGCAGCTTGGACAGCTTGCCAATCTCCGGCGGGATGACCCCCGTCAGATTGTTGAACGACAGATCCAGCTCGAGCAGATCCGGGTAGCACTGCGCGAACTCGGACGGAATCTGCCCCGTCATCCACCCGCCGTCCATGTCAAACTGCCTGAGGTGCGAGAACGGACACATGTACTCCAGCGGGACCTGAAGGGCGAGCGAAGAAGCGCGTGGCGCGAGTGAGCGCGAGCGCGAGCGCGAGCGCGAGCGTCGAGTCTGGGCGTCTGGTCTGGGCGCGCGCGACGGTCGAGGTCAACACCCACCGATCCCGTCACCTTGTAGTCTGTTATGTGAAAGTCAGTCACCCAGCCGTCTCCCGGGGAATAGAAGAGCCAGGGAGTCGCCGCAATGGGATCCCCACGGCACCCGACATGCTTCCAGTAACCCCAGGCTTCGTTCCCACACGGATTGCAGGACTCGAGTTGGTACGGGTCAGTCTCGTTCCCGCACGTCCAATTATCGGTCGCCTCCTGCCAGAAGAGGCCCCGCTCGCGCATGGCGTCACGGAATATGATCAGGTTGGCCAACTCCTCTGGGCGCGTGTAGCCCTGCCTGGCGGGCTCATTCCAGTCGCCAGAGGGGGGCGAGTTCTGGTTGGAGTCGCCCACTCCGTCGTAGCCTCCTCCTCCTCCTCCTCCGACCCACCATTGAGCATCCGCGCCCACGGCCAGGGAGACGGCAGTCGCCGCCGCACAGGCGACGCCAACGCGGCGACGGGACGACGCAGTGGCCTTCTTCATGGAAAGTTTCGTTCGCGGTGGTTAGTGCGACGCGGATCGAGCGATCGAGGGGGAACGGAGGACGCGCGTGATCTACAATGACGTATGTAATGTTGTGAACGTGGATAGGTGGCCAAGGGCACAGACATGGTCGTCGTCGAGCCTTCTTGGGTCCCCAGCACCACGGACCTGTTGGAATCGCACGGCGCACGCCTGGGTCCGGTCATAAAAATCCAGGGCAGCCCAGATAGCGCCCGCGCGTCTCTCGCATCTCACATCTCGCATCTCATGGACCTCGTTGACCCGGACGCCGAATACGACACGACGACGATCACGGCGAGCGGCACAACCCAACACGGACCGCAATCGCTTCAGCTACACTGCCTATGCGCGATCGTTCGCTCGGCCACCCACGTGCTCACTGTCGACGCGCTGCAGTACGTGCCCGAGTCGATCGTCATCACCCTCTTCGAAGCTTGCTACCAAACGGGCACGCTGACGCCTCGGATCGTCGAGGCGTTCTTGGCCCTCGACCTGGCCGACGTCGCCTCGCTCGTCGCCGAGCGCCACATCGAGATGGTCGACGGCAAGCCATGGACGCCGCCCCTGAACACGCGTGATGGTTACAAAAGGAGACACCCGTTTTGAGGCGATGGCTCGCTGCATCACTGCGTCACTGCATCGGGATGGCCCACGCAACGACGCCCGCCGCGCCCCCGCCGGCGACGATGAAAGGCGCGGGCACGCCGAGCACCTCGGAGAACCCGAAGCATGCGATGCCGATACAGATGAACGTGACTGGGAAAGGCGAGGAGACGTAGGCATTGGTGCCCAGCTGGAACACGGATGCGATGATGAGTCCGACGGCGGCAGAGTTCAGGCCCGGAAGGGCGGTACGATAGAGCTTGAATGACCGGAAGACGCCCCAGTACGGAAGGATGGCGAATATGATCAAGAGCCCCGGGGCGAAGAGCCCGATCCAGCACAGGGCAATGCCGGCGATGGCAAAGACCCCGGCGTTCTGCGCGATGACAGCACCCAGGTACGCGGAGAAGTTGAACAGCGGTCCCGGGCACGCCTGTGCCAGCGACAACCCGAAATAGAATTGAGAAGCACTCATCCAGCTGCACTTGCACTCGTCCGCGTACAGCGCCGTGGAATAGTCGCTGCACAAGTCGATGAGCGTCTGATTGAGGAACACCGCGTCGGGTATGGAGTCCGTCGTCGTCGTCGTCGTCGAGTTGTTGAACGGGCCGGAGATCGGGTCAGCGATCTGCGTAATGTCTTTCGGACAGCAGATGGCGTCCTGTTGCGGGCAGTCGGCGGCAACGACGTCGTTGTAGAGCATCGGCAGCACCACCTGCCCGCCGCCAAAGATGATCGATCCCGTCCTGTAGAATGCAGCAAACCAATGCAACTCTTTCTGATCGACGTAAGTCGTCTGTCCGGCCGCCACGAGCACCGCGATCAGCACGGCGATCCACACCGCCAGCAGGATGCCGCCGCCGAGCTTGTTGAAGCCGAGGTGCCCCACACCCGCGGCCATGTTCTTCTGGCTCGGCGTGCTACCCTGTCGCTTGAAGACCTGGGATAGAACCATCGTGGTGAGCCCGCCCAGGAGGATGAGGCAGGGGAACGTCCACGGCTGAGGCCAATAGAAGGCGATGACTGCCGACGTGGTCGAGATGACCAGGAGCTCCCGGGTCGAGTTTATCTTCTTGTTGAGGTTGACCGCGGCCCCTGCGACCAGCGAGATGCCCGCTGCGGCCAGACCAGATACCAGTCCGTTGAGCCAGTCGATGTTCTTCGCGAGGGTGTTGGCGAGGGCCCAGCCCAGCGCCGAGAGAATCAAGAGGCCTGGACCCTGGAAGAGGGCGCCGCTGACGAGGCCACCCGGAAGACCCTGCGAATGAACGAGCGCGTAGCGCGAGTGAGAGAGTCAGGGCGAGCGCGCGGCGGCCGACGTCAGTACCCCACCTTCTTGAGGATGCCCTGCGCAAAGCCCATCTGCGTGCTAGTCGGTCCAGGCATGCACTGGCCGAGCATGAACAGTTCGGTAAAGACGAGGTCACTACACCAATGCAGTCTCTCAACGAAAAGCTTGTGGAACTGGATATTTTTCGAGCGGAGCGCGAGTGAGCGGGTCGGGGCGTTCGAGCAGAGCGCGGTCGAGCTCGATACCCACCATGCCGACGTGCGCCGCCGGTCCTCCGAACGCCGTCCAGCCGAGTATGAACCAGTGGTAGACGAGCTGACTCCAGGTCGCTTCGACAATGTCGTCGACAGGCTCGTCGTCTGCGTCTTCGACCGCAGCTGCCCCCTCCATGTCTTCCTCCACCGTCTCATCGCCCGCCCCGCCGCGCTTCCTAAGGGTGTCTACCTCCTTAATGACTGCCATGGCGCCAACAGGGGCCAGATCACGCCCACGTTTGAGGTGCTTTTAAAGTTGCAACATGGAATATTAACTGCCTTCATCATGCATGACGATGGTGCAAAACGGCTCTATTGGACAGCACGGCGCCGACCGAAGGGGTTTGTTTTTCAAATTTATGCCGAGAACTAACGTAGCCAAGAGAGACGTACACTGGCTTTGCGGCCGTTGACCGACACGATGTACGCGTCCAAGCCGCGCCTGGTCGAGCAAGCGCGCGCCGACGTCTTGGAGGAACGTGCGGGACTGTACTGGACGGAGTTCTACGTCCTACACGCCAACAACTTTTACAAGGACCGCCACTGGTTTGAGCACGAATTCGGTGAGCACCTCGTGGGCAAGACCACGTTCCTCGAGGCGGGCTGCGGCACGGGCTCGACGATCTACCCGCTGCTCGACATCACCGGTCCGAAGTCCCACGTGTATGCCTGTGATTTCGCCTCGACCGCTGTCGACCTGGTCCGCCGGCACAAGCAGTACTCCCCTGAGCGCGTGACTGCGTTTGAGGCCGACCTGACCCAGTCGGACGCGTTGCTTGGGCATGTGCCGCCTGCCAGCGTCGACGCTGCGTTGATGGTGTTTGTCCTCAGCGCAATCAGCCCACGCAAGATGCGGCACGCGCTGGAGAACGTGCGGCACGCGCTGAAGGACGACGTCGGGGTGGTTTGCCTTCGGGATTATGCGGAGGGCGACCTCTGCGAATCGCGGATGCGTGGAGAGGGGCGACAGCGGCTGCTCGAGGACGGGTTTTACGTGCGAGGGGATGTAGGTATCGGAATTTCGATGACGGCAGGCGGCCGTCGGATCCGGCTCGGCCCCATCCGCGCCCGCGCACTCACTCAATGCACCACCTTTGGATCTCCAGGGCACGCGCTGCTACTATTTCTCCACGCAGATGCTGAACCGTCTGTTTGCAAGCGCCGGTTTTTTGCCTGTCGAACGGATGGAGGCGGGCGTCTTGGAGAAGAACGAGCTGAATCGAAAGACGGGTGCGGCACGCGTCCGGCGGTGGGTATTGACCTCGACCGGCGTGCGCTCGCTTTTCGCAGGTGCGGCACGCCCCGAAGAATCTCTCACTCGCGTGATGCGCTTCGCTCGTTCGCCAGGTATGTCCAAGGCGTGTGGCGAAAGGCGAGTGCGAGCGAGATTGGCGTTGACGGTGTGGGGACTGCGATTCGGGCAGAATCCGCGGAGGACAGCGCACTCGACTCGTATGAAGAACGTAATACGCAACCCACGGATGAATCGTACGAATCGTACGAGTCGGTGGGATACCTGCGCGTCACCCTTCCCTCGGTTCGCGCCGTCGACCGATTCCTGGCGGAAGACCTGTGCACGTCCAGCGAGTCCAGGTCGCTGAGCCACACAGTCGAGTTGGTCACGTCCAGGTCGTCGGGAATACTCTCCGTCGCACTGCTCTCGACGTGGGGCGTGCGGCGTGTCATCGCGTGCCCTGTCGGCGGCTCGCGCGTTATGTCTCGAGTGCAGCGGCTCTTGAACGCAAACTCGAGTCGGGTGCTCTGGGAACGGATACGCGTCGGCTGCCCCGACGACGTCGATCGAGCGCAGCTCATCGTCTTCGAGTGGCCCTCGGATGACGGAGACGTCTGCGGTGAAGACGTGCTGCGGATTGCGGCAGACATGGCCAGGAGAACCGGGGCTCGGATCGCTACAGCGTGCACGCAGGATGATCTGGCAGGTCTCCTGGCGCGTTGCGACGGGTATGGGCTCGAGGTTTCCTCCTCCTCCCATTCGAGGCCGCTCCGGACCGAGGGTTGCTGGCGAATCGGGCTGGTGCCGCGAATGGACCGATAGCCCTCGTTCACCGCCGACACACATTTTTAACTCAAAGCGTAACTCAACACGCGACACGGCGCGCCAGGAGAGGAGTTTCAGTTTCAGCAATTCCGTTTGGGCGTCAGATCCCCGCATCCGCGTCGGAAGACTTCGCGTGCGAACAGACAGACACGCCGCTGCCCTCGCGTGCTCAAGTATGCGTCTTTATAGGGATTCAATGCCGGCCATGGCATTGCTCGTCGTCTTGGTGGCGTCGTCGCTGGTCGCCACGGTCAACAGTCAGGTAGGTAGGAGGAATCCGCCGGTGGGCACGTATCGACGACTCGCTCGCTCACTCGTGCATTGCGCTCGGTTGCTTCCCAGGGCGTCTGCAAGTCGGACAGTCATTTGGTGACGAGTGATATGGAGGAGTGCACGTTATTTTGCAATCAGAAGATTGTCGGTGTAGAGGACAAGGCGAGCGTGGACCCCAAACTGTACGAGCGCGACGGCGTGAGCTGCTGCAAGTGCAACTACAACAGGTTTGCGAAGGACGAGGAAGACACCGGATATGGGGCGTACGAGGCATACGAGGCGTACGAGGCGTACGAGGCGTACGAGGCACCAACGGAGCCCGAACCGGTGCCCGAGCCGTACGAGGCGTACGAGGCATACGAGGCACCAACGGAGCCCGAACCGGAGCCAGAGCCAGAGCCAGAGCCAGAGCCAGAGCCACCCAAAAAGAACTCCCCACCAGCGCCGCCACCGCCCATGCTGGATCCGAGGAGTTTCCGCCCTCCCTACGGACCCCAGCTTCGTGATGCGGTCGATCCCAACCACCGGATTGACCCGAAGAAAAACGAGGAGGAGAACTACGTCGTTTTACAGGTGATCGGCGTGCCTTGGGAGCTTCCGTTGTCGCAACAGCAGATAGAGGCGTTCGTCTACGCAATGAGCAACGTGACGGGTGCGGTCTGGCAGTACAGGGGAGCGCAGCCGGCCGTGCCAGGGCTTGTGCCTTCCTCTCCCGTGGGTATCCCGCCGCTGACGGACGTGAATTCGCCGACGGCAATGGCCCCGCCACCGCCCGTGTTCCCCCCGCCGTCACCGCCGGCGCCCGTGGCCGTGCCAGAGCCATTTGTCGACCCCAACCTGCCGACGCTGACTCCCGATCCGGTCGTCGAGCCCGTCACGACTGATGATCCAGCAGCGACGGTCGAGTCGCCCGTCGTGGAGCCGGTGCCCGAGCCAGTGTCAGAGCCGGTGGAGCCGGTGCCCGAGCCAGTGTCAGAGCCGGTGGAGCCGGCGGTCCCCGCGGTCCCGGGAGAACCGACGACAACTGCAGACGGTCTCAAGATTGACCCTTCACTCTTCGGCCGGCGCATGCTGCGCTCGCGTGGGGTGCGAACCGCGTCCCGCCGCCGCCGGCTGCAAAGCCACGATCCGTACCGCTCAGAGTACCAGGATTGCAGCTGCTACGGGGACTACGAAAACTGCGACCAATGCGACTACTCCGGCGGCAAGTACGGCAACTACGGCTACAACTCGCCAGACCCGTACGGCTACAACTCGCCGGACCCGTACCGCTACAACTCGCCGGACCCGTACGGCTACAACTCGCCAGATCCGTACGGCTACAACTCGCCAGATCCGTACGGCTACAACTCGCCAGATCCGTACGGCTACAACTCGCCGGACCCGTACGGCTATTTTCCGTACGCCCAGCCCTCTCCCCCGCCGTTCCGTCCGCCGTTCAGGCCCCCGGTCCAGCCGCGGCCGCCCGTCGTCCCCGTCGTGGCCTCTCCGCCCCCGCCCCCGCCTGCCGCGGTGGAGCTGCCGCCAGATACAGTCGGTATCTGGTACTTCGCCGTCCGCGCGCTCGACAAGACTGAGTCTCAGCTGCAGACCAGTGCGCTCAAGTCGATCCAGGGCGAGGCCACCATGAGGGATTCTCTCGTCGCCAGCGGAATCACGTCCGCCAAGGTCCTGCAGACCCGGTACGCCGGGCCTGAAATTGGCGGCGTCCTGGATGTCACTCAGGCGCTCGATTTGGAGCAGCTCATCGGCGAGGAGGCCTCGGACGCCGATTCCGGCGGCGTCAGCGGCGCCACGATCGGCATCATTATCGGCTGCATCGTCGGCGGTCTCATCCTGATCGCCCTCCTCGTCGCCCTCATTATGTCGTACAACAAGAGAAAGAAGGGCAAGGACCGCGACAGCCTTACCAACCAGTGGAAGGCGGAGCGCGAGATGGCCGAGGCGGAGAGCAAGCGGCTTTCGGCCGCCAGCAGCAAGGCCAGCATCGAGGGCAGCCTGCGTTGGACGGCCTCTCAGCAGAACGGGAGCTTCAAAACGGCAACCTCGATGACCAGGGATGAGCTCGAGCGCAGGCGTTCCCTGCGCGCGGCCAGCACCGCCGGGACGACCCAGCGGATCAACGACGGCTCGGCCTTCGAGACCCAGCGCAGCCCGAGCAGGATGGACAGCATGCGGAGCGCCCTCGGGCTGAGCCGGAGCAACAAGGGGAAATCCAGCCCGAGCCTGTCCAACCGAGGGGGAAGCAGCGCGTTGGGAGACGCCGAGGCCGAGTCGACCCGCTGGAATCTCTTCAAGAAATAGCGCGTCTTTCGTCTTTTGTTTGCAAGTGATACTACTACGACGACGACGATCTTCTGCATCATCATCATGTCTGACCTCTCTGGCCACCAAGCGACCACGCACGCGTCGTCGTCGTCGATCGCGGACGCAGAGTGGTGGACAAGACGCAAGCGATCGCCGCTGGTTATGTTGGGTGCGGGGGTCACGGCAGCCATCCTGGGCGCCGGCCTCTTCGCGTACAAGTCAGGCAACAAGAGCATGAGCCAGACGATGATGCGGGCTCGTGTGGTCGCCCAAGGCGTCACCGTGGCGCTGATGATGGGCACATCAGGGATGATGGTGCTCGGCGACGGAAAAAACTGAACAATCTGTTCGTTTCTAGAAACGAATTTGCATCACAACACGTGAGGAAGGAGAAGGAACCGGAAAACACAACGTGGACCTCTTCCTGTCGTCGTCGATCGCGGAACGAATCGTGAGTGAGTGGCTCCTGCCGGGGTGTCTGATGCCGCCGGACGGGCCAGGCAAACGGTCTAACTGGCCCGAAAATGAACGCTCTGCCGGCCCCTGGACGAGGCCGGCCGCTGAACGACATCACGATGATCATTCTATGCATACGTATGGTCCATCCACCGTGGAAGTTGGGTGGGCAGAATGGAAGTGGATGCAAGGCCGCGACGACCTTGGGCGTACCTTGCTGCCGTAGCGTCGAGCTGTAAAGATAGTGTGAGAGGAGGTTTGACGTATGTATGTTGTTCGGGCTTCGCTTCTGAGACGAGCATGGGCACGCCCGACACAGAATAGGTATCCACCCATCTGGTTTACGCCTAGTTAGTACCAGGCGTGCGATCAAAACGACACGCTGGGCTGGAATGGCGACTCCCTCGACTCGACAGATATAGCCTCAGTCAATAAGCGGAAAAGAACCCACATGTGCACTGGGCATTCAGTTCGCATAGCACTAATCCTCGGCCGGTGTCGAGATGAGAGACGAGAGAGGAGGACGAGAGAGCAGGGACGAGGAGGGATGAGAATCTTTCGCTCGGTGATGCAGACGGACCTACCTATGACGACAGGCGCCAGGGACACGAGAGACGCGAGAGAGACGCGAGCGGGCGGCTGCAGCGCAGGCCTCTCGCTCGGTCATCGGTCGGATGCATAGGCTCGTCGCCGTTGAATGCTGACGCGCCGGCGAGACGCGCGATTCGCAGAGTCTTGAGACTGAGACGTATCAGTCAGTCCCACTTGACTGACGACGACGACCTCCATATGCCACCGAGACGATCGTCTCCGCGCGTTCAGTTCAGTTTTCAACTGGCGACAACGAGTCACATCGAACGAAAGCGCCTGTCGATTCGATCGATCGATCGCGCCGCCCGAATGAGTACAGTTGCTCTGCGGCCGTCGTCGACAGCGCCGAGCCGAGCGGGGTGTCCTGGCGCGGGCGGCCTGGCAAACTTCAGAAAACGAGAACCTTTGATCGCACAAAGGCCGGGGTCCGGGAGGCCCTCGCGCACACGGCGGGTGATCGCGTGCGGCTCGGGCGCAAGTGGATACCCGATCGACGATGTCCGCACCGGCCCGTTGGCACGAGGTGAAGGAACCGACACAGTCAAGAGCGTCCTTGTCCCGCTCGCGACGTTGTGGCGCTTCTCGCGGCCACATACAATGCTGGGTACCTTTATTTCCATCGTCTCGGTCTCCATGCTGGCGGTTACATCGATGATGTCGTTGACGTCTGCGGTTTCTGTGGTGTCGGCGTCAAGCGTGACGCCTGTCGTTGCCTCGACCATCGCCTCGGCACTCGTTCCGGCGCTGCTCATGAACATCAGTATCGTGGGTCTCAACCAGATTTATGACGTGGAAATCGACAAGACGAACAAGCCGTACCTGCCGATCGCGTCAGGCGAGCTGTCCATCGGTACCGCGTGGCGGATTGTATGCGCGACGGCGGTGCGTCACTCAATCACGGTGGCTCTCCAGAATGCCTCCACTCACTCCCTTCGGTCGCTCGCCCGTTGTTCGCCGTTGTTCGTCGCCAGATCCTGAGCCTGGCGCTGGGCCTGCTGACGGGGTCGCTCCCGTTGATCTGCACGTTGGTCGGGAGCCTCGCGCTGGGCATCGCGTATTCCGTGGACGCGCCCATGTTGCGTTGGAAGCGGTATCCGACGGTTGCGGCCATGTGCATCCTGTCGGTGCGGGCGGTGCTCGTCCAGTTTGGGTTCTTCTTTCACATGCAGCGGGCGATGGCGGCGGCGACCGCGGCAGCGAGCACGACGCTCCTCTCTCAAGAGGCGCTGTACTTTGCGACAGCGTTCATGTTTGTCTTTTCCATCGTCATCGCGCTGTTCAAGGACATTCCCGACGCGCGGGGGGACAAGATGAACGATATGCGCACGTTCACAGTGCGGCTCGGGGCGAAGACCGTCTTTTGGGCGTGTATCGCGCTGTTGGAGCTGGCGTATGCGAGCGGTGTTGTGTATAGTCTGGTTCGGCTGGAGGGGTGGGCGAGGATCGGGAGTGCCGCCGCGCACGCGGTGGTCGGCGGTCTCGTTCTGAAGCGGGCGGGGAGGACCGACGTGGGGAACCCGGAGGATGCGTATGGGTGTTATATGGATATTTGGAAGGCGTTTTATTTCGAATATATCTTGATCCCGTTGTTGGGGCTGACACTGTAAGGGTTTCAAACCGGTTTGGTTCGGGTGGTGATCAGGCGTAGACTCGGACTGCCAGCGGTCGCCAAAGGCCAGGACGCAGCTCGCTGGCGCGCTCGTGGGTGGAGTTCATCTACGCCTGGTAACTAATAACACGGCACTTACATCCCCCTAAAGATATCCACGAGGGTTGCGGCCGCAAAGACAAGGAACAGGCTTCCCCCCACGTACTGGACCGTCCGCTCGCTCAAATACTTGCCCAAGAAGCTCCCACCGAGCACCGCAATCACCGTGGCCACACCGTGCCCAGTCACCGCCCCGCCAATCACCCCCAACGGATCGCTCGCCGCCGCCAGGGCGATCGTCGCCAGAAAGCTCTTATCCCCCCACTCTGCCGCAAACACCAACGCAAACGTGCTCGCCACCAGACCCGCCACCTCGTACTCCTTCTTGCCAAACTCGTCGACGACCTCCTGTGCCTCCTCCTTCTCCTCCTCTGCCGTCTCGTTTGCCTGAGACGCGCTCGCCAGCGTGGACACGCCGAAGAAGATGAGGAGCGCCACCGCCAGCGCGTCGTCCAGAGGGAACCCCACGTCCGGGAAGAGCTCGTCGACCTCGTGCAGCACACGACCCAGGCCCACCGAGATGACCGTCATGATGGCCAGCGCGCCGAACGTGCCCGCAAACACGACAGACTTTGGGCCTACAGAGACGGCGGGTTTGAGCACAGCGGTGAAGGGTGAATGGTGAGAAACGAGAAACGAATGACGAAACGACGGCACGGAAAAGCTGTGTCACGTACGCTGCAGTGCCAGCAGGAGGGCAATGAAGAAGGTCTTGTCGCCGATTTCGGAGAAGAAAATGAGGAGAAAGCCCGACACGAAACCCTCTCGGAACGGACTGTCGCCGACCAGACCGGGAATCGACAAGGCGAGGTCTGCTGAACCCGCCGCTGCCGCGCCTGGCACCGAAGCTTCCGCCAGTGACCCCAACATCGCCAACGCTAGCACCGACAGCACCATCGACGTGGTACTCGAATGCCGAGCGGCGACCAGACCCGAGGGCATTCCCGACGGCGAGTCGCCGTCGGCTCCGTCGGCGACAGTCGCGTCGGCCCTCGCGACCGACGCGACCGACGTGTGTGTGTCTGCGCGAACGCACGTCGAGGTGCGGGTACGGGCCGTCGCCCGCACCGGCGACCGTCTCCCCCGCTGCGAGCAACCGAACACGCCCAATCCTCCCACGCCCCGCCGCTCGGCGGATCGGACGCCCCGCCGCCCACATTGGACGGATTGTGTCACCATCTGCGCGATGAACGACCCCATAGCTCGGGACTGCGCGCAAAACCGTCGTCGGCGAATTTAATCAGGTTTATCACTCGGCGCAGTCGCCCAGCACAAATTTTGACGTACCTACTGGTACGTTCGCGCAAACCTTTGCAGACACATACGCACATAGCGCACAGTGTACCACGTACGCGCCGTGCCCGACGACTCTGCACGGAACGAACGAACGAACGAGAACTCGTAGCCAAACGTTCCTCACGGATGCATCGCCACCAAATAGCACAGCGCGGTGGCGCGTTGCCGAGCGCGACACTGGCACAGAGGAGGACGCAATCGAGGACGACGATCGGTCGCGTCGTCGCCGTCGTCGGTCGTCCGACGCGCAGTCCGGGCGGCGACTTTCGTCGACGACACACCCTTCAGCGTCAGAAAGGCCAGCGGCCCTTGACCGCCCCCACGCGCCTCTACGCCGAGGAGGAAGAGCGCGCGTCGTCGCCGCCGCCGCCGTCGTCGTCGTCGTCGTCGCCGTCGTCGTTCACCGACGCGTCCGTGGAAGAGGCGGAGACTTCGGAGTTTGCGCTGTCGTTCCTGTGGCTGGATAAGAATCTGGCGGTGGCTGTGGACCAGGTGTTTGGACGGGGGCATCGCGCGCCGATTACAGAGTACTTTTGGTGGCCCCGGGAGGATGCGTGGGAGGGCCTGAAGCAGGCGCTGGATGAGAGGGAGGCGAAGGCTTGGATTCGGAGTGGGGACAAGGTGAAGCTGTTGAATACGCTGACAGACGTGATCAACTACTGGAGCGAGGAGGACAAGCCAAGCGTGAGGGACGCGATTGCCAAGTTTCCAGAGAGCTCGTTTCAGGGGTAAATACAGGTAAGTGGACATGTAAGAAGTACGTGTAAGAATCAGTATCGTGATGGCATTTTATTGATTGCCGGCGATGCGCTCAATGTCGCTCTCCGTCAGGCTCATGGCCTGGCTCATGCCGAGGCCGTCAAAGTCTCCCATGCTGCCCAGGTCAAAATCGTCGAGGTTGATATTCTCGAGGTTCGGGCTGAGGCCGAGGTCGGTGTTGACGCCCACCTGCTGCGCGAGGGTATCAGCCACAGGATCGGCCGGCTCGTCCACCATCGGATGCGTTCCGATCGTTTCGATCCTTCCGATACCGCCGATGCCGCGGGGGCTCGGTCCGGATCCGTTGTCCGCGTGCGAGTCCCCGGCCTCTTCCACCAGCGGGCCGATCCTGCCTCCGGCGTGATCCGCATCAGAGGTCGTCAGCAACTGCATGAACTGGTTGGCGAGGTCCGAAAACGGCGTCTGTTGGTGGACGACCAGCTGCTGGTTGGTCTGGTTTGTCGGGTTGGTCTCGCCACGCGGCTGCTCGTCGTCGCTGTCTGCAGTCTCGACAACGACCCCTCCGCCGGTACCCCGCTTCGCGACCTTCCTTCTTCTCCTCGCCGACGTACCGTCCTCGATCCGCATCACGTTGGGACTGCTCGCAACCAGGTGCTGCATGAGCCCGGGGTGTTGCAGCGTCTGGGCGATCATCGCGAGAAGACTCCGTCGTTCCCGATCGTACCGCTCCAACCGCTGCTCCATCGCCATCATCTGGTTGTCCGACTGCGCCTTGCTCGACTCCATATCGTGACGGAGGCGAATCACCTCCTGGCGGAGCAACGCGTTGTCGCGACGCACCGCGTCGAGGCTGGTGTTACCGCCCATGTAGCCGCCATACGCGCCCACTTCGAGGGCGGGCTGCACTTGCGCGGCCTGCTTGCTCCCCCTGGCTCCCCCCGGCTGCTTGCTCGCGTCAGAGGTCTTGCGGACAATCATGCAAAGCTGGTCGGCCCGGCCCCGGACGAAGTAGTCGTTCTTGAACGTCCAGCTGTCCGGGTCGATCTTGCGGAACCGGTACGTGTTGAGTTGGCGGACGAAGGAGGAGAAGTTGTTGTGTTTGAAGTGCAGGGGGAGAAGGTTCTGGGAGAAGTACTCGGTGTGATGCACCTGGCGTAGAAGAGACGACGAGCGGGGTGACGACGACGACGAGCGTGAGCGAGGCAGCGGGGAGCGACACGTGCGAATTCACGAACGAACACAAAAGGCAGTGCCATCGGCGGTCCAGCTGATGATGTTATCCGTCGCCGGGTCCATCACCATGTCATACGTCTTCAGCACGAAGGGAGCCGGCGGCTGGGACGTAAAGTTCGCTGGCATTTTCGCGTCGGAAGAACGAAAATCCTCTCCCTCAGTCTCCTCAGACAGAGACTGGTCGCTCTTATACTGTGCTGCTTTCTGAGAAGGGATCCTGTGTGTGCGGGTTGTCACCATGATTGAAACTGCGGGACGACGATGACGAGGGTTTGACTTGTTGGGTGCCTCTCTCGTTACGCTTACGTAGAAGGTTCCAGAAGGAGTCGCCTCGGCCAACGCTCCCGAGTGCGGTGGCCGGCTTTTTTTTCGGTGGTCGGGTGGTCGGGTGGGTGGGTGATGCCGGTCGGCGGTCGGCGGTCGGCGGTCGGCGGTCGGCGGTCGGCGGTCGGCGGTCGGCGGTCGGCGTGCTTTGCCGAGAGGGGGCAGCCCGGGGCGCGAGCGGCTGACGTTCGCCGCTCGCCTTCGTTCCCGGTCGGGGTCTCAACCGAGGTCGAATGCCGATCGTCGATCGTCGATCGTCGTCGCATGGGCAAGGAGGCTCACGCGCCTCGCGGACTGGAGGATGGCGGGTGGCTGGGTCAAGGGTCCGAGCTTACCGCCCGCGTGCCTCTCTCTCCAAAATATTCTCCAGCGAGATGACCCGAGGTTTCGTCGCCGTTTTCGCGTTCCTGGCCCTCGTGGCACAAACGTCCGGAGGATGGACATGGTCCGAATCTTCGAGAGCAGCGAAGGCGGGAGGGGGGACGCCAACGAGGCGCCTGAGCCTGACCCTACTCGGTGGCGTTGCCGACCACGATCAACACCCACACGACACCGACACCACGAAACCCGAACGCTTCTCTGGCTACTTTCGACTCGACCGGACGTACGCGGCCGAGATGTTCTTCTTTCTGTTCGAGCGCCGCGACGCCGCCGATGACGCGCCCGTGGTCTTGTGGATGACGGGAGGGCCGGGCTGTTCGTCCGAACTCGCCGTCTTCTACGAGAACGGGCCCTACGCGCTGCGCCGCGATGAGAACCGGGAAATTGTCGTCGACGAGACGGAGTTTGGTTGGGATCGAGCCGCCACGATGATCTTCGTCGACCAGCCGATCAACACGGGGTTCAGCTTCTCGGAGAATGACTCTGACCGTTGCTACGACGAGGCGTGCGTGGCGAAGGACATGGAGGACTTTTTCGTGGCCCTGCTCCGGGAGCGACCTGAGCTGCAGAACCGACCGCTGTTCATCACGGGCGAGAGCTATGCCGGTCACTATGTCCCGGCCGTGGCCTACCAGCTGTTCCAAAGCGCCTCCGACGGTCTCCTCAAGGGCTTGATCGACTTCAGGGGCCTTGCGATCGGCAACGGACTCACCGTACCCTCGATCCAATACGGTGCCTATCCCGTGTTCGCCCGGCAGCACGACCTCATCTCGGAAGAAACCAAGGACCAGATGCTCTCGATGGCCCCGCTGTGCCAGTACTCACTCGAGGCATGCGACGAATACGACCTATCGTTGGAATGCTACTTGGCCGTCATGTTCTGCCAGACCACCATGTTCTCCCCGATCCTCTTCGAGAGTCCCGGAGTGAACGTCTACGACTACACGAAGCAGTGCGAGGGCGACTTGTGCTACGACTTCTCCCTCGCGGACGAGTACCTCAACAGACCCGACGTCCAACGCGCCCTCGGCGTGAAGAACAACAAGGCGTGGGAGCAGTGCGATATGTCGGTCCACGAAGACATGATGAGCGACTGGGGCCACCGATTCGACAACGCCATCCCCGAGATGCTCGAGGCCGGCAAAAGGGTACTGATCTACGCGGGCGACCAGGACATCATCTGCAACGAGCTCGGCAACCGCTGGTGGGTCGACGCGCTCGAGTGGAGCGGGCGCACCGAATGGGACCGCGCCCAGGACGAGCCATGGGAGGTTGACGGCGAGCACGCCGGCACCATCAAAACCGCCGGCGGCCTGAGCTTTGTCAGCGTCGCTGGCGCCGGCCACATGGTGCCCATGGACAAACCAAAGCAAGGCCTCGACATGATTACACGCTTCATCACCCACGAAAAGAACAAGCCCCGGGAGATGCCGACCAGGAACACCCCGTTTATCGAACAGTAACGCGTACGCCCCGCTTATAACCACGCCACCAAGTCCTCCGGCACAGCGACACGCTGCAACACCCCCGAACCCCAGTACAGGTACCCACCGATCACCCCGCTCCCAGCGCTCAGCAGCGACCTTCCCCCGTGCACGACCGCCAACCACCCCGCCATCCCGTACAGAAAACTCTTATCGCTCAACTCCACCCCAAATAACGAAAACCGACTCTGCCTCGGCACATCCAAGAAGTACCCGACGAGCAACGAAAAGATCACCGGATGCAGCCCAGACGCACCGGACACGTCCACCAGCCGACCCAACACCACCTCCAGCCCGTACCCAATCAACCCACAGCACAGCACCAGACCTCCATACTTACTCGGCCCACACGCAACCTCCATCACCCGCAGCTGGTACAAGACCAGAGCCGCGAGCAACGCCTCGCCCAACGAAGGATACGTCAGCGCGTGTGACACCACGACGTAGGCGACAGCGGAGGGGTCCGACGACTTTGCGCGAGACGCAAACATCCGGCTGGTGACGACCAGTCCGAGGGTGAGGAAGACGAGCAGTTTCGTGAAGGGAAACGCCGACGGCTGCGAGGCTGCTGGTCTGCGCTGCGATGCCATGTCGCTCACTACCGATCGAGGACGCGAGAAAAGACACACACAGCCATCGGCGAATGGGAAACCGCTACGCTAGACAGGTAGATACCGGATAGAGTGACGTGTCTACGACGACGACGACTGCCCTCTGTGCGTGAGTCGTCGAACCACCCGTGGGAGTTAAAAAAAACAGAGTTGGGTTGAACCCGCCCGGGCCACGAAACAGCTGCGTGTTCGTACACTCGACGACGTGCATTTCCCTCTTGGCACGCCGCTGGGACGTATCGGTGTCTCTCCGGGGTCTGACAAGGCGGGCGGGTGGGACGACGGCCACGAGAAGATGGTCGAGGGGGGACACGACGCGGAGGCGGAGGAGGCGTACACGCGCGGTCTTCGCCTGCTGGAGTCGCTCATCACGGGGCACAAGAGAAAGGTGCGTGGGTATCGGTCGTCGTACGCGTGTCTGGCGCTCGGGGATCTGTCGCGGTCGTCGTCGTACCACGTACCACGACGCCAGGGCACGCACCGATTTGCGACGGCACATCTCACCGAGAACAAGCACACGCACACACGCACACACGCACACACGCACCACGTCGTCTGTATCAGGATGGCACGCAATGGGAACACGCCTTTCAGATGATGGACGGCTACCTGAACAAACTCGACCTCCCGCCGGCAAAGCTCGCCGACCTGCACGCCATTCACGTCACCGGGACCAAGGGTAAGGGGTCAACGTGTGCGATGGTGGATTCCATCCTGCGTTCCTGCGGCTACAAGACGGGTCTGTTCACGTCGCCCCATCTGATCGATGTGCGAGAGCGAATCCGCATCGCTGGGGAGAAGGTCGACGAGGAGCGCTTTCTGAGGGTCCTGTTCGAGACGTATGAATTGTTGTCGGATAACGGGGATGATTCGTTGGGCGAAGATTCGGGAAAGCCGGCCTACTTTCGGTTCCTGACCCTGTTGGCGTTTCGGATCTTTCTGCAGGTGCAGGTCGACGTGGCGATTCTCGAGGTGGGGCTGGGTGGGCGGTTGGATGCGACGAACTGCGTGCGGGAGCCCGTGGTGTGTGGGGTGTCGATGCTCGGGTTTGACCACATGAATGTGCTGGGGTATACGCTGCCGGAGATTGCGAGGGAGAAGGCGGGGATCTTCAAGAAGGGGTCGCCGGCGCTGACGGTGGGTCAGCGGGCAGACGCGATGCAGACGCTGGAGGCGGTGGCGAGGGAGAAGGAGGTGCCGTTGGAGGAAGTGGTGCCGCTGGATTTGTATTCGCGGGAAGCGGGTGTATATGGATCGTCCCCGATTCGGTTGGGGTTGGCGGGGGCGCATCAGGTGGAGAATGCGGCGCTGGCGGTGCAGCTGGCCGCGGTGTGGGAGGGGAGGTATGGGCGGACGCTGGCGGGGAAGGAGGCGGGGGCGGTCGCGCGGGCGAAGCAGGTTCTGGAGGAGAGGGTGCTTCCGGAGGCGTACGTGGCGGGGTTGGAGCGGGTGCGGTGGCCGGGGCGGGCCGAGATTTTTCAGGACGATGAGGCGGCGGGGCTGACGTTTTTCGTGGACGGCGCGCATACGCCCGAGAGTATTGGGGCGTGCGCCAGGTGGTTTTCCGCCGCGTCTGCAGACAGAGGGGAGGTCACGCGGGAGTCTCCGCGGGAGAGTGACAACGGGAACGGGAACGGCGGCACGGACCGGGTGGTCATCTTCAATTGCATGGAGGAGCGGGACCCCGAGTCGTTGCTGGAGCCGCTGCGGAAAGAGCTTCTGCGTCCGGGAGACGAGCAGGCGTGGCCTTCGGAGATTATTTTCACGCCCACGACGTCTTCATATACCAAGCTGAGCACGCCGAATGCTGCCGTCGACACGGCCTGGCAGGGCAACCTCTTGTCCGTCTGGCAGCGGCTGGTTGTCGGGGGTGGGAACGGCGCTCGCGCGTCTACCGCCGCGGGCGGAGGCTCGCTGGACCCGGCGACGACGTCGCACTGCCGGCTGCCGACGTCGGTTGTCTCGCCGTCGCTTGCCGAGACGCTGCAGCGGGTACGGAGCCGGGCAAAGTCGTTCGGCACCGGGAAGCGGCTTCACGTGCTCGTCACTGGGAGCTTGTACTTGGTCGGCGACGTGCTGTCCGCCCTGAACAGGGCAATCTAATCGAGCGCGGACGCTCAACGAAACGTTAGACACAGAACAAAATTTGAATTTACGATGAAATACGTTCTCGTCACGGGCGGTGTGGTCTCTGGACTTGGCAAGGGAGTCACGGCGTCCAGCGTGGGCGTACTCCTGAAGGCATGCGGTCACAGGGTGACGAGTATCAAGATTGGTCCGTTGTCGTTCGATTTGAATTCGAGCATGCTTTCGTTTTTCTCCACCTTCTGGTCCGATTCGGCACGCGGTGGAGTCGTCGAGAAGGATGTAGGCGTCGAGACGGCGCGCCGGTGCCGCCTCAGAGGCCTTGTCGTTCACCGTCCTCGCCTTGTCGGTTGACGCCTCGCCAGCGCTCTCGCAGTTGCCGTTTGCGTCGCACGCTCGCACGCGCGACCTCACGACCTCACGCACGCACGACATCCCTCTTCCCGACCTTCCACCCCGCAGATCCGTACCTGAATGTGGACGCCGGCACCATGTCGCCGTTCGAGCACGGCGAGGTCTTTGTGCTGGACGACGGCGGCGAGGCCGACCTCGACCTCGGCAACTACGAGCGTTTCCTCGACCTGTCCCTGTCCAAGGACAACAACCTGACGACGGGAAAGATTTACAGCTCGGTGATCGAGCGGGAGCGTAAAGGAGACTACCTGGGCAAGACGGTGCAGGTCGTGCCGCACATCACCGACGCCATCCAGGACTGGATCGAGCGCGTGGCGCACGTGCCGGTGGACGGGAAGGACGGATGCCCGGACGTGTGCGTGATCGAGCTGGGAGGGACGGTGGGAGATATCGAGTCGATGCCGTTCATCGAGGCGCTGAGGCAGTTCCAGTTCCGCGTGGGTGCCGGCAACATGTGCGTGATCCACGTCAGCCTGGTGCCCGTGATTGGCGTGGTGGGCGAGGAGAAGACCAAGCCGACGCAGCACTCTGTCGCGACGCTGCGCTCGCTCGGGCTCAACCCGCACCTTCTGGCGTGCAGGTCGCAGTCCCCGCTGGGAGACGCCACGAAAGAAAAGCTGGCGCTCTTCTGCCACGTCCCGGCCGAGCAGGTGCTGACCATGCACGATGTTTCCAACATCTGGAGGGTGCCGCTGGTGTTGGAGGAGCAGGGCGCGCACTCGACCATATGCAATATCCTCGGGCTCAAGGGCGCGGACCGTATCAACATGTCGAGGTGGAAGTCCTTCCTCGCCGAGAGGTGGGACTCGCTGACAGAGACGGTGACCATCGCGATGGTCGGAAAGTACACCGACCTCTCCGACGCGTACCTGTCGATCAACAAGGCGCTCCAGCACGCGTGCCTGACCGCGTCGAGGAAGCTCAAGCTCGAGTGGATCGAGGCCGGCTACCTGGAGGGCGACGCCAAAGCCAGCGACCCGGAGGAGTACGAGTCGGCCTGGAGCCGGGTCAGGGGCGCCGACGGCATCCTGGTGCCCGGCGGGTTTGGCGGCCGCGGAACCGAGGGCAAGATCCTCGCGGCCAAGTACGCCAGGGAGAACAACAAGCCGTACCTTGGCATCTGTCTGGGCATGCAGATTGCGGTGATTGAGTTTGCGAGGAACGTCATGGGCTGGGAGAACGCAAACTCCGCCGAGATCGACCCGGCCACGCCCACGCCGGTCGTCGTCTTCATGCCCGAGGGGTCCAAGACGCACCTCGGCGGCACGATGAGGCTCGGAACGCGTCGGACGATTCTCCAGACCGTGGACTGCATCGCCGCCAAGCTCTACCAGGCCGAACAGTACATCGACGAGCGCCACCGACATCGGTACGAGGTCAACCCGGAGCTCGTCCCGCAGCTGGAGGAGGGCGGCCTGCGGTTCGTCGGGAAGGACGAGACCGGGGAGAGGATGGAGATTGTCGAGCTGTCCGGACACAAGTACTACGTGGCTGCGCAGTTCCACCCAGAGTTCAAGTCGAGGCCGTTCAAGCCGTCGCCCCTCTTCCTGGGACTCATCCTCGCGGCGGCCGGCAAGCTCGACAAGCACCTGAGCGGCCATGCCACGCCGCTCGTGGGGACCTCTCCGCTCAAGTCGGGCATGTTCCCGTCGCCCGACCCCAAGGAGGACCTGGCGAGCGAGGTCAGCAGCAAGCTCAACTTCTCCGCTGCCTGAGACTTCCAGGGAGTACAAAGAACTGTTGAAGATGGTAAATCTTGACACGCGATGCGACTAGTGCTCATTTGGCCCCCTTCTTCTTCCACATGAACTTGACGCCGTCCTCGGCATTGTCCTGGACCGGCATGGTCGAGCAGTACGGGACGTAGTCCAGGCCGTTGTACGCCGCGTCATTCAGCGACTTGCGGATCTGGTACTCCCACGCGTCATCCGGGATCTTGTTGTGCGCCTGCGGTGCGTGCGAAGCTGAGGTGAGAGGAGAGGAGAGGAGAGGAGGCGGTGGTCCACGCCGTATGACTCGACTGGATCGTGGATCCACGAGTGGACTGGTTCCACCGAGGGATTTCTCCGGGTATCCGACGACGAAGCGACTGGTTCGGCGAACGACTGGTTCAACGTTCTGTGGATATATCACGACGGGGACATGGAGCGAGGGAGACTCCACGGGGGAAGGAAACGTCGTCGTCCGATCCAACGACTCGATCGGACGATCGGGAATTCACACGTCGCCGTCTCCATACATACGTACCGCGGAAGCCCAGATGTCGGGCTTCTCCTCGTAGTCTCCGAGGAGCGTCTTATCGTCGACGGTCTGGTCGGACATACTGAATTGGATATTTGTCTCGTTTCCCTCACAAAGTGACATTCCGGTGTATTCGTCAAACACCTCGAAAACACGCCCAGACGAGAGACGAGAGACGAGAGACGACCACGCACCAGTCAGTCAGTGGGCAGATGGATGAATGAAGTCCACGTCCCCCAGTACCGGCGGCGATGAAGCTCGGAGCCTGACGACTTGACGAACGAACGACGCGGACGAAGAACATGGTCCCGTCGAGTTGCCCACCTGGCAACCTCGGCATCATCGTCTTCCTGCGCTACCCCTTGCCTGGCCAAGTCAAGACGCGCCTGGCGAAGACGGTCGGCGACGCGCGGGCGTGCGAGATCTACCGGGCGTGTGCGGAGGGCGTCCTGAAGGCGGTGTGTCGGTTCGCGGCACGTGGCCGGTGCGCCAAGCTCTACGTGTTTTTCTCCGTGGCAGAGGAGGCAGGAGAAGTCGAGGACTGGGTGCGGTCGAGCGTTTCGAGCGTTTCGAGCGTTTCGAGCGTTTCGAGCGTTTCGAGCGTTTCGAGCGTTCCAAAGCTTGGAGAGATTACGTTCCGGCCGCAGAAACAGACGGCGTGCCTGGGGGCCCGGATGGCAGACGCCTTTTCGTACGTCGAGCGGCGGGGGCACGGCCGGATATGTATCCTGGGGACGGACGTGCCGGACTTGGGAGACGATCGCGTGTTGGGTCCACTCCTCGACCGACCAGCGGATGTCCCTCTCGGAGACGGCGGGAGGCGGGGGGCGGCGGGGGGGGGTCTGCCGACGGCCATGTTTGGTCCGAGCGTCGACGGCGGGTTCTACTGTCTCCTGATGGACGGTCTCGACGGGTCGTTCTTTGACTCCCACGGCGACGTGTTCGACGGGATTGCGTGGAGCACGGACACGGTGCTGGAGGAGACGTCCAAGGCGATGGCGCGCGTCGGGGTTCGGGTGGTCCGGGGGGGGTGGGCCCAGCTGCGGGATTTGGACGAGTGGGAGGACTGCGTGGCGTGGAGAGAGACAGCTTCGGTTCGCAGCGGTAATGGTGAGGATTTTGATGTTGAGGATACCGTTGGTGGTCGTCGACCCGTGGGGGAGCACCCCAACGCCCGCCTCGTCGAGGTCATCGGCGCCGCCGCCGATGACCTCGGCGTCGAGTAGCGATTTCCCGCCCAGCGTGTTTTAAAGTATCATTCACTAGAGACACAGGATCGTTCGGAGAGTATCCACCAAGCTTTCGATCTTATGCTGGACGTCGCCGCCGTCCGGCAAAAGTTTGGCCGTCTGCTTGTGGGCGTGCAGCGCCTTGAGCAACGAGACGACCGTCTCCGAGCCGTCGTCTCCGGCCTGCACCCGCTCGACGATCCTCGCCGCATCTTTGCTGTTGGTTCGTTCGTTCTCCTCGTTGATAATCTCCAGGAGCTCTTGCTTCCACCCTTCGTTCGTTCTCCGCGCCGCCGCCATTGTTCTCGGCAGTGGTGGGGTCTCCGTCATCGTCCCTGGACTGCGGCCCTGCCACCGCTCGTGGATGCCGTACAGGTCGTTCCGCACCTGGGCGAGCGGCGCCATGTCGTTCGCGCGAATGACTGGCAGCGGGACGACCGCGCCGCCCGACTGGATCGCGAAGAGGCGCTCGACCATCGAGTCGCGTGGCGGGGCCGACGCCGTCGCCGTCTGCCTGGGGGGCCTCCCACCAGCACCCTGGCCGTCTTCCATGCTCGTGCGCCGCCCATCGCCAATATGAACAAAGTCGGACACGCCGCGCACCTTGACCGCCTCGAGCGCCTGCATGTAGTCGCTCTGCGGAGGCGCGCGGTGTTCTTTGGCCATGGTCGCTGCCTCCAACGCCGCCGTATCCACGCCCCTCGCCTGCGTCGTCCCAAACACCACGTCGTTCGTCGTCATATCTTCACCGTCGCGACCGTCGCGACCGTTGCCGTTGTTTACGACCACCACCGTCCCCGCGTACGCACTCGCCTCCTTGGAGCTCCCGTCCCGACCCAACGTCGACTTGTCCGACTTGTTGGTATCCTTCGTGTCCTTCGTCCCCTTGGAATCCCGCCCATCGCTCCGCTCACTCGCACTCGCACTCATCCCTATCCCTATCCCTATCCGCTCCTTCTCCAAAAGCGCCTGATACGCCGCCTTGGCAGCCTTGATCGCCGGCAGCGTCTTGCGCATCCCCTGCGTGATCGTCGAACTCGACCCGTTCACGAACTTATGCTGCTGCAATAGCCTCGTCGTCGGCCTCGACTTCGGATCCTTCATCAAGCACTGCGATATAAAGTCCTGGAAGCTCAACGTCCACGCACTCGGATCCGCCAGGTGCGGCGCCGGGTCCCGCACCACCATGAAAATCACCCGATTCGGATTCACCCGCCACCTCGGCGGGTACCGCTCCGCCATCTCGATCGCCGTAATCCCCAGCGCCCACACATCCACCTTCCCGTCATAACTACTCGACTGAATCACCTCGGGCGCCATCCAATGCGGCGTCCCGATAAACGTATTCCGCTTGGACAACGTATGCGTCAGCTGCGCCGCCACCCCGAAATCCGCCAGCTTCACCTCGCCCTGCTCCGTCAACAGCACATTCCCGCACTTGATATCCCGATGCACCCGACCGTTGGAGTGCAGGTACGCCAGCCCCTTGAGCACCTCGGAGCACACGTACGCAATCACGTCCTCCTCCAACGGTTTCCCCAGCGCGTGCATGACGTCACTCACGCTCCCACCCGCACAGTACTCCATCGAGATCCACAACGCGTCCGGCGTCCGGTAGCTCCCGTAGTACCGGACCACGTTGGGGTGACTGCACACCCGGAGGATGCCAATCTCCTTTTGAATCGACTCGACTTCGTCGCTGTCCGTCAGCGGGATGATCTTCACGGCCACCAGGTCTGCGGAAGGAGACTGCCTGAGCCGTGCCGTGTAGACAGAGCCGTACGAACCCCGGCCCAAGGGCGCCAGGAGCTGGAAGATTTCATTCGGGTCCGAGGATCCGTCGTCCGATGCCCGATCCGACGGCGTCATTCGGACGGATTCGGAGGACGGATTCGGAGGACGACCCCTGCCGAAGGTTCGTTACCGAGAGGAAGACAGACCGAGCTTCCAACCGCCCGCGTTCGCGTCGTATTCGACCTCGTACGTTTGTTTTGGTTGTGTCGAGGGCGAAGGGGAAAAGGGGCCTTCGTGGTTCCCGACGTCTCCGCCGACCCGTTCGAGGGCTTGGATGGCGTCCCGGGCGTCTTGGCTGCATTCGCACAGGTTTCGGACGGCGAGGAGGGCCCACTCGCGCGCGAGGGGCGCGTCGGGGTTGCCCCGGGCGTGGCTCAGGATGAGGCAGAGCGTGTCGTGCATGGTGGTGGTGTCCGTGGGGGTGGGCAGTACTTCGGACGCCACGGACGCCACGGACGCCACGGA
>Ga0181582_10000311_pt1 | contig 33612 bp, 34 predicted proteins | sample 071ome_32_FD_132438 | JGI IMG/M metagenome (GOLD analysis project Ga0181582, IMG submission 132438) | Coastal salt marsh microbial communities from the Groves Creek Marsh, Skidaway Island, Georgia - 071405AT metaG (megahit assembly) | ecosystem: Environmental > Aquatic > Marine > Intertidal...
TGAAATCCGCAAGGCCGGGGCCGATGTGCTGTTGGTTGCCAATAAATGTGAAGGCAAAGCCGGCCTTTCTGGTATAGCTGAAGCCTGGTCCCTTGGTTTTGGCGAAGCCATACCTGTATCAGCTGCCCATGGCGAAGGAATGGGTGATCTCTACGACGCACTCGTCGATATGGCAAAACAACAGGACAGACTCGCTGATCTGACGGGGGATGCCTACAACGATGCGGATGTTGATGACGATGACGTGCTCGAAGATGCCCCGGATGGTGAGGACGTCTGGACCGACAAAGGTGCAGAAAGGCCCATGCGGATTGCGGTGATCGGCCGCCCGAATATGGGAAAATCAACACTTATCAACCGCCTTGTCGGTGAAGACAGGTTACTTACCGGCCCTGAAGCAGGAATTACAAGGGATGCCATTGAAATCCCTTTTTCGATTGATGGCCGGGAGGTTATTCTGATCGATACGGCAGGTATGCGCCGTAAATCCCGGATTGATGAATATCTTGAAAAGCAGATGGTCGATGATGCGTTGCGGGCCATTCGGTTCTCCCATGTCTGTATTCTTGCGATTGATGCACGTGAGCCGCTGAATAAACAGGATCTGGCTATTGCCAGACTTGTCGCCGAAGAAGGGCGCGCCATGGTTATCGCGGCGAACATGTGGGATGATGTTCAAAACCGAAGCGAGGTGTTGGAAGAGCTGCGATACCGCCTTGATCAGTCTCTTGGTCAGGTTAGGGGCGTGCCGCTTGTGCCGATCTCAGCGCTGCACGGACAGCGGATCTCCAATCTGATTAAAGAGGCTTTTGGGATCTATCAGCGCTGGAACATGCGACTGTCCACCTCACGGGTTAATCGCTGGCTGGAAGGCATGCTTGAAGCGCACCCGCCGCCGCTGGTTCAGGGCAGGCGACTTCGTATCCGATACGCCACCCAGGTCAAGACAAGGCCACCCAGTTTTGCGCTGTTTGTCAGCAGGCCTGCTGATTTTCCGGATCATTACATGCGCTATCTTGCGGCGGGGCTGAGGCAGGATTTCGGGATGGAAGGTGTGCCGATCCGTCTGATGATGCGTAAAGGCAACAACCCCTACGCCTGAAAAGGAGCCCAGTTGCTTCAGGACCCTGTTAATTGGGAAGCCCGGAGAACTTCTCCGTGGTACGGGCAGTCTTCAGCAGACAGTGTAACAAAAGCCGGGCTGATATCCTCAGGTTGCGGCATGGAGGCAAGATCAGCCCCAGGATAGGCTGATGCAAACATTCTGGTCGCCACACCACCCGGATTGAGGATATTGACCTTAAGCTGGGTGGAGGAAACTTCAGCAGCCCAGCATTTGCCAAGTGCTTCGAGTCCGGCCTTGCTGGCGGCATAGGCAGACCAGTAAGGATAGCTTCCCCCGTCGGCAGCGCTTGAGGTCATCAGTATGGCGCGTCCCGCAGGAGAAAGGCGCAGCAATGGATCAAAGACACGTATCATCCGCCAGATCGCGGAAAGATTGATATCCATCACTTCGTCCCAGGTTTCTTCATCCATATGGGAGACAGGGGTGAGCACGCCCAAAACCCCTGCATTTGCCACCATGATATCAAGTTTGCCCCAGCGTTCATGAATGGCGCCGGCAAGTTTGGCCATCGCCGGACGGTCAGCCAGATCCATGGGCACCAGTGTTGCCTTTCCACCAAGGGCTGAGATATCGTCGTCAAGCTCTTCGAGCCCGCCAATGGTACGGGCAGTAGCGATGATTTCTACCCCGGCTTTGGCAAGGGCAAGGGCCGCGGCATATCCGATGCCTCTTGATGCGCCCGTCACCAGGGCGACGCGTGATGCTGAATCTGTCATGAGGTTTCTATAACCGCTGATTTACCGGAAGTAACTGTCTGTGGCTTTATCGGATATTCACCTGAAAAGCAGGCATCACAGAATTCTGGTGATTGGGCGTTGCGACCTGTTGTAATCCCGAGAGAACGATAAAGCCCATCCATGCTGATAAAGGCGACACTATCTGCCCCGATTTCCTTTGCGATAGATGCAGCATCCATCTTGGCGGCGATTAATTTGTCCCGATCAGGGGTGTCAACACCATAAAAGCAGGGATGCGTTGTCGGAGGACTGGCTATGCGCATATGAACCTCGCGTGCTCCGGCGTTGCGCATCATGGCGACAATCTTCATTGATGTGGTGCCGCGGACAATGGAATCGTCCACCAGAATGACCGATTTACCATTAACTGTCGCCATATTGGCATTATGTTTCAGTTTGACGCCGGTCTGCCGGCCGGTATCCGTCGGCTGGATGAAGGTACGCCCGACATAGTGATTCCGGATAATCCCCAATTCAAAGGGAAGACCGGCTTCTTCGGCAAATCCGAGGGCCGCGGGCACGCCGGAATCCGGTACCGGAACAACAATATCGGCTTTGACCATCGCTTCCCGGGCAAGTTCCCGGCCGATGTTTTTCCTGGCTTCATAAACACCGCGACCTTCAACCTGACTATCGGGGCGAGCAAAATAGATATATTCGAAAACACAGAAGCGGGACTGGACCCTGGCAAAAGGTTTGAGTGATGTCAGGCCATCATCATTGATCAGCACCATTTCCCCGGGCTCAAGATCACGGATATAGCTTGCCCCGATGATATCAAGGGCACATGTTTCCGAGGCCAGAACAAAGGCTTCGCCTATCTTGCCAAGAACGAGCGGCCGGACACCGTGCGGATCTCGGACGCCAATCAATCCGTCAGGGCAAAGGGCAACGAGGGACCATGCCCCTTCCAGCTGTTTCAATGTATCGACAATCCGCTGGCTTGGCGTGTTCTGATGTGATCTTGCCACAAGATGCACGATAACTTCGGTATCGGTGGTGGACTGCATCAGGCTGCCTGTTTCAACCAGCGACTGTCGTAACCTGTCGGCATTGGTGAGATTCCCGTTATGGGCAAGAGAAAACCCGCCAAAGGCGAGTTCTGAGATAAAAGGCTGGATATTACGGATTTCAGGCTTGCCGGTGGTGGAATACCGGTTGTGGCCAATGGCAGCGTGGCCTTTAAGCTTGTCGAGATGACCGGCATTCGCATCAAAATTCTCTCCGACATGGCCAATACCACGATGGGCAAAATACTCACGGCCATTGGTGCTGACAATCCCGGTGGCTTCCTGGCCACGATGCTGAAGGGCGTGCAGACCGAGCGCGGTCAGGACCGATGCCTCAGGTGTTCCGTAAATGCCGAAGACGGCGCATTCTTCCTGAAACCTGTCCGGCAGGGTGGAAATCGAAGAGGTTTCGTCTGTCATGTATATTCTCGCTTTACTGGGATATGCCGGGGATAACGGATTGCTCATCGGGAAGTAAATCTTCTGTGGCAGATTTTGCGGCTTCACCGATTTCGCCGGATGCTTCGGATGCCTCTTCGCTTACCGTGCCAATAACTTTGTTGCGAAGCGCATCGATGTCCTGTTCCGGGATAGTTTCTTCCATGGCCTGACGAATATCTTCCGGAGCGATACCGGACATCATGGAGGCGACAATGCGTGTTGGCACGATAGAGGTGGAATTCAGTACCGCTTCAGGTAACGCGGCTTCATTTCGCGTAACAAGCAGTGCTGTCATATATATAACCGCAACGATCACTACCCCACGCAGAATACCGAAAATGAACCCAAGTGGCCGGTCAAGTCCGCCGAAAGCTATCTTCTTGAGCCCGGGTGAAATGATATTTGCCAGTAAAAACCAGATAAAGACCAGGGCTATGAAAGGGGCAACAAACCCGACAATTTCCGCGACACTCTCATTTCCGATAGAATCTTTGATCAGATCAGTTGTGAGCGGCTGAAGGAACCGGGCGCCAACGATGGCGACAATCCAGCCAGTAAGCCCCATAATCTCGCGGGTTGCCCCTCTGAAAGTGGCCAGCACCCCTGACAGAAATAGTGTTATTACTACGATGATATCAACAGCGTTAATTGCGAATTGGTCTAACATGAAAACGGCTGCTCCTGCCCGGTGTGCTCAAGCGGATTTAGTATATCCTCTGTCAATCAATTCCGCCAAGGGTTTCCATCAGTTCTGACAGACTTGAAACAAGATTGGTCATCATGCCAGCCTTATCAATGGGTTTTCCTTTCATATCAGGCATGATTGCACGCTCAAAGCCCAGTTTGGCGGCTTCTTTCAGCCGTTGCTCCGGATGTGCCACCCGGCGCACTTCAGCGGCAAGCCCGACTTCACCGAATACAACGGTATTCTTGTTGCAGGGACGTCCTGTCACCGAAGATATGAGGGCCGCCGCGACCGCAAGATCTGCTGCTGGCTCCATGATGCGTACACCGCCCGCCACATTCAGAAAAATATCCCGGCCTGAAAGCGGCAGTCCTAGCCTTGCTTCGAGTACAGCTGCCAGCATTGAAAGGCGTCCGGTGTCCCATCCCACCACATTGCGTCTGGGATTAGCCATGGATGACGGGGCAACCAGTGCCTGAATTTCAACCAGCACCGGCCGTGTTCCTTCGATACCGGCAAAAACAACCGCACCGGAAACATCTTCGCGTCTATCGGAAAGAAAAAGCTCCGACGGGTTGGCAACTTCGGTGAGACCGGCACCTGACATTTCAAATACGCCAATCTCATCCGTCGGGCCGAACCTGTTTTTCATTCCCCTGAGGATGCGGAAATGATGGCTACGGTCACCTTCAAAATGGAGAACGGTATCCACCATATGTTCAAGCACTTTCGGGCCCGCGATTGCCCCGTCTTTCGTAACATGCCCGACGATCAGCACCGCGGTGCGCTGACGTTTGGCGCTCCGGATCAGCTCATGGGCGCTGGCGCGGACCTGGCTGACTGTTCCGGGGCCCGATTCCACTGTTGGCAGATGCATGGTCTGGATGGAATCGATGATGGCAAGTGCGGTATCAGGCGCGGCGGCAAGCGAGGCGGCGATATTGGCCGCATCCGTTGTGGTGGCAATGCCAACCAGATCTTCTGAAGTGTTTGCAACACCCAGACGTTGCGCCCGCATCCGGATCTGATCGGCGGATTCCTCACCAGAAAAATACGCCGCCCGATTCCCGCTTTCTGCCATCCTGCAAACGGTTTGCAGCAGAAGAGTGGATTTTCCGATACCAGGGTCGCCGCCGATCAGGGTTGCTGAACCTGGCACCAATCCGCCGCCGAGAACACGGTCAAATTCAGGAATGCCAGTGGAAATCCGTTCAAGGGGAGGGGCGCTGCTGCGCAGACTTTCCATCGCAACCTTCTGACCCCTGGCACGGCCGGCTGGCCCCGGTGCCTTTTCCTCGATTTCTTCAGCAAGGCTGTTCCAGGCGTCGCAGTCTTCACATTTCCCTGTCCATTTTGGATGAACCGCGCCACATTGCTGGCAGATATATTGGCGCCGGGCACGTGCCATCAGCCGCGCTCCGCCTGCTGTGTCAGCGGACCATCGGGGCGGCCGTGGACGAACTGGTCAAGGATCGGGTTGCCGCTTTTGTCGATATCCCTGATCTGCCCATGCCAGGTTATTTTGCCATCGTGTATCATGGCAACTTCATCAGCAATGGCACGCACCGAAGTCATGTCATGGCTGATGGTGATGGCGGTTGCACCCAGACGGTCAACAGCCTCACGTATCAGCCGGTTGATAACCCCGGATGTGATAGGATCAAGGCCGCTTGTCGGCTCATCAAAAAGCAGGATCTGCGGGCGGTCTGCAATCGCTCGTGCCAGGGCTACGCGTTTCTGCATCCCGCCTGAAATTTCAGCCGGGTAAAGATCCAGTACACGGTCTTCAAGGTTAACTTCAGCCAGTGTCCGGCGCGCCACATCTCTTGCCTCTTTAATGCTGATATTTTTACCCTGCCGATACCGGAAAACGACATTTTCCCATACAGGCAGGCTGTCAAAAAGCGCACCACCCTGAAAAAGCATGCCGAATTTCTGCAAGATTTTCTCTCGCGTTGTCCGGCTTGCGCCAACTGTTTCCAGTCCGTCAACCTTGATGGACCCGCTGTCAGGTTCAATCAGCCCCAGCAGGTTTTTCAGCAACACGGATTTTCCTGTGCCTGATGCCCCGATCACTGCAACAGATTTTCCTTTCGGAATACGGATGTCCAGATCTTTCAGAACAACTTTGGGGCCAAATGCCTTGTTGAGTTTGCGGATGATAATCTGATCTTCAGCCATGACTACCTCACAAAGACCAGTCCGGTGATGAAGAAATCCGCCACCAGAATGAGTATGGCTGAATATACCACCGCATTGGTGGTGGCGCGGCCGACGCCTTCAGCTCCACGGCCGGAATAATAGCCATGAAAACAGCCCATGATAGACAGAATGAACCCGAATACCGCCGCCTTGATAAGGCCGAGGATAACGTCAAAAGGCTCAAGGTATTCGAGCGTACTGTCCAGATAGCTGGCCGGGCTGAAACCAAGCTGATAGATAGCCACGACATAGCCCCCGAATACCCCGATGATATCGCCAATCAGCACAAGGAAGGGCAGGCAGAGTGTTGCCGCAATAACCCTCGGAGCAATCAGGTACTGCATGGGCCGTGTTGCCAGTGTATCCAGTGCATCGATCTGGTCGGTGACCCGCATGGTTCCGATTTCGGCGGCCATGGATGCCCCGATCCGGCCGGCCACCATGAGCCCTGCCAGAACCGGGCCAAGCTCCCTTGTGACGATCAGCACCACCACGGTGGCAACCGATGCTTCTCCTTCCGCTGAAAACCGTTCCGTTCCGGTGTAGCTTTGCAGGGCAATGACCATGCCTGAAAAAAGCGTGGTCAGTCCCACTACGGGGAGGGAAAAATAGCCGATATCAATCGCCTGCCGGATGAGCTGGCGCCCATACCATGGCGGCCGGAAAATCCAGAAAACGGCGCTGGCGGTAAACATGGCCAGTTTGCCGAATTGCGCGAGCAGATCAAGGGCGGCCTGGCCTGGAATTCGGAGGATGTTCATCAGTCCCGGATATCCAAATCATCGATAATGTTGCCAGCATACTGTCGCTTTGCCCTGAGGCCAAGTGTTGTCAGCACATCATAGCCGATCGTATCGCTGTCACGGGCCATGTCGTCGGCCGTATACCCATCATGTATGAGGTCAACCCAGTCCCCGGGGGTGAGGTGATCTGATGGCCAGTCGGTGATGTCGATAATGGTGGTGTCCATGGAAACCCGGCCGATAACAGGGGCGGTCAGGCCGTCCTTGTGGACGATGCCCTTGTTGCTGAGCTGGCGACGGACGCCATCAGCATAGCCGCCGGCAATAGTGGCGAGACGTGATGACCTGTTCAAGGTGGCGGTGGCATTATAGCCGATATGATCTCCGGGTTTGGCATCGCGTATCTGAAGAACGCGAGCGTGTAGGCTGAGCGCGGGTTTAAGATAGGGTGCGAGCTGAGGAACAGGGGGGAGGCCATAAATGCCGATGCCCGGACGTGTCATCTGATAATGATATTTCTCACCCAGCGCGATACCTCCGGTGGCGGCAAGACTTGCAGGTATAGGGGGGAAAAGGCGGCGGGCCTGATCAAAAGCCTCGCGTTGCGCCGTGCTCTGCATTGAGGCCGGATCATCCGCGCTGGCAAGGTGAGAGAAGATCAGCCGCCAGTCGCCGGCGCTGATATCATCTGATGTGGCTAACGTCGTCAGGTTATCAGGTCCTGCACCGAGGCGGTTCATGCCGGTGTCTATCTGAATCATGGCAGGAATTGGTTGCCCTTGTTTCTTGGCTGTTTCGGCGAGTATTGCCAACTGCCCTGTTGTTGAAACAGAGGGAAGAATATTATGCTCCAGCACCGCTTCTATATCGTCACGGTCAAGTCCGTCGAAATACCCGATCACTGCAGTGCTGAGAATTGATCTCAGGTGTACCGCTTCATCAATGCTTGCGGTAAAGAAAGTCCGGCATCCGGCCTTATACAGGGCCTGACCCACCATGTGGACACCATGACCATAGGCATCGGCCTTAATTACAGCTGATGCTTGCGCCGTTCCTGAAAGTTGATCAAGAGCCCGCCAGTTGGTCACCAGCCGGTCCAGATCAATTCTGGCAATCAGGCGTGCTGAGCCATTCATAACTGCTACTAAAACCCTTCTGGCAGATGATCTTCGGCGATGCTGTCAACAAACTTTGTCTGTTCGGCGATAAAGTTCGGCATAATGACACCGGTCGGGCCATGTCGCTGTTTGGCGATAATGATTTCTGCACGTCCCTGCGCCTTTTCAAGGCGTTCCTTCCATCGCTCATATCGGGTGTTGAAGACTTCATCGCTGTCGGTGTCGCGTCGATCCGGTTCGCTCTTGGAAAGATAATACTCTTCACGATACACGAACATGACAACATCGGCGTCCTGTTCAATGGATCCCGATTCCCTCAGGTCAGAGAGATTTGGTCTCTTGTCCTCACGTTGCTCTACGGCGCGGGACAACTGCGAAAGGGCAACAACCGGCACATTGAGCTCTTTGGCAATCGATTTCAGCATCCGTGATATGGACGATATTTCCTGCACCCGATTCTCGACCCGCTGACCAAGAGGCGCGGAGAGCAGCTGAAGATAATCCACAACAATAAGACCGAGGTCATTGGTCCGTTTCAATCGGCGTGCCCGGCTGGCCAGCTGTGAGATGGACAGGGCAGGGGTGTCGTCGATAAAAATCGGCGCGGTTTCGATCTCCCCTGCTGCGTGAACCAGATCACGGAACTGATTGGCCGTAAGATCACCCCGGCGGATGCTTTCTGATGGGATACCGGAACGTTCTGAAAGAATACGGTTGGCCAGCTGCTCAGAAGACATTTCAAGAGAGAAGAACGCCACATGTTGTGGGGTTTCTCCTGTCAGGGTGGTGGTGGCGGCATGAAACGCTATATTCGTTGCAAGTGCTGTTTTCCCCATGCCGGGGCGTCCGGCAAGAATGATCAGGTCAGATCGCTGAAGGCCGCCAAGAAGCCGGTTGAGATCCCTGAGCCCTGTGCCGACACCCGATAATCCTCCACTGCTTTTTGAAGCGGCGTCGGCCATCTGAATGGCCTGAGTAAGCGACTGGCTGAAGGCGCGCAACCCTCCTTGCGCCTGATCCTGTTCCGCAAGCGTGAAAAGTCTTTGCTCTGCTTCTTCGATCTGGGTTTCGGCTGTCATCTCAAGATTAGCGGTGCGTGCTTTCATCACCACGTCTTCAGACAGACGGATCAATTCGCGTCTCAGAAAGCATTGTCTGATCTCTTCTGCGTATTGCGGGGCCTCGGACAGGAAGAGCACGTTTTCCGAAAGTTGTATCAGGTAGGTTTCGATATCCGTTCCATCAAAGGCAGGATCACCGACAAAATAACTTTTCAGCGTAATGGCATTGGCGAGCTGGCCACGGCTGGTCAGGCTCTTTATGGCGGCATAAATCCGGCCATGAACCGGATCATGGAAATTGTCTTCCCTGAGCCCGTCGTTGATTTCCTCGATGATCGAGTTATCGGTGATAAGTGCCCCAAGAAGGCCCTGTTCAGCCTCCAGGTTATGTGGCATGACCCGTGCGATCTGATCTTTCTGCGGAAAATTGGCAATATTGTCTTCGCCGCCTTGACCAGCAGACACAGCAGATGATGGTGGTTGGTTATCGCTCATGACGTCAGCATATCAAAAATAATCCCGCCCAGGAACAGACCAGGGCGGGATGGGACTTGTGAATAACGGGGATATCGGGGGTAACCCGAAATCCATAGTGTAAGTCTTGTTATTCTGAAGCGGTTTCTTCTCCGGCCGTATCACCCGCGACTTCATCAGCGGGTGCGTCTTGCGCTTCGTCGGATCCGGTCGTTTCGTCTTCAAGCTCCTGAGCAGCCACGCGTTCTGCTGCAAGACGGGCGGCTTCGGCGGCTTCCTCACGTTCACGTTCGGCAATGTCGCTGATAATCGCCCGTCCCAGACGCTGCTGTTCAGCGGCTTCATCGGCACTGCGGGCAATATTGACCGTAACCTCGACAGACACTTCGGGATGAAGGGCAACCCGTACAGGAAAGAGACCAAGTGTCTTGATGGCGGTGTTGAGATCAATCTGATTCTTTGCAATCGTGAACCCGGCTTCGGTAACCAGATCAGCGATATCACGGCTGCTGGCAGAACCATAAAGCTGACCCATTTCAGATGCCGCACGGATAAGGCTGACACTCAGCCCTTCCATTTTTTTGGCCATTTCTTCAGCTTCACCTTTGCGGGCGAGGTTGTCAGCCTCGAGTTGCGCCCGTTCGTTTTCAAAACGCTTTTTGTTTTCTTCGGTCGCACGAAGAGCTTTGCCCTTGGGCAGAAGGAAGTTGCGGGCGTAACCAGGCTTTACGGTGACAAGATCACCCATCTGGCCAAGATTTTCCACGCGCTCAAGAAGGATAAGTTCCATGATATCTCTCCTTAGCTCACAACATATGGCATGAGAGCCAGATGCCGCGCACGCTTGATGGCGGTCGTCAGTTCACGTTGTTTTTTGGCTGAAACAGCGGAAATACGACTGGGAACAATTTTCCCGCGCTCGGTGGTGAAACGCTGAAGCAGTTTAACGTCTTTATAGTCAATTTTCGGGGCGTTGGGACCTGAGAACGGGCAGGATTTACGACGCCGGCCCTGAGGGCGGCGAACGGAAGCACGTTTGATTTCAAGCTGAGCCATAATCTTATTCTCCTTCCACATCTTTGTCGTCGTGAGACGGGCGGTCTGACTTTGACTGCATCATGATCGACGGTTCATCATCGACTTCATCAATCTTGATGGTCAGAATCCGAAGAATATCTTCATTAAGACCCATTTTGCGGTCATATTCATCCATCGTGGCGGAGTCAGCTTCGATGTTGAACATCACGTAATGCCCTTTCCGGTTTTTCTTGATCCGGTAGGCAAGGCTTTTCAGGCCCCAATATTCTTTTTTGAGAATTTTGCCGCCGCCTTCGGTGATGATGCCGGCAAATTCGTCACACAGGGCATCAACCTGGCCGGTTGAAATGTCCTGGCGCGCAATAAACACGCTTTCATACAGACGCATAGTGGTTTCCCCTTCTGGCTGATACGGTGGTTTTCCACCAAACCGGCAGCATATGCGTTAGGCTACCGGCAAGAGGTTGATATAATGTGCTGAACGCACAGATTGAGGCGCTTTATACATGACCTGCATGAGAATGCAAGTGTAACAATTAAAGATGAACATGTCAGTTCAGGGCTTGCGGAGGTAATGTTCAAAGCGGTATACACACGAATACAAGATTATTTTCAAAAATGTTCCTGAATATTCCACATCGCTACGAGGATGCCATGCTCAAAGGTCTTATCTCACCTGTATTAACGCCTTTTAACGACGATTTGACGATCGCCACTGACCTTTACACTGCTATGGCCAAAAGACTGCTGAGCGAAGGGGGATGCGCAGGTCTTGCCCCGTTCGGCACAACCGGTGAAGCCCTGTCGGTGGGAATTGATGAACGTATGGCCGCATTAGATGCCCTGATCAAAGCAGGTGTGGACCCAAAAGTTATGATCCCGGGAACCGGGCTGACCAATCTGGTTGATACGGCAAAACTGACGCGCCACGCTGTCGATCATGGATGCCTTGGTGCAATGATCCTGCCTGCTTTTTACTTTAAGGGTGTCAGCGATGATGGCCTTTTCAGTTATTACAGCCGACTTATCGAAATGGTTAATCATCCTGATCTTCGGATCTATCTTTACCATATCCCGCAAGTGTCTGGCGTTGGTTTGTCAATCGATCTGGTCCGCCGGCTTCACTCCACCTTTCCTGATGTGGTTGTAGGCATCAAGGATTCGTCGGGGGACTGGGAAAACACCAAAGCACTGCTCGATATCAAAGGCCTAATTACCTATCCGGGAGCTGAGTTGCCGGTTATCGAAGCTGTTGAAGCCGGAGCGCCGGGTTGTATTTCAGCTACGGCCAATCTCAACGGCCAGCGCATTGCTGAGGTGATTGATCTCTGCCATCAAGGAGAATGGGATAAGGCAAGAGAGAAGCATCAGTTGGTCAGAGGCATTCGTCTCCTGTTCCAGGATTATGCGCCTATTCCGGCGCAGAAAGCCCTTCTCGCAAGAGCATTGGGTGAGCCGCGATGGAACAACCTGCGTCCTCCTCTGATGGCAATGCCGGAGGACAAGGTGATCGCCCTTGAAACAGCGCTTAAGAACGAATTTGGATTTTCGATCTGATCCCATCATAAATGCTTTTTTGAGTTAACAGGGTTCTGGTATTGAAATCAGGCGTGAAAATTTGTCCCATCCCGCGTTTTCATCTTGATCTATTATGTCCAGGATGGAATAAGGTATACCAATAATCATACCGGGGGGTACATCAGGGGGAATTATGGAAGCCTATCTTCAGGAATATCTTCCGATTGCTGTATTTCTGGCCATTGCATTGACGCTGGCGTCAGCCTTCGTCATTGGTTCCGTGCTGGTGGGTGCCCAACGTCCTGATCCTGAAAAGCTGAGCGCTTATGAGTGCGGTTTTGAGGCATTTGATGACTCCCGCAGCCGCTTTGATATCCGGTTTTATCTGGTGGCTATTCTGTTTATCATTTTTGATCTGGAAGTTGCATTTCTCTTCCCCTGGGCCGTATCTCTCAGCGAGACAGGCGCCTTTGGTTTCTGGTCTATGATGGTGTTTCTCATCGTCCTGACTATTGGTTTTGTTTACGAGTGGAAAAAGGGAGCCCTGGACTGGGATTAATGCAATGGGATTGATCACGTCGCCAAATTCAAATCCTATTCCGCCGGGTGCCGGTCAGGATGCTATTCTTGCCGCCGTGGGTGATGAAATTGCCAACAGGGGTTTTGTTATTGCCCAGGCTGACAAGCTCTTTAACTGGGCGCGATCAGGCTCGCTATGGCCAATGACTTTTGGTCTTGCCTGCTGTGCTGTTGAAATGATGCATTCTGCCGCCAGCCGATACGATATGGATCGTTTCGGCATGCTGTTCCGTCCAAGTCCGCGTCAATCAGATGTTATGATCGTAGCTGGCACACTCACCAATAAAATGGCCCCCGCCCTGCGCAAGGTTTATGACCAGATGGCTGAACCACGCTGGGTGCTGTCTATGGGGTCATGTGCCAATGGTGGCGGGTATTACCATTATTCCTATGCGGTTGTGCGGGGATGTGATCGCATTGTTCCGGTTGATGTTTATGTGCCGGGCTGTCCACCTACCGCTGAAGCACTGATCTATGGATTGCTTCAACTGCAAAAGAAAATTCGCCGTACGGCAACGATAGCACGCTGATCTCAAAGGTATCGATGATGTCAAAATCCTCTACGGATGTTGCTCTTGCAAAGCGAAATGAGGCTCTGGAAAACCTTCAGCTTCAGGTTGAATCTATTCTGGCCGGCCGCGCTCTTTCAGCCCGCGTGTTCAGGGGTGAGCTGGCTTTCACCGTGGCTGTTGAGGATATTCCCGGGATATTGCTGAAGCTGCGTGATGAAAGCGGGGGAAGCTTCAGCCAGCTGTCAGAGCTTACGGCAGTTGACTATCCATCAAGGCCAAAAAGGTTTGAGCTTGTCTATCAATTGCTGAGTGTTCGGCTCAATCAGCGTCTTCGTCTGCTTGCACCTATCGCTGATGGCGAAATTGCTCCTTCGGTAAGCCATATCTTCTCGTCGGCCATTTGGTCTGAGCGTGAAATCTGGGACATGTTCGGTATCTTTTTCAGCGGCCATGGCGATCTTCGCCGCTTGCTCACCGATTATGGTTTCGAAGGTCATCCCCTGAGGAAGGATTTTCCGCTTACCGGGACAGTGGAAACCCGTTACGACGACAGCGAGAAAAGAGTTGTTTATGAGCCGGTGAGCCTGACGCAAGAGTTCCGGGATTTCGATTTTATGAGCCCCTGGGAAGGAATGCAGACTGCCATGCGCCAGGATGATCCTGTTGCTGGTCCGGGCAAGGCCGAAGGGGAGGAGTAGGATATGGCTGAAGCACAGATCAAACCCCTTACTATGAATTTCGGCCCGCAGCACCCCGCAGCCCATGGAGTGCTTCGCCTTGTCCTTGAAATGGACGGGGAGGTGATTGAACGGGCTGACCCTCATATCGGATTGTTGCACCGCGGCACCGAAAAGTTGATCGAACATAAGACATATCTGCAGGCATTGCCTTATTTTGACCGGCTGGATTATGTCTCGCCGATGAATCAGGAGCACGCGTTTGCCCTGGCCGTGGAAAAACTGATGCAGATCGATGTTCCCCGAAGGGCACAGTTCATCCGGGTGATGTATTGTGAAATTGGCCGCATCCTGAACCATCTGCTGAACCTTACCACCTTTGCCATTGATGTCGGGGCGATGACACCGCTGTTGTGGGGGTTTGAAGAACGCGAAGAGTTGATGGGTTTCTATGAACGCGCATCCGGGGCGCGGCTTCATGCGGCGTATTTCCGGCCTGGCGGTGTGCATCAGGATCTGCCTGAAGGACTTACGGATGATATCCTCAACTGGGTTGAGCGTTTCCCTTCCTTTATCGATGATATGGAAACACTTCTTACCGACAACAGGATTTTCAAGCAGCGCACGGTAGATATCGGTGTTGTGACGCTCGACGAAGCGCTGGATCTCGGTTTTTCAGGCCCTTGTATCCGGGCATCAGGTCTGCCATGGGATTTGCGTAAAACTCAGCCTTATGATGTCTATGAGGAAATGGATTTCGATATCCCGACCGGGAAGACAGGGGATTGTTACGCAAGGTATCTTGTTCGTATTGAGGAGATGCGTCAGTCGTTGCGGATTATCCGCCAGGCGATTGAGAATATGCCGGCAGGTCCGGTTCTGGCTGAAGATCATAAGGTTACGCCTCCCCGACGTGATGAGATGAAGACCTCCATGGAAGCGCTCATACATCATTTCAAACTCTACACCGAAGGATTTCACGTACCGGCCGGGGAAACATACACCGCGGTTGAAGCCCCCAAAGGTGAATTCGGTGTCTATATTGTATCGGATGGAACGAACAAACCCTACCGCTGTAAAATCAGGGCGCCTGGATTTGCTTTTATGTCCTCAATGGATCAGTTGTCGCGTGGTCACATGCTGGCAGACAGCGTTGCCATTCTCGGATCACTCGATGTTGTTTTTGGAGAGATCGACCGATGAGCATATCCAGCCGTATCGCCGAAGATCAGCCGGACGCCTTTGCCTTCACGTCAGAAAACAAAGCCCGGATAAAATCGATTCTTGCCAAATATCCGAAAGACCGGAAAGCCAGTGCGGTTCTCCCTCTGCTTGATCTGGCTCAGCGCCAGCATGATAACTGGGTACCGATGAAAGCGATTGAAGAGATCGCAAAGATACTCGATATGGCGGAAATCCGTGTTCTTGAAGTCGCAACCTTCTACACCATGTTCAACCTCCGCCCGGTGGGCAGGTATTTCATTCAGGCATGCGGAACAACACCCTGCTGGTTGCGCGGCAGCGATGATGTGATGCGTTGCATCAAAGATAAGGTCGGGATCAGCAATGGCGAAACAAGCGCCGACGGTAAATTTACCCTGCTTGAAGTGGAATGCCTTGGGGCATGTGTCAATGCGCCGATGGTCCAGATCAACGATGATTATTATGAAGACCTTGACTACGAAGGCATGGCAACACTCCTAGATAAGCTAAAAGATGACGATGTTCCGCCTGCTGGCTCCATCAAGGGACGTCAAGGCTCGCAACCCGAACCGGGGCCAACGTCGTTGTCATCAGTGACGCCATTCCCCGGCAAAACAAAAAAAGCGGCAAAATCTGCCCGTAAAGGAGGCTGAAATGCTGGCGGATGAAAACCGGATTTTCACCAATATTTACGGCTGGGAGTCAGCTGGTCTTGCCGCGGCCAAAAAACGTGGGGACTGGAGCCGTACCGCTCAACTGATGAAGAAGGGTCCGGAAGCACTGATCGAAATCGTCAAGGCTTCAGGATTGCGCGGACGTGGCGGCGCCGGTTTCCCCACCGGATTGAAATGGTCGTTCATGCCCAAGGAAGTGAAGGAACGGCCACATTATCTTGTGGTCAATGCCGATGAGAGTGAGCCCGGAACCTGCAAGGACCGTGATATTATTCGTCATGAGCCGCATAAACTGATTGAAGGTTGCCTGCTTGCCGGCTTTTCCATGCGGGCCAATGCGGCGTATATCTATATCCGTGGCGAGTTCGTAAACGAAGCAAAAGCGTTGCAGACAGCCATTGATGAAGCCTACGATGCCGGACTGCTTGGCAAGAATGCTGCCAAATCAGGATGGGATTTCGACCTCTATCTTCATCGTGGCGCTGGTGCGTATATCTGCGGCGAAGAAACCGCGTTGATCGAATCTCTTGAAGGCAAGAAGGGGCAACCTCGCCTTAAACCGCCATTTCCTGCGGGTGTTGGCCTTTACGGATGCCCGACGACGGTAAACAACGTGGAAACTATCGCCGTGGTTCCGACTATTATCAGGCGCGGGGCGGACTGGTTTTCAGGCCTGGGCCGTGAAAATAATACCGGCAGCAAGCTGTTCTGCATTTCGGGGCATGTCAATAACCCCTGCAATGTTGAAGAAGAGATGGGTATTCCGCTCAAGGAGCTGATTGAAAAGCATGCAGGCGGTGTTCGTGGCGGTTGGGATAATCTTCTGGCCATCATCCCGGGCGGATCTTCCACCCCGCTGATGCCGAAATCCGTATGCGATGACATGCTGATGGATTTTGACAGTCTGCGGGCGGCAGGCACCGGGCTTGGCACTGCCGGCATTATCGTGATGGATAAATCCACTGACATTATTCAGGCCATTGCCCGGATATCCTATTTCTACAAACATGAATCCTGTGGCCAGTGCACGCCTTGCCGTGAAGGAACAGGGTGGATGTATCGTATGATGGACAGGCTGGTCCGGGGTGAGGCCGAGGTCAGTGAAATCGATGTTCTTGAAAATGTTACCCGGCAAGTTGAAGGTCATACAATATGCGCCTTGGGTGACGCGGCCGCCTGGCCTATTCAGGGATTGATCAAGCATTTCCGTGGTGAAATTGAAAATCGTATCGCCGCGCGGAAATCTGCCGCGGTGGCGGAGTAGGGGGCAAGGATGATCACGGTCACGGTTGATGGCGTAGAAGTCCAGGTTGAAGACGGCTCAACAGTGCTTCAGGCTTGTGAAGCCGCTGGTAAGGAAGTGCCGCGTTTCTGTTATCATGAACGCCTGTCCATTGCCGGAAACTGCCGGATGTGTCTGGTGGAGATGGAACGTGCGCCAAAGCCTGTTGCCTCCTGTGCCATGCCAGCCGGCGACGGTATGGTCATAAAGACCGACAGCGAAATGGTGCGGAAGGCACGTGAAGGTGTGATGGAATTCATGCTGATAAACCATCCGCTGGACTGCCCGATTTGTGATCAGGGCGGGGAGTGTGACCTGCAGGATCAGGCCATGGGCTATGGTGGTGACACAAGCCGTTATCTTGAGCCCAAAAGGGCTGTTGAAAACAAGCATATGGGGCCTTTGATCTCGACCATCATGACCCGCTGCATTCACTGCACTAGATGCGTCAGGTTTTCCACTGAAGTGGCCGGGGTTAATGATCTGGGCGCTATCGGGCGTGGTGAGGGAATGGAAATCACCACCTATCTTGAAAAGTCGCTGGCATCTGAGTTGTCTGGAAATGTGGTGGATCTTTGCCCGGTTGGCGCGCTGACCAACAGACCGTATGCGTTCAACGCCCGTCCGTGGGAATTGAGCCATACGGAAACAGTCGATGCCATGGATGCGGTCGGAAGCTCAATCCGTATCGATACCCGCGGTAATCAGGTGATGCGAGTCCTTCCGAGGGTCAACGATGATATCAACGAAGAATGGATTTCCGATAAAACACGGCATGCCCATGACGGCCTTCTTCTACAAAGACTAGACCGTCCATTCATGCGCGGGGCCAACGGCCGGTTGGCTGAGGCCAGCTGGCAGGACGTATTTGCCAAGATCAAGACAAGGGTCAAGAAAGCCAAACCCGGGGCGATAGCCGCGCTTGTGGGAGATCAGTGCGATACGGAATCCATGTACGCGCTTAAGGTGTTGATGCAAAAACTTGGCAGCCCGAATATAGATTGCCGGCCCGCAGGTTCTGTGCTCGATGCGTCGAACAGGTCATCCTATATCTTCAATTCAGGTTTCAACGGGTTGGAAGAGACCGATTTTGTCCTGCTGGTGGGAACCAATCCGAGGCATGAGGCCGCCGTTATCAACGCGAGGCTTCGCCGGAGGTGGTTGCATGACGGCCTTCAGGTTGCCCGCCTCGGCGCTCCGGTTGATCTGACCTATCCGGTCACGGAACTCGGCGATGATGCGCGGGTTCTCAGTGATCTGGCGGCAGGCAAAGGGGCTGTTTTCAACAAGATGAAGAAAGCCGGAAAACCCATGATCATCATCGGTCAGGGGGCATTGGCACGCGCCGACAGCAAAGCTGTTCTGGGTGCTTTGACCAAGCTTGCCAAAGCCGTTGGTGTGGTGGATGGAGGCTGGAACGGGTTTAACATCCTGCAAACAGCGGCCGCCCGTGCAGGTGCCCTTGATATTGGCTTCGTTTCGGGAAAAACGGGTTTGGACACGAAGTCGATCCTCAAGGCGGCCAGGTCAGGTGATCTTGATGTCCTCTACCTCCTTGGTGCCGATGAGCATGATTTTGCCGGCATTTCACCGGATACTTTTGTGATCTATCAGGGAAGCCATGGTGATGCCGGTGCGCGGATTGCTGATGTTGTTCTTCCCGGCGCCGCCTGGTGTGAGAAAGACGCTACTTTCGTCAATACGGAAGGCCGGGTCCAGTTTGCCCCGCGTGCAACCTTCCCGCCCGGCGATGCGCGTGAAGACTGGGCAATTATCCGGGCGCTTTCAGCGGCCCTCAAAAAGACCCTGCCATTTGATACGCTTGAAAGTCTCAGATCAGAAATGGTGAAATCCCACCCCGTTCTGGGGGAACGTGATGTGCTTACCGTATCCCGTTTCAAGGGGACAGCATCTTCGGCCAGAATTTCCGGTGCACCTGTGAGTTATGTCCTTGGCGCCGGCACGGATACCAGCTTTTACATGACCTGCCCGATCAGCCGGAATTCGGTGACGATGGCAGCATGTATAGACGCCTTTGAAGGTGAGATGAAGGGGGCGGCCGAATAATGGACATGATCCTTTCCATCCTGACCTCACCGATGACGCTGGAGCTCTTGTTTACTGTAGCCCATATATTTGCGGTTATCGTTCCGCTTCTGATAGCAGTTGCCTATCTTACGCTGGCCGAAAGGCGGGTGATCGGCCTGATGCAACTGCGCAAAGGGCCTAATGTCGTGGGCCCTTTTGGTCTGTTTCAGCCTTTTGCAGATGCCCTGAAGCTCCTTTCAAAGGAAACCATTCTGCCATCCGGAGCATCGAAGATTGTTTTTGTCGCGGCACCGATGCTCACCTTTATCCTCTCGCTGGTTGCCTGGGCGGTGATACCTTTTGGTGAAGGTCTGGTTATTGCTGATGTAAATGTAGGTATTCTTTATCTTTTTGCCATATCATCCCTTGGTGTGTACGGGGTGATCATGGCGGGATGGTCGAGCAACTCCAAATATCCCTTCCTTGGCGCCATGCGGTCAGCGGCACAGATGATTTCGTATGAAGTGTCCCTGGGTCTTGTGATCATCACCGTTATCATGGCGGCCGGATCGCTGAATCTGACGGATATTGTCGAAGCCCAGCGTGGTCTGTGGTTCTTCATTCCGTTATTCCCGATGTTCGTGATCTTCTTTATCTCGACCCTTGCGGAAACCAACCGGGCGCCTTTTGACCTGCCTGAAGGTGAATCCGAACTGGTGGCGGGATATTTTGTTGAATATTCGTCCATGTCCTTTGCGCTGTTTTTCCTCGGTGAATACGCCAACATGATCCTGATGTCCGGGATGACAACGACGCTGTTCCTCGGAGGTTGGCTGCCACCTTTCGATATTGCCCCGTTGAACTGGATACCGGGGCCGATCTGGTTTGCGCTTAAAGTTGCTCTGGTTCTCTTTGTATTTCTCTGGGTGAGGGCGACAACACCACGCTACAGGTATGATCAGCTGATGCGTCTCGGCTGGAAGGTGTTCCTGCCATTTACCCTGCTTTTTGTGGCTGTCTGCGGCGGGATTATGCTGGCCTTTGATATGCTGCCGGGTTCGGTTTAGGGAGGAAGATCATGAACGCTGTCATTAATGCCGCCCGATCTTTTCTGCTTCTGGAAATCGTAAAGGGACTTGCGCTGACGCTGAAATATTTTTTCAAGCCAAAGGTGACGATTAACTACCCTTATGAAAAAGGCAGTCTGTCTCCACGGTTCCGTGGTGAGCATGCTTTACGCAGATATCCCAACGGGGAAGAACGGTGCATTGCCTGCAAACTCTGTGAAGCGATCTGCCCTGCCCAGGCGATCACTATTGAGGCTGAACCAAGAGAGGACGGCAGTCGCCGGACGACACGTTACGACATCGACATGACCAAATGCATCTATTGCGGCTTCTGCCAGGAAGCTTGCCCGGTGGATGCGATTGTCGAAGGGCCGAATTTCGAATTCGCAACGGAAACCCGGGAAGAGCTGTATTACGACAAGGAAAAACTGCTGGCCAACGGCGACAGATGGGAAGTCGAAATAGCCCGGAATCTTGCGTCTGACGCACGGTACCGGTGAGGAGCGGAGACATGATAACAAGCCTGTTTTTCTATCTCTTTGCCGCAATGACGGTGGCCTCCGGTTTGATGGTCATCACCGCGCGGAATCCGGTGCATGCGGTGTTGTTCCTGATCTTCTCTTTCTTTAACGCGGCGGGATTGTTCATCCTCATGGGCGCGGAATTTCTCGCCATGCTGCTCGTTGTCGTCTATGTCGGCGCGGTGGCAGTGCTGTTCCTTTTCGTCGTGATGATGCTGGATATCAATTTTGATGATATGCGCGAAGGGTTTCGCCGCCATCTTCCGTTGGGATTGATCATCGGGTTTATCCTGATGGTTGAACTTGTTCTGATTTTTGCGGTGCCGGAAACCTCCGTAGGCGTTGCCGATAGTTTCTCATCCCGCAGCAACACGGCCCAGATAGGTGACGTGCTGTACACCGATTATATTTTCCTCTTTCAGCTGGCGGGAATTATCCTGCTCGTTGCGATGATCGGTGCCATCACCCTGACCATGCGTCACCGCGAAGGGGTCAAACGGCAGTCCATTGCCCTGCAAAACGCACGACGCCGTGATGAGACGGTGGAGATTGTTTCTGTTGAAAGTCATGTTGCCCCGCAGGAGATTGCCGCGGAAGTCAACGCAGATCAGAAGGTGCTTCGATAATGGGTGCAATAACGCTTTTTCACTATCTGACCGTGGCGGCTATTCTGTTCACGCTGGGTGCGGTCGGTATATTTCTCAACCGGAAGAATGTCATCACCATCCTGATGTGCGTGGAGCTGATGCTTCTTGCCGTGAATATCAATCTGGTGGCGTTTTCCACCCATAACGGAGACCTGACAGGGCAGATCTTCGCCATGCTCATTCTCACTGTAGCCGCCGCCGAAGCTGCCATCGGCCTGGCCATTCTTGTTGTCTACTTCCGTAACCGCGGCAGCATCGCGGTCGAAGATATCAATATGATGAAGGGATAGGCGATCATGATCACGGCGATTGTCTTTCTGCCTCTGCTTGGTGCGATCGGCGCAGGTATATTCTCGCTTCTTAAAAACGATGCGGGCGGCTATGCCGTGACGATATCGGCCATGGTTCTTTCGATGATCCTAGGTTGGGTTGCCTTCCTTGGGCATATATCCTCAGGCGCTGATACCACCGTCGTGCTTGCGAACTGGATGTCATCCGGCGGATTTCATGTTGACTGGGCGCTTCGTTATGATGCGCTGACGGCGGTGATGGTGATTGTCGTTACCACCGTGTCCACCATGGTTCATATCTATTCCGTCGGCTATATGTCCCATGACAACGCCAAGCCGCGGTTTATGGCGTATCTCAGCCTCTTTACCTTTGCCATGCTGATGCTGGTGACTGCGGACAATCTTGTCCAGATGTTCTTTGGCTGGGAAGGGGTGGGGGTTGCGTCTTACCTTCTCATCGGGTTCTGGTACCACCGCCCGTCGGCCCATGAAGCGGCGATGAAGGCATTTGTCGTCAACCGGGTTGGCGATTTTGGTTTTGCGCTGGGTATCTTCGGGGTCTTCGCGCTGGCAGGTTCCGTTGAGCTTGACGCCATTTTCAGCCTTGCCCCGACGCTTGCAGATGCCCGGATGCCTTTCCTTTTCTGGGAGCTTCCCGCGCTTGAAGTTCTCGGCATGTTGCTGTTTATCGGCGCGATGGGGAAATCAGCCCAGCTTGGTCTGCATACCTGGCTGCCTGATGCGATGGAAGGCCCGACGCCTGTCTCTGCCCTCATTCACGCGGCGACTATGGTGACCGCAGGGGTGTTTATGGTATGCCGGCTGTCGCCGATGCTCGAATATGCACCGTTCACGCTTGATTTCATCACCGTTGTGGGTGCGCTGACAGCTATTTTCGCGGCAACCATCGGCTTTACCCAGTTCGATATCAAACGGGTGATCGCCTATTCCACCTGCTCACAGCTTGGCTATATGTTTTTTGCGGCGGGTGTTTCCGCCTATCCGGCGGCCATGTTCCATCTGACAACCCATGCTTTTTTCAAAGCACTTCTGTTTCTCGGGGCAGGGTCTGTTATCCATGCGCTTTCGGATGAGCAGGACATGCGCCGGATGGGGGGCGTATGGCGGAAAATTCCGGTGACTTATGTCATGATGTGGATCGGCTCGCTTGCGCTGGCGGGCTTCCCGTTCTTTGCCGGGTATTATTCCAAGGATATGATCCTCGAAGCTGCCTGGGGCCAGCACGCGTCCACCGGTCAGTTTGCCTATGTGCTGGGGATACTCGCCGCGTTTCTGACGGCATTCTATTCCTGGCGGCTTCTTTTCATGACCTTCCATGGCAAGCCGAGAGCATCCGCCGAAGTCATGAGCCATGTTCATGAAAGCCCGGCGGTGATGACGATACCTCTTTTTGTTCTGGCCATCGGGGCGATATTCTCCGGTTTTCTTTTCTATGACCTTTTTGTCGGCCATCACTGGAAAGAGTTCTGGGGGGATGCGATTTTCATTCTGCCTCAGCACGAGGCAATGGAAGCGGCGCATCATGTGCCTTCCATCATCAAGCTGATGCCGCTTATCGTCGGTGTCGGCGGGGTTGCGCTTGCGTTCATCATGTATGTGGCGATACCGTCTCTTCCCGGCCGTGTGGCTGGCGCATTCCGGCCGCTGCATCAGCTCTTTTTCAACAAATGGTACGTGGACGAGCTTTACGATGCCATGCTGGTGCGTCCGGCGGTAAGGCTCGGACGTCTTCTCTGGACCAGGGGGGATCAGCGGACCATTGATGCTTTTGGTCCGGATGGGGTCAGCGGCATGGTGGGGCGGCTTTCCGCCGTGTCCAGCCGGTTGCAGACAGGATATGTTTTTCATTATGCATTTGCGATGCTGATCGGGGTTGTGGTCCTGATCCTCTGGTATACGCGGACATTCGGGGGCTGAGATGGATTCGAGCTGGCCAATTCTTACGGTTCTGACTTTTCTGCCCATGTTCGGGGTGGTTTTCCTGCTTCTTATCCGGGGAGATGAAGCGGTGGTGATGCAAAACTCCCGCAATGTGGCGTTGTGGGTGTCGGGGTTCACTTTCCTTGTTTCCCTGTTTGCCTTGCTTCAGTTTGATGCAAGCCTTGCAGGATATCAGCTCGAGGATCGAGGAGAGTGGCTGGCCCGTGACGGGATCAGTTACCATATGGGCGTTGACGGTATATCGATGCCGTTTGTTGTGCTGACAACGTTTCTGACCCCGCTTGCCATTCTCGCCTCATTCAAGGCCATCACCCACCGGGTGCGTGAATACATGATCGGGTTTCTTGTGCTGGAAACGCTGATGATCGGGACATTCTGTGCCCTTGATCTGGTGATGTTCTATCTCTTCTTTGAAGCCGTGCTGATCCCGATGTTCCTGATTATCGGCATCTGGGGAGGCAAGCGCCGGGTTTACGCATCGTTCAAGTTTTTTCTCTATACCCTGGCCGGATCGGTGCTGATGCTGGTGGCCATCCTTTTCATGGCAAATCAGGCGGGAACAACCGATATCCCTGCATTGCAGAAGTTTGCCTTTGATCCGGATGTTCAGTTCTGGCTTTTCCTCGCCTTCTTTGCCTCTTTTGCTGTCAAAGTTCCGATGTGGCCGGTGCATACATGGCTTCCTGATGCCCATGTCGAGGCACCAACCGCAGGTTCAATGATCCTGGCCGGTATTCTGCTGAAAATGGGCGGTTACGGTTTTCTTCGTTTCTCCCTGCCCATGTTCCCGGACGCTTCCCTTTATTTCGCGCCGATGATTTTTGCCCTTTCAGTGGTCGCGGTGATCTACACATCTCTCGTGGCGCTTGCCCAGAGCGACATGAAAAAGATGATCGCATATTCATCCGTCGCGCATATGGGTTTTGTGACCGTGGGTATCTTCACCATGACCGAACAGGGGATCGCCGGAGCCATGTTCCAGATGATCAGCCATGGTCTTGTTTCGGCGGCGCTGTTCTTCGCGGTCGGCGTTGTGTATGACCGGCTGCATACCCGTGAGATTGACGCCTATGGCGGAGTTGCGGACAGCATGCCGAGATATGCTGTCTTCTTCATGCTGATGATGCTGGCCTCGGTGGGCCTGCCCGGAACAAGCGGCTTCGTCGGTGAATTTCTAGTACTTGTCGGTGCGTGGCAGACCAGCACGTTCCTTGCCTTCCTGACAGCGACAGGCCTTGTGCTCGGCGCAACCTATATGCTCTGGCTGTATCGCCGGGTGGTCTTTGGCCGTGCCGAAAAGGAAGAAGTCCTGAGCATGAGCCCCCTTGAGCGACGCGAGATCATCATTTTCCTGCCTCTCGCCATTCTTGTCTTGTGGTATGGAGTGTTTCCCGGCTCACTCCTTGATCTGATGCAACCGTCGATACTTGCGGTGATGGATCAGGTCAGTCTCTATGCGGATGCCACGCTCCTGCCGGGAGGTGAATAATGTCCATGATCACGTATTTCCCCGCCATTTCTGAAATTTTTCTGGCTGCGATTGCCATCCTGCTTGTCCTTGTTGCCGCGTTTGGCACGGACGAAAGCCGCACATCGCAGGTGATGCGCAGGCTTGGTCTCGTGACACTTCTTGCCACGGCTGTTTTAACGCTGTCCTACGGGAGGGACCCGGCCGTTGCGTTTGGCGGGATGTTCCTGACAACACCATTTGCCGTTTTCATGAAGATGATTGTGCTTCTTGGCGCGGCCATAGTGTTGCTGCTTTCCAAGCCAAGCCTTAAGGCCGACAAGATCAACAAACCTGAATTCACCATGCTCGTGCTTCTTTCGGTGCTGGGCATGATGGTGCTGATTTCATCGAACGATCTGATGGTTCTTTACATGGGGATTGAATTGCAATCCCTGCCGCTTTACGTGATTGCCGCGATGCAGAGGGATTCGCTCCGTTCATCCGAAGCGGGGCTCAAATATTTCCTGCTTGGTGCTTTGTCTTCAGGCCTGCTTTTGTATGGTATCTCGCTGATATACGGGTTTACGGGGGCAACAAACTACGTTGATATCGCCAATGCGCTCTCACTTTCGGTGTCATCCGGCGCCGTCATCGGCATCATCTTTGTCATAGCCGGTACCGCATTCAAGATTTCTGCGGCCCCATTCCATATGTGGACACCGGATGTGTATGAAGGCTCGCCGACCATCGTAACCGCCTTTTTTGCGATTGTTCCCAAGGTCGCGGCCATGGCCCTGTTCCTGAGGGTTACCTACGGGATGCTGGCCCCTGTTCCGGAAACCTGGCAGCAGGTTGTCGCCATCATCGCTGTCTTGTCGATGGTCATCGGTGCGCTGTCGGCCATCATGCAGAAAGACCTGAAACGACTGATGGCGTATTCATCGATTGCCCATATGGGGTATGCGCTGGTTGGCATGTCGGCGGCTAATACAGGAGCTGTCGGTGCGGTGATGATTTACATGCTGATCTATGTGATCTCATCCATCGGGGTTTTTGCAATAATACTAAATCTGACGAGAGAAGGTGAAGCGGTCCATCGGATCAGCGATCTCAAGGGCTATTCGCGCACGCATCCGATGCATGCCGCCTGTCTGCTTGTCTTCATGTTTTCCATGGCAGGCATACCGCCGCTTGGCGGGTTTTTCGGCAAGTGGTTCACGTTCATGGCGGCGGTAGATGCCGGTTTGGTCGTGCTTGCGGTTATCGGTGTTCTGTCATCGGTGATTGGTGCGTTCTATTATATTCGCATCGTCAAGGTCATGTATGTTGACGACGTTGATATCGCCCTTGATCCGTCGGCGAGCAAGATCAACACCATGATCATGGGGATTTCGGCCCTGATACTGGTTTTGTTTGTGTTCGGGTTGAACCCGATACGTGAGATGATCTTATCAACGGTGCCGTATATCACGCTCATCGCAGGTTGATGTGCTGAACAGATTATTCATTACCTATCAGCATCAGGTCACAAGCACTTCTGATCTGGCAAAAGAGGCGGTGGCAGAGGGAAAGCCTGCCGGGACGGCATTTCGCGCCGGGCTCCAGACAAAGGGGAGAGGCCGGCATGGCCGGTCCTGGGTGTCGCCGGAAGGAAACCTCTATGTATCCGTTATTTTCTACCCCGGGGTTGCGGAATCGCGGTGGGCGGAATTATCACTAATCGCCGGTCTGGCTCTTGTTGATGCGGTCCGTCTGTTGCGGGCGGATGAGGATATAACGCTGAAATGGCCGAATGATTTGCTTGTCCGCGGCAGGAAATGTGCCGGGATACTGCTGGAACGTGAAGGCAGGGCAATCATTGTCGGCTGCGGGGTTAACCTCAATGAAGCCCCTGCCGAAACCGACGGCTGGATCCCGGGCTCGCTCAACCGTGATGTATCAGGCCCGCCTGTCAGCGATGAGATGCTTATGGCAGGTTTTGAGAAGACACTGATCTCGCGCTATAATTCGTGGGAGAAAAACGGGTTTGAACAGCACCGGCTTGACTGGATGGCCGCGGCCGCGCATATCGGGGCTACACTGGTTGTTGATCTGGGACAGGGCCGGGTCATAAACGGGGTTTTTGAAAGTCTTGGTAATGGTGGTGCGCTGATGCTGCGTTCGAAGGATGGCGATATCCATGAAATTCAGGCTGGTGATGTCATCAGCGCCCGACTTGAAGAGAGATAGGATGCTTCTTGTAATTGATTGCGGTAATACCAACACCGTCTTTGGCATATACAATGACGGGGGCAAGGTTCAGCACTGGCGGATGACCACAATACCGGGGCAGACCGCAGATGATATGGCGGTTTGGCTTTCCCACCACATGCAGCGGGCAGGGCTGAGCCTTGAGCAGATTGACGGCGTTGTTGTCTCAAGCGTGGTACCTCAGCTCCTGCCCTCATTCCGCCAGCTGGCAGCAGAACATCTGGGCCGTGAAGCTTTTGTAATAACAGCGGATAATACGGACCATGGCATTGATATCCGCATCCCCAATCCGGCCCAGGCCGGTGCGGACCGCATCGCCAATACCGCCGGCGCAAGAGCATACGGACTGCCGGCCATGGTGATTGATTTCGGCACCGCAACCACTTTTGACCTCATTGATGCCGACGGTGCCTATATCGGCGGTGCCATTGCGCCGGGCGTCAACCTTTCCATCAACGCATTGTATCAGGCCGCGGCAAGATTGCCGCTGATTGATCCGTCGTCCTGGAAACCGGATATGCCGGTGTTGGGAAACAATACGATCGATGCCATGAATTCCGGGCTTTACCATGGTTATGTCAGTCTCGTTGAAGGAATGATCACCAGGCTGAAGGCGTCTTTCGGCGCTGACATGACGGTGATAGCGACAGGCGGCCTTGCAAATATATTCAGTATTTCCATCGCAGGGGTTGATCATCATGATCCGGACCTTACTCTCAATGGTATGGTTGCGATCTATACCAGCATCAGGAAAAAATCATGACACAGTCCCGATCATGGAAACATGATGATCTTTTGTTTGTGCCGCTGGGGGGATCAGGGGAGATCGGCATGAATGCCAACCTCTTTCACCATGATGATCAGTGGCTGATGGTTGATCTGGGGATAAGCTTTCCTGATGAGACCATGCCGGGTATCGATGTTGTCCTGCCTGATCTTTCCTTTATCGAACAGCGGCGTGACAAACTCGCCGGGCTTGTCATCACCCACGGACATGAGGACCATCTGGGCGCGATCCCCTATCTGTGGGAGCGGCTCAAATGTCCGATCTATGGTACGCCTTTCACCCTTGCGCTTGTTCGGGGGAAGCTCAATGAGCGACTGCCGGATGCAAAGGTGAAGCTGATTTCACTGCCCTTCAACACGCCGGTTCCGGTCGGCAGTTTTGATGTTGAGATGATATCTCTTACCCATTCCATTCCTGATCCGGCCGGGCTTGTTCTTCGTGCAGGCGGGCAGACCATCTTCCATACCGGCGACTGGAAATTCGATGAAGACCCGATAATCGGCCCGACATCGGACAAGGATGCGCTCAAGCGTCTTGGGGAAACCGGCGTCGATATCCTGATCGGCGACAGCACCAATGCGATGGTGGACGGAAGAACAGGTAGTGAGGCGGATGCCAGAAAAGGGCTTGTTGAGACCATCAGCGGATTGAAAGGCCGTGTTGCTGTCACCTGTTTTGCATCGAACGTTGCCCGGGTTGATTCGCTTGTCCGCATCGCCGGCGAGACAGGCCGGAGCCCTATGTTGGTGGGCAGGGCACTTCATCGCATTACCGAGGCCGCCAAATCCTGCGGCTATCTTCAGGACTGGCCTGATCTTGTCCGTGAAGATGATTTCGAGCTTATTCCCAAGGAAAACCTGCTGATGATCTGTACGGGATCGCAGGGTGAGCCAAGGTCAGCCCTGGCCCGTATTGCATCGGGCAGCCACCATATGGTCCGGCTTGAAAAGGGAGATGCGGTTCTGTTTTCCTCCCGTGAAATTCCCGGCAATGAGCCTGCCATATCTCGGGTTCAGGATAATCTGATCCGGCGCGGGGTGCAGGTGATCACCGATGATGATGCGCCTATTCATGTTTCCGGTCATCCCGGGCGTGACGACATGGCAGAGATGTATCAGCTGATCCGGCCGCGTGTTGCGATACCGGTGCATGGCACGGCGCGCCATCTTAAAGCCCATGCCGTGCTGGCCCAATCCTGTCAGGTCAGCAAAACCATTATTCCGGATAATGGAGATGTCATTGCGCTTGACGGCGATGAAAGCCGTGTGATCAGCAAGGCTGATACAGGGCTTCTGACCTATGAGGCGGGGGAAGTGATTGCGCTGGACAGCTCGACCTTGCGTGACCGCCGCCGTATGCTCTGGAATGGTAATGTTTCTGCGTCCATCGTGCTCAGCCTTACGGGTGAACTCTGTCTTGCGCCAAGCATTACCCAGAACGGGCTCAATGATGGCCACCGGGCTGATGACTATATTGCGGAAGGGTCCTTACGTGTTGAAGATGCCCTGCTGGCCATGAACAGCAGAGACCGTTTTGACGATGACACCGTTTCGGACAGGGTTTCACAGGTCTTGCGCGGGCTCGCCAAATCCATGTTTCAACGCCGCCCTGCGGTTCAGGTCCATGTCATGCGCGTGGATGCGCCGGGAGTAATAACGGGGGAATAAATGATAGGAAGACTGAATCACATCGCCCTGGTTGTTCCGGATCTGGACGCGGCGGCAGCGAACTGGAAAAAAGCACTGGGGGCTGATGTGTCCCGGCCGCAGGCTTTGCCTGAACATGGTGTGACCGTGGTTTTCATTGATACCGGCAACAGCAAGATTGAGTTGCTTGAACCGATGGGGGATGACAGCCCTATTGCGCGGTTCCTTGACCGGAGCGCTGATGGCGGCATGCATCATCTCTGTTTTGAGGTCGATGATATAATCGAAGCCCGCGACCGGCTGATTTCAGAAGGGGCCCGGGTGCTCGGATCAGGAGAGCCTGCAACAGGCGCTCATGGCAAACCTGTTCTTTTCCTGCATCCCAAGGATTTCAACGGCACGTTGATCGAGTTGGAGCAGGCCTGATGGATACGGTTTCGGGAATCGTGGTCTATATCCTGTTGTGGTGGTGGGTGTTCTTCATGACCCTTCCTTTCGGGGCAAGACAACCGGAAGAGGTGGAAGCCGGCCATGCCGATGGTGCCCCGGTACGGCCCATGCTGTGGATCAAGGCAGGAATCACCACCATTCTGGCACTTGCGCTTTGGTTCGTGGCCGATGCTGTTATTTCAAGCGGGGTATTTTCATTCCGGGAAATGGTGAGTAAATAGAGGCTCAAATGAAAATGACGGGGATAACCCCGCCATTTTTGTACAATTTATAAAATTGGTTTGTACAATTTTTATAATTGCACCGAAATTGTCCTCCCCAACCTCGGTATATACAAACGCTATGACACTTTACAGGCATTGTCATCAAAAAAATACTTTTGATCACATTTATTTGAAAGAATATTTCCTTTTTTCAGGTTTTTTTGAAATACGCGACAATTTAAGACATTGTTTCGCCTACAGAGTGTTTTATATAGTGATATTGTTTGCTGGTGCTTTTTAATTATCCGATGCTCAAGGGTCAGATATGACAACAGAAATTTACATGGCTTCAGATCACGCCGGATTCGGGTTGCGAACGTATCTTGCGACATATCTTCGTGAGGCCGGTCATATCATTCATGATCTTGGCCCGCTGACAGATGATCGTGTTGACTATCCTGATTTCGGGGCCGAACTTGCCAGGGCCATGAAGCCGGTTGCTGATTCGAAGGGTGTTCTTGTCTGCGGCAGTGGTATCGGGATTTCCATCGCGGCTAATCGTTTTCCGTGGATACGTGCCGCATTGTGCCATGACATGACAACAGCGATGCTGGCAAGACAACATAATGATGCCAATGTTGTTGCCCTCGGTGAGCGTATAACCGGTATCACAACCGCAACAGATATTGTTCAGGCCTTTCTTGAGACTGACTTTGAAGGCGGCAGGCATGAAGCCCGCGTGAACAAGCTGAGCAATCTGAAGCCCTGAACGGCTTCCTCATTTCACCAATGAAAGGTCAGAACTGATGAACGAAATGAAATCCTTTTTTTCAACGCATCTTATGGACAGCGATGCCGAGCTGTATTCAGCCCTTGATCAGGAGCTGACACGCCAGCGTGACGGTATTGAGCTCATTGCATCGGAAAATATTGTCTCAAAAGCTGTTCTTGAAGCGCAGGGTTCCGTTTTCACCAACAAATACGCCGAAGGGTATCCCGGCCGCCGGTATTACGGCGGATGTGAGTTTGTCGATATTGCCGAACAGCTGGCGATTGACCGGGCCAAAAAGCTTTTCAATTGTGCCTGGGTCAATGTCCAGCCTCATTCCGGTGCGCAGGCTAATCAGGGCGTGTTTCTGTCATTGCTGAAGCCTGGGGATACGATACTCGGCATGTCCCTTGCCGCAGGCGGGCACCTCACCCATGGTGCTGCTCCCAACCTTTCGGGCAAGTGGTTCAACGCGGTTCAATATGGCGTTCGCCGTGATGATGCGCGGATCGATTTTGATGAAGTTCAGCGGCTGGCTGATGAGCATAAACCCAAGATGATCATTGCTGGTGGTTCTGCCTATCCGCGGGTTCTTGATTTTGCGAAATTCCGTGAAATCGCTGATAGTTGTGGCGCGTACCTGCTTGTCGATATGGCCCATATCTCAGGGCTTGTTGCTACAGGCGCGCATCCGAGCCCGATTGATCACGCCCATGTCGTGACAACGACCACCCACAAAACCCTGCGTTGCGGGCGTGGCGGAATGATCATGAGCAACGATGAGGAAATCGGCAAAAAGATCAATGCGGCCATGTTCCCGGGTCTTCAGGGCGGGCCGTTGATGCATGCGATCGCAGGGAAGGCCGCCGGCCTCGGTGAAGCGCTGAAACCGGAGTTCAAAACCTATATCGACAATGTTCTGACCAACGCCAAGGTGCTGGCGGAAACTCTTGTGGAATGCGGTTTTGATATCGTGTCCGGCGGGACCGACAACCATATCGTGCTGGTTGATCTGCGGCCGAAAGGGCTGACCGGAAATATCTCTGAAGTGTCGCTCGAAAAAGCGGCGATTACCTGTAATAAGAACGGCGTGCCGTTTGATCCGGAAAAACCAATGGTGACATCAGGGATTCGTCTCGGCACCCCGGCGGCAACAACACGCGGATTCGGGGCGGATGAATTCCGTCAGGTTGGCCTCCTGATCGGTGAAGTGCTGGACGGGCTTGCATCCAACCGCAACGACAACAGCCCTGTTGAACAGGCGGTTGCCCAAAAAGTACATAAATTGTGTCAATCCTTCCCAATTTACTAGATTTAGTGTATTAAAGGGGCAGATTTAATGGCGTGGAGACAGCCGGATGGACTGCCCCTTTTGCGGAAGTAACGACACACAGGTAAAAGACTCACGGCCCTGCGAAGATGGTGCTGCTATCAGGCGACGCCGGCTTTGCGGGGCTTGTGATGCCCGGTTCACCACATTTGAACGTGTGCAGTTGCGCGAATTGATTGTTGTGAAGCGCAACGGGCGGAAATCCCCGTTTGACCGCGACAAGCTTGAACGTTCACTGAATATTGCCCTGCGCAAGCGTGACGTTGACCCGGAAAATGTGTCTCGTGCCATCAATGAGCTCATCCGTACCCTGGAACAGCGTGGTGAAGTTGAAGCATCCACCGAAACCATCGGCCGTCTGGTGATGGAAGTGCTGGCAAAGCTCGACAAGGTGGCGTACATCCGCTACGCCTCGGTTTACCGGAATTTTGCCGAAGCCAAGGATTTCGGCGATTTTGTCGAGAAGGAACTGGGCGACTGATCTTGGTTTGCCCCCATGGGGAGGGATCATTGCCCGGTGAGACAATTTCATCATCCCTGAATACTGTATCTGACAGGCGGTGGATGCGCTCGGCGCTGGCTCTTGCCTTTCGTGCTGAGGGCAGGGCCCACCCTAATCCCGCTGTCGGATGCGTGATTGTCCACCAGAACAGGCTCCTTGGTCGTGGCTGGACTCAAGACGGAGGGCGGCCGCATGCCGAAACAATGGCGATCGCTGAGGCAGGTGACCTTGCCCGTGGGGCCACCGCCTATGTCACGCTTGAGCCGTGCTGTCATCATGGCGAGACACCACCCTGCACCGATGCCCTGATAAAGGCAGGCATATCCCGGGTGGTGATCGGGGTGAGGGATCCTGATCCCCGGGTGTCAGGACAGGGGGCTGCAAGGCTCGAAGCCGCAGGGATTGATGTTTCGCATTCGATATTTGAGGGTGAGATTTCCGCGCTTCTTCGCGGCTATATGCTCACGCGTCGTGAGGCTCGCCCATCTGTCACCGTCAAGATTGCATCCAGTCTTGATGGCAGGATTGCCCTTTCCGATGGCAGTTCAAAATGGATCACCGCCCCGGAGACAAGGCGGTATGTCCACCTTCTGCGATCACGTCATGATGCGATCCTTACCGGGGCCGGAA
>Ga0181582_10000315_pt1 | contig 33282 bp, 27 predicted proteins | sample 071ome_32_FD_132438 | JGI IMG/M metagenome (GOLD analysis project Ga0181582, IMG submission 132438) | Coastal salt marsh microbial communities from the Groves Creek Marsh, Skidaway Island, Georgia - 071405AT metaG (megahit assembly) | ecosystem: Environmental > Aquatic > Marine > Intertidal...
AGAACCGAAACAAGAACCAAACTACGAACAGCACTGATGATGACATTGACGAGTACATCGGCGAGGACGTGGGCGTGTTTGCGGCCGGGACGCAAAAGGTGGGCATCGCGGGAGACGTGCTCCGGTGGCACTTTGAGCACGGCGTGCAGAGGCTCTCGGCCGCCGAATACATCGAGCAGCTCGAGATGGAGGTGGCCGCGCTCCGGCGCGAGCTCTTCAAGCACACTGCTGGGTCGGACGAGGAGGAGGAGGAGGCGCTCGACGTGACTGACGCGTCCACTGGGTCGTCGACGGACGACGCCCTGGCCAGACTGGCGTTCTACACGCGCACCCAGAGCCACTTGCCCGTCCGCGGAAACGAGATCCCGAAGAGCTACAGGGTCGAGGAAGACCCGTCGTCCGTCCTCGCCGAGGAGCTCGACAGCGAGCTGCTGGGGTTCCTCAAAACGCTCAGCCCGGAGCAGGTGGCCGAGCTGACCGAGTGCGCGTCCGCCGACGTTATGGAGTCCATGAACGCCCTCGTCGAGCGCCTCGTCGGCAAGAACGAAGACGGGCTCTGGAAGGGAAGCAACAAGGCCCAGTGCACGTCTTCCGAGCTGGGAGAGATTCTCTTCTGGCTCATGGGCGTCGGACATCAGCTCAGGGACATGGAGATCAGGCTCAGCCTGAACTCCTCGCTGCAGACGATCCCCGCGTCATTCGGCGACGACGGGATCGACGAGTACCCCGGCACCGAGCGCCTGCCTCGGCTGCCCCCCGGCAAGTAGCGTGGGAATCCAGGACCGAGGACCAAGGACGGAGGCGCTGGGATGGAGGTTTGTACAGTATGTATGTGTGTCACACGTTTGTGCCTCACGGCATTCAGAAATCCAGAAAAAAACGCGATCACTATCGACGCGATCCGTTCGTATGCGATTGAGTCTGAGGTTCGGTTCAACCGTCACGAAATCTCATTGTGCCAGATTTTCGAGCGCCAGAAGGATGGGTCAATCATCGAGCTCTGGGAAATCGGCCCCCGTGGCGACCACGACGACCAAGGCCGCCGCGGCCAGCGGCAGTGGCGACAGTGGGACTGTGTGGAGCGGCGACAAGGTCCGGTCGTCCTTCATCGAATACTTCAAGTCCAAGGGGCATACCCACTGGCCGAGTTCGAGCGTCGTGCCAATCAACGACCCCACGCTCCTCTTCGCCAACGCTGGTACGTTGATCGTCTCTGTTGGATGTCTGTAGACGACATCTGTGCTTCCCGGGTGCGCGGCAGTGGATCGCGCCCGGTTTCGTCGCGTTTGGACGCTGCAAAGCGACCGGCTCGCCGATGCAACTCGTCGACGACTCACCCACGCTCCGCCCGACCCGTCGACAACAATCAGGTATGAACCAGTACAAGCCGATCTTCCTGGGCACTGCTGACCCGACGAGCGATCTGGCCAAGCTCAAGAGGGCGTGCAACAGCCAGAAGTGCATTCGCGCGGGAGGAAAGCACAACGACTTGGACGACGTGGGCAAGGACACGTACCACCACACCATGTTCGAGATGCTCGGTAACTGGTCGTTTGGCGACTACTTCAAGGAGGAGGCCATCGGGATGGCCTGGGGTCTGCTGACCGAGGTGTACGGTATGGACGAGGACCGCCTGTACGCGTCATACTTCGGTGGAGACGAGCGGATGGGGCTGGAGCCGGACTACGAGGCCAGGGATATCTGGTTGAAGTATCTGCCGGAAAACCGTGTGCTCCCGTTCGACGTCAAGGATAACTTCTGGGAGATGGGGGACCAGGGTCCGTGCGGGCCGTGCAGCGAGATCCACTACGACCGTATCGGGGGCCGCTGCGTGCCGGAGCTCGTCAACATGGACGATCCCGACGTGCTTGAGATTTGGAACATTGTGTTCATCCAGTACAACAAGGAGTCGAGCGGCGAGTTGAAGCTGCTGCCTTCCAAGCACGTCGATACCGGGGCCGGTCTGGAGCGAGTGACGAGCATCCTCCAGGACAAGAGGAGCAACTACGCCACGGACATTTTCATGCCTATTTTCGAGGCCATTCAGAATGCGACCAAATTTGAGACGCCGTACGGCGACAAAATTGGTGCCGAAGACCCGGAGAACATCGACATGGCCTACAGGGTGGTCGCGGACCACATCCGCACCCTGTGCTTTGCCATCGCCGACGGTGCCAGGCCCGGAAACGAGGGAAGGGAGTATGTGCTCAGGCGCGTGTTGAGGCGCGCTGTCCGTTACGGAAGGCAGAACCTCAACGGGCCGGAGGGCTTCTTCTCCAGTCTCGTGGACGTGGTCGTCGACCGGTTCGGGCACGCCTACCCGGAGCTCGTCGAGAAGAAAGATTACATCCGCGAGGTGATCAGAGACGAGGAGGCCTCCTTCTCGAGGACGCTCATCAAGGGCATCGCGCAGTTCAACAAGTGCGCCGAGGCCACCGAGGGCAAGCAGCTGTCTGGCAGTGACGCGTTTTTGCTCTACGACACGTTTGGGTTCCCTCCCGATCTGACCCAGCTCATGGCCGAGGAGAAGGGAATGACGGTCGACATGTCTGGCTTCGAGGTCGCCCTCGAGGAGGCCAAGGAGATCAGCAGGGCGTCGCAGAAGAAGGGTGCGGCGGCCGCGCTCAAGTTCCAGGCCGAGGCCACCGCCTGGCTGGCTGACAACGGCGTCGCCTACACGGACGACTCCTTCAAGTACCAGAAAGGGGAGATCGATTGCACGGTCCGTGCCATCATGACCAAGGACGGGTTCGTCGACACCACCAAGGACCTGGCCGCCGGCGAGCCCGTCGGCATCGTCCTGGACAAGACGCCGTTCTACGCCGAGGCAGGCGGTCAGGTCGCCGACACCGGTCTGTTCAAGTGCGGAGACGTTTCGTTTGAGATCGAAGACGTCGTCGCCGCTGCCGGGTTCGTGCTCCACCACACGACGGCCGGGGACTCGACCATCAGCGTCGGGGACGCCGTGTCTGCGGCCGTGGACTACGAGCGCAGGAGCAGGATCGCGCCGAACCACACGTTCACGCACATCCTGAACTATGCGCTGGCCAAGGTCCTGGGCGACGGGGTCGAGCAGAGGGGATCCATCGTCATGGAGGACAAGCTCAGGTTTGACTTTGCCAACAACGGTGCCGTCACTGCCGAGCAGCTCGCGGAGGTCGAGTCCATCTGCTGCGACTTCGTGTCCAACCCAAGGGACGTCTTCACCCAGGACGTGCCCCTGGCCAAAGCCAAGGAGATTGCCGGGCTGCGCGCCGTCTTCGGCGAGGTCTACCCCGACCCGGTGCGCGTCGTCTCCGTCGGCCAGTCGGTGGACGAGCTCCTGAACAACAGCGGCGGCGACAACGGCGCCTTTGCAATCGAGTTCTGCGGAGGCACGCACCTGACCAACACGTCTCAGGCCGGCGAGTTTGCGCTCGTCAGCGAGGAGGGCATCTCCAAGGGCGTGCGGCGCATCGTCGGCGTCACCGGCCAGGAGGCCAAGGACGCCATCGCCGTCGCCGAGGTCCTCAAGGGGCGCATGACCGAGGCGCTCGCCCTCAACCCCGAGGATATCGGCGAGACCCACACCCAGCTCAAGCTCGACGTTGACGCCGCGGTGATCTCCGCCTCCACTAAGGTCGAGCTCCGCAAGAGCCTCGGGGTCCTCGTTGATCGCGTCATCGCGGAGAAGAAGAGGATGGCCAAGGCCATGGCGGCCGTGGCCATCGAGGCCGCCTGCAAGGCCGCCGACGAGGCCGCCGCGGCGGGCAAGAAGGTGCTCGTCATGCAGGTCGAGGGCGTGGGACTCGATGGCAAGGCCCTCCAGGAGGCGGGCAACACCGTCCAAAAGACCCACCCCGAAATGCCCACCATGTTCTTCTCCGAGGGCGACGGCAAGGCCATGGCCGTTGCTGTCGTGCCCAAGAGCATGAGCAAGACGCTCGCCGCCGGCGACTGGGTCAAGGGAGCCCTGGAGAAGCTCGGAGGCAAGGGAGGCGGCAAGCCGGTCTTTGCCCAGGGCATGGGACCGGACGTTGCCAAGATTGCCGAGGCGATCGAGGTCGCCGAAGAGATGGCCAAACTCAAGCTCGACGGGTAGACCACAAGCGAATGCATTCTTATGTGATTGCTTTGACACCTTTATCATCGCATCGTTACCGCCATATCATCATTTGCCTTTGTCAGGCCCGCTCGTGCAGGATCAGCTCTTCGAGCCTCCAGTCCTCGAACGACTGGTCCGGCAGGTATCGCCTCACGATGAACGGAATCTTCTTCTGGCGCAACTCTTTATACGCAATCTCCAGCGGATCCGTCTCTCCCTCGACCTCAACCATCGGCGGCGCATTCATACTGAGCTGCAGCGCCCTTGTCCCCAGCACCCTCGCCTTTTCGTACTTGGTCAGATACTTGGTCGTGATCCGATCCGCATTCCCCTGCTGCCCGTCCGCCGCATCCATCACCTCCACCCGCTCCCCGTCCTGCTCCATCGCTTCGTCCACCATGTCATCGTCCTCCTCCGCCGAGTTGTCCTCCTCGCCCCAGTGCCCGGCGTCCTCGAAATCGTCCTCGAAATCGCCGCCCGCCTCGTTGAAGTCGTCCATGGTGGGCTTTGTATACGGTGTATGGTCCGTCTATGTATGTCAGGAGCCGACGTCTGATCGGTATGACACGCAGAGGGCAGGCGTGGGCGTGATTTGCTCTCACAATGTTGAATGCACGAGAAGAGGGAAGCGCCCCGGGCGTTTCGATTTCGGGCAGGCACTACCAACGACGGGATGGCGTAGTAGACACTTCGACGGTCGGTCAGTCTCGACAAATTTAGGTATGTACGAGTCTCTCGGTCTCAAGGCTCTCTCGGTCTACGAGGCTCTCTCAACTCGAGTGCTCGCACAATTTGTTTTTTCCTTGCGTTTGTCCGTTCACTCGGTGATTGACAGTGATAGACAGATATAGCCGGGATCGGACAGGAGAGCGAGCGAGCGAGAGAGACTGACTACTGAGAACTGCCGGGCGTGCGGACAGATCGGCACGGCAACATGGAGGAGACTCGAGCTCCACGTCGGCAGCTGGCCGTGTACTATTACTATGGGACGAGTGGGCGTTGGTGGTGGTGGGTGATCATCGCCGTGTGCGTCTTCGTCTTGACGTTCTTGTCGATCTGGTTGTGGGGTCGTCGGCGACGGAGGATGGCTGCCGTGCAGCAGGCGCAGGCGCAGGCTGCTGCGACGGCAGTGGCTCAGCAGCAGGCGACGTACGGGGGAGCGACGTATACGGCGTCGCCGTATGCTGGTGGCCCGCCGGTCTACGCGGGCGGGGCGCCGCCGCCTGCGTACACCGCGGCGTACGCGCCGTCGAGCCAGCAGCAGCAGTCGAATAGTAATCAGGTGCATCAGGATGAGGGTGAATATACGTACAACCCGGCGACGGGAGAATACACGTACACTGGGCCAAGAGTGGCGACGGGCGTCCCAGCGCCCGCCGGCTATCCGACCCGGGGAGACGTCGAGATGTCCCAGAAGTAGCAGTAAGGAGGAGTAATAGTGATTCTTATGTTCATTTTATGTTCGTTTTACACACCCGCTCAACTGCTCGACCGCTCGACCGCTCGACCGCTCGACCGCTCGACCGCCCGACCGACTCTCTAGTCTCACTAGTCGTCGTGCTGGATCAGTGTGACGGGTTTCTCGTCCACCATCCGCTGCGACAGGGGCCCGTCTGCTTCGACGGTATCGGGTCGTCGGTAGTCGCAGAATCCTGTGTGGGGGACGAACACGCCGTCCGCGATGTTGCGTTCGACGAGCGAGCGGAGGTAGTCCATCTCCGAGGCGCCCGCTCGCTTGGCTTGCACAAACGTGTTGGCGGCCTTGGTCTTGGGGTGCGGGACGTGGAGCGTGTATCCGAATGGGTGGACGTGGAACGTGAAGCCCTCGCCGCGCAGCTGGTTGATGTAGGCTATTTTGTTGCCCCCATACCCGACGAACCGTTCGTCGCACCAGGGGATCGTCGACTTGCCGAGGACCAGGAACGGTTCGTACTTGGGCTGGTAGTGTGCTCTATACGTCATCGGCGTGTCCATGATTGTCACCCACTTGGACGTCTGCGTTGGTCCGTGCCCCCACGGTGCGTCGGCCCCGTTGAACGCGTCCACCATGCCCGCGAGGTAGTAGTCGCGCATCAACTGCTTGCCGCTGAGCGCGAGTTTCCTCGCAAAATTCTGTCCCATGGCGAGCTCTTGTTTCCGGTTTGTGATCTCAAAGGCGGGCAAGACCAGCGCTTTCCTCTCGGATGTGAGCTTGATCAGCTGGTCGTACACCACGGGGTCCCGGTACCCCGGCGACGGCATGCCCAGGTCCGTGGCGGGGACAAAGTCCACGTCCAGCATGAACAGCACGTCTGTCTTGGCCAGCTTGATGGCCCTATTTCGCAGTGCGTTGATGGGATACTCGACGGGATCCAACGGGTCCATGAACTCGCCGACCAGCTCGATTGTCAGCACGCACGGCGCCGTCATCTCCATGAAGTAGAAGAACGCGTCGATACCCTCGATGACGTTCGTAAGCGTGGTGTTGGAATACGTCGGGACGATGGGATCGTCGGCGGCCTTGCGATTGAAGAGCGGCACGTATACCATCGCAACGATCGGATCGTTCCAGGTCCGGCACTGGTTCTCGAGCATGCTGAGTCGATCGTCGGAAAGCTGCGTCATCAGTGTGATGCTCTCCCTGGGCTTGGTCTTGCGAGAACGCCACGTCTGCACGCTGACGAGCTGCGGCACGTCCGTGTCCAAGTAGCAAGGCGGCCGCTCCTCTCGGTCGCTTTCTGCCCCTTCAGACTGGCTTTCGTCCGACCCTGGCCGTGACTCGTTCACCATGACGTCGACGTTGACGTTGCCATCGACGTTGATGCCCACGTCGACCTGGGGCAGAACAGCCTCGTCGGCCACGTCTTCTTCTTGCAGCAGCAGCCGACCCACGTGGTCGCTGCCGCCGTCATACGTGCTCGGGCTCGGGCTCTTTAGGGTGGCGCTCTTTAGCCGGTATGCGTACGATCTCTCCTGTCGAGGGTCGATGTTCGAATGTGGGTCGAGCGGGCGTCGAGTGAGGGATGGCGTGGGGGAGGGAGGGCAGTGCTCGCAATTTTCCAGGGCCGTTGAAGATCGCCCGGCAGTCGCCGTTTGTCCACGTACGCAGAGGCAGCCCAGCAGCAGGGCAATGACTCCCGTAAGCCGTAAAGGAAGCCTCGTCCTTTGGCCCATTCAGTCCTTTGCGTCGAGGAGATCAGGGAAAATCAGGGACCAAGATTCGGCTGGGACGATTCTCTGGCTCTTCCCACGCGTTCTCCGCTGTCCAGGCGATCCGATGACGTGTGCGTTTTGTGACGAAGAATCTGTACGTATCGATGAACTGGACTCGCCGGTTCGCCTCGAGTTTGTGCCGGTCGTCGTCGTCGGGTCAGTCGGTCGACCGGCAGCTGCCTTGAGTCCGAGATCGTCGAGCTGGGCGAGGTACGCGTGACCACGCGCCACGACACGGCGCGTTTCGGTGCGGAAGGGCGGTTGTCGTCAAATCTTTCAACTACAGACTTGTCATGTTCGTGTGAATCGGCCACCGGTAACGCCCGGCCGCGTCTCTTGCCCGCCTACGCCTACTCGTCCCGGCCATAGAGCACGTCGTCCATCGCCACGTCCAGATTTCCCTTCACTTTCACCTCCTCGACGACGCCGATCAACTCCTTGACCTTCGACTCGAGCATCTCGACCTTGTCCTTGAGCACCTTGATCTCCTCCTCCGACCGCTTGGCGTGCGCCTCGTGCTCGGCCTTGAGGTCGGAAAAATCCTTCTGGAACGATGCATTCAAGGCACCATTGGCGCCTTTCAACTGTTTTGGGCTGCCGACCTCGGTCTTGACGTCCTCAACGACCTCGCGAACCGTCTGGAGGAGGTTGCGGGCCTCGCGGACCTGGCGCAGCTCCGCCGACAGGGCGCTCATCTCGTCCTTGACCATTTTGTTCTCTTCGTCCGCACTCTTGGGGTCCTGGAGCCAGTACTCCATGTGTCCGGTCGCGTTGTGGCGGCGGCGCAGCCTCTCGCCCTCCTCCGAGACGACCGAGTCGGTGAGGTTCTTGAGGAGGTAGTCCAGCAGGCCGGTGTCTCCGACGGACTTTCGTGCCTGTTCGCGGAGAAAGGGGCGGAGGACTGCCTTGTGCGGATGCGTGGCGCCGATGAGCCTCATGGCGTCGACGAGATTCTTCTGGGCGGCCATGTATCGCTCCTGGGACCACCTGCCGTACTTTCCGTTCCGCGCGGCGGTGTCGACACGCTTCTTGGGTACCGGGACAACTTCCTTATCGCCGCTGTAATCGCGAGTCGTGTATCGATCGACGGGCTCCTTGATGACCCTGCCGCCGCGGCTCCGCTTGACGGGCTTGGGCTCGGCCGTAATCCCTTCGTCGGACTCGTGAGGCGTTTCCTTCGTGGGCGGCCTGCGGGCCGCGTGAGCCCCGTTCGCGCCTGCATTCTTGCCTTGGGCATACACGACCCCCTCCATCCGGCCGTCGTCGCCGATGCCAGCCCCGCCGTTGGCCTCCGTCCTCGCAAGCGCCGCAACCGCAGCGGCGGCTTTGCTCCGCTTGGTCGTGCGTCGTTTGGGCTTCTCCCCAGCGGCTACCTTGGGTTTGTGCTTTGGAATGAGAACGCCGTTCTCGAGGCGATAATCGCGCGCGTACAGCGGCACGTCGTCAGGCACGTCCTCCAGCGGGACGATGCGGCGGTCCTCGCGCAGGTACTCCTTCGAGCACACGTAGAGGTCGCTTTCCAGCGACGGCGACAGGGGCGACATGGGAGAGATCGTATACCCCATCTCGAGCGCGTTTGTTGCTGCGACCGCCTTGCTCAGCACGTGGCTGTCCCAGAACTCTTTCGGCGACACGATGCGACACTTGCCAACCACCATATCCAGGGGAACATCGGCGTGCTCGTCGACCCTGAAGACCTCGTTGGAAAACACGTCCAGCGATCCGTCGAGATCCAGCTCCTCCGGGCGTTGATACCACTGGATCGAGGCCATCTTGGCAGGCAGCCTGTTGGCCGAGGCGCCAACCCCGTCTTCCGCGTCTTCCGCGTCCCCGGACACAGAGTCGTACAACTCGTTAATCATCCCGATATAGTACTGGACGTCCGCATTGGACGCCAGCACAGAGACAAAGTCGCCGACGGTCACCTGCATGCCGTCCCGCACGAACCCGTCGTAGCACATCCTGGTCCCGCCGTGTCCGTCTGCCTTCGGGATGGAATCGCCAATCCAGTCGGTCGGTCCGTACGTCTTGGGGGGAGCCTTGTCGACGGTGGTCTTTTGGACGCCGGGGACGTCGAAATGGCTGCACAGCACGTTTGCCGCGGTGAGGCTCTCGGTGCGCGCTGTGAGCATCTCACTCGGGTTGCCGTCAACCGCGGGATTCGCGGGATTCGTGTCGATTTTGATGTCATTTGCCGGATCCGCTGGATCCGCAGGACGTGGTTCGACGTCGGCGTCGGCGTCGACGTCGCTGTCGATTGCAACCGGGCTCTCCGCCTTGCGTCCGGCGTCCGTCGCCGCGATATTCGCGGTTTTCGGATCCTGGGTCATCACGTCCTGTGATATGTAAGTCTAGTCGTGCGCGCTGAGGTGTGCGAGCGAGCGAGCGAGGGTGCGGGGGTGCGGGGGTGCGGGGGGCGAGTGAGCAGAGGCTGATGGACATCGAGATGAGGAAGGATCCTGTGTTCGCTCGACCGGCCTCGTACGCCGAACCACGGATGTTTCGGATCGAAGAACAACTTCATTCGTTGAAAGACGTGTATTTCGGCACGCGTGACGGCTGAAACGCGCGGAGGAACGTACGTGACTTCTCAGCCCAGGATTCGATTTCGGCCGAGAGCGCGACGAACGCACGCACCCCAGACTCCACACTCTTTCAGAGGGCAGTGAGTGAGCGAAAGTTCGCTGATAAGTAGCCGAAGGGCGTTCGAAGGGACGTGGTAAAGGCGTCAATTCAAGATGTGTCAGACGAGGAGAGCCTCGAGGCTCGGTGGTGGGTACGGACGGGCGATGAGATGGCCGAGAGGCCGGGGCCTTCCCCCGTGAGCTCTCGCGAGCCACATGTCTCATTGATAACCTCATTGCGCTGTGCGGCCCAGCCGACATCGACATGACGACGGTCACGGCTCTCCTGACGAGGCGGCCCAGCGGGAGGCGAACGGCCTGGTTAGGTGAACGTGGACGTATTGTGGGGTGCGCGGCGCGCAGATTTACGCCACTCCACCGTGACTCTGGTGGGAGTCACACATCGATGTGGGGGGATATCCCCACACTAGAAGTGGCCCGTGGATGCAACGGGCTTCGCCCGTCTTCGGGCGAGCCCTTTCAGGCGGAGGCCTTCATTGGAGCTCGGCTGGCTTGTTCATTCGGAATTTGACACGCCGGTACAACTCATATATATACTTGGGTAGGATCTCTCTATACAGTGGGTTCTTGGTCCACAGCTCGCCCTTGTCGTTGAGGTGCTGTAGACGAACAGGTGCAAGAAGAAGACTGCCTTGTCGGCGAGTACAGGCCGACCCTGGTGAGGGTCTCGTGCGGTTAAGCCATAGTAACGACCGCACGCGATTTCGTATGACAAGAGCCGTGACCTACGACGACGAGCGTCAGTCGGTCGAGCTGTGCTCGGACTGGCCGACGATCTCGCTCGCTCTCGAGGGAACGACCGAGATCGACAGCCTGAGCAGCCATCAGGCAATCGTCAGGGTCCTCCAGGTGGGCATATGCAACACGGTGGGTATTGACCTCGGCCGACGCGCGACCGCTTCGCTTGCCCTGACGCTCACTCGCGCTCGCGCTCCGCGCTCCTCGTACCGCTCGTTCAGGATCTCGAGGTTACCAGGGGATACGTCCAGGGATACAGACACGTGCTGGGTCATGAGGGTGTCGGGATTGTCGAACGGGTCATCGACACGAGGAGCAAGGCGGAAGTGGCGGGCCACGAGATGGTGGGCGCACGCGTGGTCGTCGAGATCAATTGTCCGTGTGCAGATATGGGCGATGATACGAGCACAAGCGATTCGATCAAGCGGGCGCTCGAGGATCCCGTCTATTTCCGCAACCACTTCCCGCGAAGAACGGTCCTCGGCATCATCGCGCGCGACGGGCTGTTGGCGGAAAAGGCGTTGGTGCCGCTCGACAACTGTGTCGTCGTGCCCGATGGGCTGACCGACACGGAAGCGGCCTTTGCCGAACCGCTTGCGGCCGCGTACCGGATCGTCGAACAAGAGATCTGTTGCGGGAGCGATCAGCAAAACCAACGAGTGGCCGTCATCGGGGACGGGAAGCTCGGCCTGCTGATCGCCCACGTCCTCGTCACCAAGGCGTCGCCGGCGACGGAAGTATGGCACTTTGGCCGGCACGAGCGGAAGCTCGCGATGGTCGACACCCATTGCAGGGTCTTAGGCGACGATATCCCAGAAGGCGCCATGGGCTCGTTCGACGTGGCCATCGAGGCTTCCGGAAGTCCCGCCGGTGTCCAGCGTGCGATCGAGCTGCTGCGTCCGATGGGCACGCTGGTGCTGAAGACGACGTGCTCGCTGGACGCCGACCCCGCCTCGCTCCCGAACTGGAGCGCGATGGCGAACGACATCGTGGTGAACGAGAAGCGGGTGGTAGGGAGTCGATGCGGGCCCCAAAAAAAGGCGCTCGAGCTCCTCGTAGCCGACGCTGGTACGCGGCAGCTAGTCAACGCTATGGTCGACCGCGTCTATGACGGACTCGACGAAGCGATTGCGGCCCTCGATCACGCCTCCCGACGAGGGAGTCTGAAGGTGATGGTGCGGGTCGCAGCGCGAGACGAGTGAGCGAGCGGGGAATGGGAGCGGGGAATGGGAGCGGGGAATGGGAAAGTCGGCCCGCTCCCGACTCCCATCCTTCCCCGGGGAGACGGTCAGGTTCCGAGATAAGTGCCCCACACACACACACACAGAAACCACACGTTTGCTACGTACCCTACCTACTCCAACAACATCACAAACACGCACATGCACTGACACCATGTCGTCGTTGGTGTCGCCAGTTTTCTCCTTCTCCCCCGGAGCTTTGAAGTTGTCGTCGCACCGCTCGAATTTCCAGACACTGCCGAGTCGCAACACGCCGCCCAGGGACCATGAGCGGGCCCACCATATCGCACAGAGACACGATGCCTGCGCTATGGGGCAGCGGAGGAGGACTATCTGTCCCGCCTCGTCGTCCGATTCGCTGTCAAAGCGTCAGGCACATTGGGAGCCCAAGAGCGATATCTACATCTTGCGCAGCGACGGGTTCTCGTGCTCTCGTGAGACCGTCACGTCTGACGCGGCGCTCAAGTTCGAGCATCCCTCCTCGCAGCAACACCTGCTCGCGTGGAAGACCAGACCCAAGTGCGTCCTGGTCTTGAAAAAGCTGGGCGACGAGCTGCTGACCGAATTCCAGGATATCATCAGGTTCCTGGGCGAGGAGCAGGGTCTCCGCGTGTTGGTCGAGCCGAACGTCTACGACGGCGTGTCGGACATGGTAGGTATCTGAACTCGCCCGACGCCGACGTCTGCCTCCCTCTCACCCGTCGTTGTCCGCTGTTGTTCTTGCTCGCGCCAGGGTGACTACGTCGACACGTGGCACGAGGAATGTGCCGAGGACCTCCACAGCTTTGTCGACTTTGTCGTCTGCCTGGGGGGCGACGGCCTCATGCTGCACGCGACGCACATCTTTGGCTGCGCCATCCCACCCATCATCTCGTTCAAGCTCGGAAGCCTGGGGTTCCTGACGTGCCACGGTTACGAGAACGCCCGGGCGCATTTGGACGAAGTGATCAACGGTGCCGAGGAGCTCGAGACGTGCAGGATCACCAACTCGGCAGACGGGTCGCCCCTGACGGGCGTGCGAATCACGCTCCGCATGCGGCTGCTCTGCGAGTTGTTCAGGAACGGCCGGCGCGTTCCGGGCGCCGTCCACGAGGTCATGAACGAAGTGGTCGTCTCGCGAGGCTCGGCGCCGTACCTCTCCAAGATTGAGGTCTACGAGCGCGACACCTACCTCACGAGGGTCCAGGCGGACGGCGTGATGCTGGCCACCCCCACGGGCTCGACGGCCTACTCCGTGGCAGCCGGGGGGTCGATGGTGCATCCCACCGTCCCGGCCATCCTATTCACGCCCATCTGCCCCCATTCTCTGTCCTTCCGCCCGGTCATCCTCCCGGACTACGCCCAGCTCGTGCTCAAGATCGCCGGCGACGCCCGGAGCGGCGCCGTGGCCACGTTTGACGGCAAGTTCACCACCGAGATGATGCCCGGCGACGCCATCCACGTCAAGATGTCCCCGCACCCCGTACCCACCATCAACTACGAGGACCAGACCACCGACTGGTTCAACTCGATCGAGCGCTGCTTCAAGTGGAACGACCGACTCGAGCAGAAGGAGTTCAAGACGTCCACATACAAAGAGCGACAGGGCGTTGCGACCATCCTTGACGAGGAACAGGGCGACGTGCTCAAGCAGCGGATCATGAGCCAGCCGAACGGCGCCAGCGGCTCGACGACGTGAACCTGCCGAGTTGCACCTGCCGCGACGCCCTCAACCCTCTACCCTAAATGAATGTCTCAACGACAACAAAGACTATTGAACGATTGAACGATTGAACGATTGAATTTCGTGTTCCATTCACTTCTAAGAATATCTCGACGACGACTACGTGAACCGCTACTTGAGGAGCGCACGGCCGAGCTGCTCTCGGACGTTGCCGAAGGCCACCGCGAGGTTCTGCAGGCCGGCGTTGTCCATGCCCATCGGGCTCCCGCCGTATCCACCGTCCATGCCTCCCATCTCGTCCCCGGCCCGCATCGTCACGCGCGTCGCAATCACCGCCGGATCCGTCTCCAGGATCAGCCCGCCCTCTGTTATCTCGTCCATGCTCAGCAGCACCAGGTCCAGGTTCTCCAGCACGCACTTCTTCTCCACCTGATTCCGCAACAGCAACACAATAGAATCACAGAAACCCGTCAGCACATCCAACAGCAGCACCTCGTTCTCCTCCAGACTCCCGAGCACGTAGAACTGCAGGTCGCCGATGAACCGGTAGACGGCCTGGTGCTCGTCGAGCATGATGATCTCGGCCTCCGACCGCGCTGTAGGTGTCCGCAGCGTTTTATTGTACAGCGTGATTTCCAGTTCGGACTGCGCCGGGACGTTCGACATCCTGTGGGTGGGGGGTGGGTGGGTCATCGGGTGGTGAGCGAGTTAGCAGTGACTGACGAAAACGCAGACGACGACGAAGACGTACAGGCCGGCCGTGAAGTAGTCGACCGCGATTCGCTTTCCCTCAGCGTCCATGAGCACCAGTGCGTCGATCTTCGGCACACTGGCGTCCAGATTCAGGGGCTTTTTGAGCGGCATCGTCTTCGATCTCTCGTTTCTCTCCTCGATTCAACCGTCGTCTCTCTCCTTCCCGTTCCGACGTGCTGTTCGCGGTGTCGACGTCTGCACGTCTGCACGTCTGCACGTATATACGTATACACACGTGACCGTGTCCTCTCGATTATTGGCCAGTCAGTGCGTGGCCAAGTTTCTGTTCTGTTTCATTCCGAATTCACGCCACCAAAGTTCTGCCAGCGCTCGTCACCTCGCACGCGGCACACGACACGTAGAACACACGTGGATATTCTATACCGCGCCGGCTCATACGGACATCCCAACGGGCGCGCGAGAAACAAAGGAGAAACCACGCTCGAATTCGATCACCTAGAGCGCGAGAGCGAGCGAGAAGGACAACACGACGATGAGCCACTCTACGTCCTCGGCTGCGTTCGATACAGAGCTGTGCACGCGTAACAACCTCTTGGCACAGAAGGCGGGTCTGCACCCGTCGTTCACCAAGACGGGAACGACGATCGTCGGGCTCATCTACGAGGACGGGGTCGTGCTGGGTGCCGACACGCGGTCGACGGCCGGGACGACGGTGGCGGACAAGAACTGTGAGAAAATTCATTATATTGCCCCGAATATCTACTGTTGCGGGGCTGGGACGGCCGCGGATACGGAGAATGTGACGGGGATGATCTCGAGCCAGCTCGAGCTGCACCGGTACGCGACCGGGAAGGGGAGCCGGGTGAACTCGGCGATGACGTTGCTGAAGTCGCACTTATTCAAGTATCAGGGGTATATTTCCGCGGCGCTTGTGCTGGGTGGGGTGGACTGCAAGGGACCGCAGGTGCGTATTGTTGACGGGCGTTGGCGACGGGCTCGCCGCACGCTCACTCGCTCGCTCGCTCTCCCTTCCACACACAGCTGTTCACGATCTACCCGCACGGATCGACGGACTCGCTGCCGTACTGTACCATGGGGAGCGGGAGCCTGAACGCCATGTCGGTGTTTGAATCCGGGTACAAGGACGGGTTGACGAAGGAGGAGGGGGTGGAGCTGGTGACGCGCGCGATTCGGGCCGGTGTGTATAATGACCTGGGGTCGGGAAGCAACATCGACGTGTGCGTCATCACGAAGGACGGGGTGGAGATGATGCGCAACCACGAGTACCTGCAGGACAAGACGTACGCGCGCCAGTTTCCGAAGAAGATTCCGGTGGGCACGAGCAAGGTGCTTCGCGAGCGCATCATCACGAGGGACCTGGTGGAGGTGTCGGCCGGCGGAGGTGGCGCCGAGACGATGATGGTGGACTAGAAGATCGGTGAATGGCTTGGTTGGTATTTAAAGAATGGGGTCACAAGGCTTGCAATGGCCGTCGTTCGTCGGCGTATCATGTGTTCGGTTGTTGGGTCGTGGGTCGTGGGTCGTGGGTTTGGATCGGCTGCGGTGTATCAAAATGCCATCCCTATCGATCCTATCTATCATCAGTTGTAGGCGTCCCAGTCGGCGAGCATGCCATAGACGGACTCCTTCTGCAGCTTGGAGGAAGGAGACAGCTCGAGCTCGAGCTCGAGCTCCGCCTCCATGGCGTCGATGATCGCCTGGGCAGACACGGCGTCGAGATCATCCTCGCTCGGGGAGGAGGCCGCCCAGCTGTCGATGATGGCCGCCGTGAATTTTTTTGCAACCACGACCCACGGGAACGCGTCTTCGCTGTTCTCAGTGACCTGGATGTCGACGTCGTTCGCCTTGGTATGGTGGAAGGGCGAGATGTTTCCCGCGTTGGCGGCGTCCACGCCCGTGAGAGGCCGGGGCGCGGTGGACTGGACGGTCCGGGCGGCGCTCGCGGCGACCTTGGTCGTCGCGGCGGTTTTATAGAAGGAGAACATCATCGCGGTTTGGTTTGGTCTGCGAGGGGAGGGAGGGCGAGGGGGGAGTGCTGTGAGAGCGAATATTTGGCCCATGAGTGAAGGCATATTGGACGACCCAAGACCTAGGTGTTCCTGAATCACCGCAGCTTGAGCGACTTTTTCGGGATGTGGCGGGCATGTATGGACATAGATATGTGCTGATCGGCGAATGGTCGACGAAGACGTACGTTTCACGGAGCGCGTGAGACGGGATGCGAAGTGAGATTCGGTGATTGTTCGGTGTATGTATGTGTGTGACTGAGCGTCCTAGAAAGTACACTGTGGTGTTGATGAGACACAGAGAGGGGTATAGAAGAATTGGAAATGAATGAGTGACGATCGTGAGGGACCTCCCATGAAAACCTTCTGGCGACGGCCGCGTCTGGCGATTTCGGGACGACGCGTTTTGGTGGCGTTTTCGGGGACGCCCGGCGCGTCCCCAGCACGTCCCGAGCACGTCCCGAGCGCGTCCCGAGCGCGTCCCGAGCGCGAGACGCCAAGCAGCAGCAGCAGGAAGGTAATCGGCGGCATCAGACAGATATGACCAAGGGAAGCCTTGTTCTGAAACAGCAAATAAGGAATCGAAAGGGAAAATTATGCCGACACCTCCTCGGCCTTCTTGGCCTTCTCCGCCTGCCGCTCGGCCTGCTTCTTCTTCTCACGCTCCAGGAACTCCTCCATGATCGTCTTGGCCATCTTCAGCTTGCTGAGGATGCCCTTGTACGTGACCAGGTCGGCGTTGACGCGCTCCAGCGGAACACCGAGGGCCGCCACGACCGCCTGCAGGTCCTTGGGCTCTTTGAGTCCGGCCAGCTCGAGCATCCTGAAAATTCCGACCGCGAAGAACTTGGTGTACAAAAACTTTCCGCTCGACACAGCGTCAGCGATCCCGGCCATCATGGCGTTGGAGGCCGGCATGAGGCTGTCGAGGCTTCCCGCGGCCTTGGCCTGCTCCGCGAGGGCGGCCGCGTCCTTCCTGTACTGCTCCGGGGACTCGTCCAGAGCCTGGATGTAGGCCGAGAAGACGGCCTCCTGCTCGCCCTCGGGCAGGCCCTGCAGGATCTGGTCGAACACGGAGCACACGCCCAGCGCCTGGATCGGCGTGTACTTGTACGAGGCGTTGTGGCGGAACAGGTGCTGCTGGACGAGGAGCTCCAGAACGACGGTGGAGTACAGCGACGGCAGCGGCCTGGTGAAGTTGCTCATGAACTTGGCCTTGGTGTCGGCGACGGTGGGCACGCCCGCAGCGGCAGAGACGGCCAGGGTCCTCGCGGCGCGCGGGGCCGACACGGCCGCCACGCGACGGAGCGGCTGCTGGACAGCCACAGTCCTGCAAGGGAGCGGAGGAGCGGAGGAGCGGAGGAGCGGAGGAGCGGAGGGTGTGTGAGAACCAGTCGAGTTCGAGTTCGAGTTGCTGGCAGCGGGTCGCTAGCGCGATGGGACGCCACCCCGTTTCCGCGACCGCATTGCCCTTTGCGCTGGCATCTTTGTGGCCAAATATCGGTTGTATCGACGACTATGGCCACGGGGCTCGTCCAACGTGGCCAGAGAGACGGCGAGAGGCGCTCTTATAGTAGTCGAATCAGGGAAAATCCACCACGTCGCGCAAAACGCACCTGGCTGTGACCGCGGACTTCATGTTCATTGATGCAAACATGATGTGCAGGAACGGTGCGATGAAATGAAAGAATGCGCTGCGGGCTTGACGTCCACGGGGGGTGTTCTCCCTCCCTGGGATGAACCTCGGCCGAGAGAGAGAACCCATATCATGTGTCTGTTCAATTCGTGAATGAACCAACCAACAATACGACGACGCGACCTTCCTAATCCTTCCTAGTCCTTCCTAGTCCTTCCTAGTTCTTGCCCGCGCCGATGAGGACGCTTCCGCTGGTGAGGGCGCCGCGCGCGCCCATGCCCGGGCCGGCGCCGTCGCCCCCGCCCAGCAAGTCCATCAGGCTCTTCGGCCTGATCTGCTCGATGGACCTGCCGTCGTCGGCGACGGAGATGACCTTCAGCAGGAACTCCTGGCTCATCGACCGGCTCACGATGACGACGTGGTCGTTGGGCTTGAGGATGCCGCTCGCGCTGGCCATGGCGACGGCCTCCTCGAGGAGGCTCTCGCCGCTGGTCGACGACGGGGTGGCCAGGACCGGGACGAGTCCGTAGGTCAGCAACGCCTGGCGAGCGGTGGAAACGCCCTCCAGGCTCCACTTCATGCCGTCCTTCCTGAGGAAGGGCACGACGAGCGTCAGGATGGGCTGGCTCGGGCGGTACTTGGCGACGAGCGAGGCCGTCTTGCCGGTGTGCGTGAGGCACACGATGAGTGCAGCCCCTGTGGCCTCGGCTGTCTTGACCGCTGCGGCCGCGATACTCTCGAGCTTTGCGTTGTGGCTGGCCGAGGACCCCTGCTTGGCCGCGGCCTGGTGCCCGAGGCTGGTCAGGTTGGCCGAGGAGAAGGCAATGTTCAGGTCGGCCTCGCTGCGCACGCCAGACTTGGACCTCTGCAGTCCGAACTTCTGGGACGGGTGCTCCGGGTCGCAAGGCGCGTTGCGGTTCTCCTCGTCGGCGATGCGGATCATGTACTCGCTCTCCATCGCCAGGTGCTCGAAATGGTTCTCGTGGTCGTAGACCGCCTCGGCCTCCCGGCAGATGGCGACGGCCGTCTTGACCGTCTCGACGCCGTACTTGCCCCTGTACGTCTCTGCGCCCAGCAGAATGCCGTCGACGCCGTCCAGAACGGCATTGGCAATGTCGGTGGCCTCGGCACGCGTGGGGCGCGGGATGCCGACCATGGAGTCGCACACCCTCGTGATGATGGCCGGCTTGCCGAGAATGGCCGCCGTGATGGCCATGGCCTTCTGGATCATGGCCATCTTCTCCGGCCTGACGTCCAGTCCGAGGTTCCCCCTGCTGATGATGACGCCGTCGCTGGCGTGCACCAGGCTCCTGAAGTTGAGCAGCGACTGCCGGGTCTCGCACTTGGCCAGCACCCTCACGTTATCCATCTTGATACTCTGCAGGAAGTCCCTGGCCTCCTGGATATCCTCCACCGAACGACAGAAGGACAGCGACACAAAGTCCACCTCGAACTCCTTGGCCAGCGCCTCGATGGCCTGCCTATCAAACACCGTCAGACACGACAGATCGTTCTGCAGGTTGCTCAGCCCCTCCACCGACCTCTCCTGGTGGAAAATCGTGAGCAGCCCGTCCAACACGGCGTCATTCTTGGCCTCACACACCACCTCGGTCGCAGACACGTCCACCACCTCCAGGAACAGCGACGACGACTCGCTCCCCGTCACCAGGTACCTCCCGATGAAGATATTATCCCCGGGCTGACACATGGCCGGAAACTTCGAGTACGTCACCGGAAACACCGAATCGCTGCACTCGGCATTCGGATCCGCCGTGATCGTCACCGTCCCCCCCTGCTGCACGCTCAGCTGCTCGAAGATCCCCGGCCACCCATTCTCGTCCACCCCATACTTACGACGTATCATCAGCTCCCTCCCCAGCGTATCCAGCATCACCGCACACAGCCTTCTCGTCCTCTTCATCGCCTCCTGCAAATTCCTCAGGCTCACCTTATGATACTCGATCGGCGCCCACGTCAGATCGATCCGCGCACACGTCATCCCCGCCTCCAACAGGTCACACAACGCCTCCACAGACTGACACGCCGGCCCAATCGTCGCCACGATCTTCGTCTTGGACAGCATATTGCTCTCAGACTCGTGCAACACCTGGTTCAGGTCACTGTTCTTGAACACATGGTTCTTCGCCGTCGTAATATGCCGACGACCAGACATCCTGATGGCCACCGAGTCTTCTTCTTCTGACGCTGCGATGAAAAAGACTGCACTGCGAGTGAAACGAGCGGGCGAGTGAGCGAGCGAGCGAGCCACGTCTCTGCTGCTGACCCCGTCTCCGTCTCCTCTCGCTGATTCGACCCACCAGCCTCCCGTCGAATCCGCACCGGACACCGCATCTCGCATTGTGCCATCGAGACACAGATGGAAAGACACGGATGGACGACGCCGGGCATGCCACACGGACAGGTGCAGACGACGACGGCAACGCCGCGGACGAATCACAGCATCCGGCGTGCAGTCGAAGCACAAGGAGCACATTGGCGCCGGCGCAGCGTTGTAGAAGACAACAGCATGTATACTCGACAGATACGTACCTCTATGGCGAAACGAATATCAGACTGACGGGCTACTTCCTGGACTCCTCGGACTTGAAGATCGGGAGCTCTCGAGAGGTGGAGCAGACAAAATTTCCCTTCGTGTCTACTCGTCCGCATACCGTCGTTGCGATACCGTCAGACTGACAACAACGCTGTGTGTGTTCGGGGTGCGTTGAGGTCTATACGCCTACGACGGGGGAGCACGCAGGAATTTTCTGTTCCTCGATTTCAAAACACGCTCGACGTGGCGCGTCGTACGTGGCAGGTTTCACCCGGCGATATATCTCGGTGGCGTAGGGAGAACTCGTTCTATTCTTCATCATCTTCATCCTACGAGAGACGATGAGTAACAAGCGTCCTGCTCCGACGGGTGCCCCCGACCTTTCGGGTCTCCAGCCCCCTCCCAACAAGGTCCAGGGCGTGCAGGGTCCGGGCGGGGGTGTGGTGAAGAATCCGACGACCTCTCGTCGTCCGACGATTGTGTATCGGCCGGGTCAGACGTTGGATGCGTTGGTGGAGCATCTGACGTCCGGGCCGAAGGGGGGGGTGCAGAAGGTGGAGGTGCGTGCGCCTGGGCAGTTTGTGTGTAGTGGGAATCACAAGGTTCGCGGGAGGCAGCTGTGGGGGTGTGATGTGTATACGTCTGATTCGGATTTGGTGGCCGTGTTGATGCATTGTGGGTATCTGCATCATACGATACCGAGTCCGCTGAGGGAGGTGGCGGAGGTGAGGGCGGTGGTGGTGCCCATGCCGGCGCAGGCGACGTATAGGTCGGTGCCTCGGAACTCGATACGGTCGCGGTCGTGGCATTCTGCGGTGCAGGGGTGTTCGTTCAAGGTGGAGAAGGCGTGGGTGGTGACGAGGACGGGGAACAGTTACGATCTGAGTCCGCTGTCGGCGAGTCAGGGGGCGTCGATGGTGGTGCCGACGTTTACGCCTGGGAAGCAGGAGCGGATGATGACGCGTAATGTGGGGCATGGGGGGCGTTCGAAGGCGAGTCAGGAGGTGACGGTGGTGTTTTCGCTGTCGAACGATCCGTGGATCAAGTACTCGCTCCAGGCTGTGAGTGACCACGGGTTGAAGCCGCACGATCGTACGTCGGCGAAGCTCAAGTCGTCGGCGCTGCTGTTGGAGACGTACGGGGCGCGATATGAGCTGGCGAGGCAGGATGCAGACTCGGAGCTGTACGTGCTGTCCAAGTGCAATTCGATCCTGTCGTGCAAGGAGTACAAGGCGGCGGGGGTGCCGCTGCCCAAGGGGATGAAGGAGGTGGTGGCGGCGGACCTGCAGTGGGAGGAGATTGGGTTTTCGAACGCGGGGGTGGCCGTGCGCGACCACAGCCTGCCCATCATGCGGCTCCAGTTTGTCTCGAAAGAGTAGGAGAGTCGGTGAAGGAGTAGTGTGATGGCGTCTGTAACGATGACGACGATGACGACGATGACGACGATGACGATCCCTCTGTATCTTACCACCATGCACATCACCACCACCACGACGACAACAACAAAATCATCAATTATCTACTGTCCCAAAGTCTGCGGCATTTTGGCGACCATGCCAATCACGTTGTTCTCGAACGGGTTGCTGAGGTGCGTGGTCAGGGCCTCGACGGGTCCCTCGCGGGTGACCAGAGCAGCAGTAGCGAATCCCATGAAGGCAACCATGGCAAGACGTCCGTTCTTGACCTCCTTGACGGCCATGTCCGCGCTGGCCATGCCCGCCGGGTCAAAGGGGAAGGCGTTGACGAATCCAGAGACGCCAGAGTCCTTCCATCCCTGGTACCTCTTCAGCTCCAGGAATCCCATGATGAGCGCCTCGAGGGCGATCAGCGCGTTGTTCGGCATCCAGTACTCTCCGGCGCCGGCCTCAAACCACTTGCCCTTTCCGAGGACGTCGGTGAACAGGATTCCGGCGCAGGCGGCCATGGCCCAGCGTCCGTTCATCTTCTCGGCCTCAGAGTACCACTTCAGGCGCTCCGGGTCGCTTCCCAGACCGAGCGGGTCGAAGCCAAAGTCTCCAGGAGCCTTTCCGTCGAGGTGGGCCGGGGACTTGGCGCCGGGCAGCCACTTCGCGTCGACGGCGGCCTGGACGCGCACCGAGGTCCTGCCAGCCTTGGCGGCCACGCGGTTGGCGAAAGTCGTGCGGAGGGAGACGGTCTGCGGGCGGGCGGGGGGCGATCGGGTGAGCGAGAGAGCGAGAGAGCGAGGGTGACAGGCTGGAGAATTTTCCGAACGTTGACCGAACAGGCGCCGATGAAGCCGATGGCGCCCTTCGGCCACCGGATTCCGATCGGTTCGTCGGTAGACGGGGCGGCCGCGAGGCCTCGATCCTGCGTCCAACGGCGGGCGCGTCATCGAGGAGAATCGATGAGGGAGAGAATCGTAACCCGAAAATTCCGCCGCTCGTGGCGCTGTCGGCCCATCGGCGGCTGTATATGTGGTCTATGGTACTGGGATCACGTACCTGCATTGTGTGTAGCGTTTTATTACTCGCTGAGGAATGATGCAGTCTCGATTAGAGGCGATTCGCCAAATCCAATCCACCGCGCCCCAACCATCGAGGCCTCTCTAGCACACCGGCTTTCTGCAGAAAGTCAGGTAGCCGGTGTGACCACGAGTTTTATACTCGGGCCGGCTGATGACCGACGACCCGGCGCCGCCCCTGCCCCCCTCGCACCCCTCGCCGCCGTCCTTCCGCTTCTTCGTGCCGTCCCTCGCGCCGTCCTTCCCGTTGGTTTCCCGCACGCCGTCCAGCTTCTCGTAGAGTGTATCAATCACGGACAGTTCTATCTCCTTGACCAGGAGGTGCTCGCGCGTGAGAATCTCGACCGTCTCGAAGCCGTAAAACCCGAGCTCGTTGAGCTCCTCCAGCGTCCGCTGCACCTGCTCGATGCAGGGAGAAAAACTGCACAACATGCGGTCCGGCTTGAGGCACGCGTGAGCCGACGCCACGGCGAGCCACGGCGACGGCAGGTCCAGGAAGACGGCGTCCGCCCGGCCGTGAAACTCCTCCGGAAACCCGTCGGCCTGCGTGTCCCGCGTCGACACCTCGACGATGTGATCGATCTTATGTCTCGCAAAGTCCTCCTCCGCCTTGGCCGCCCGCTCCGCGTGGTATTCGAACGTGTAGACCTTGCCCGTCGGGTGCACGGCGCGGGCCAGCGACGTTGATAGCGAGCCCGAGCCGGTGCCCGTCTCCAGGACGACGCACCCCGGCTTGAGCTCCAGCTTCATCAGGATCATCGAAATGTCCGGCAAGTACAGGATCTGCGTCCGGTGCGTCAGGACTTGCGTCCACAACTCGGGCGTCGGCCTGACGACGAGAATGTCCTTCCCTTGGGCGTTCATGATCCGCGTGCCCCACTCCTTGCCGATCCAGTCCCGCATCTTGAACAGCCCGCTGCGGTTCTGAAAGGTCCCTCCCTGCGTCACGGAGACCATCCTGAGCGGTGTGTGTTTCTCGACCACGACGACGAGGTCGCCCTCCTGCACTGTCGTCGAGGTGGACGTCGAGGCGGACGGACCGTTTTCGTCGCCCCTGCCCGACGACGGGGAAACCAGCATGTATGGGACGTGTCTGTGTGTACCCTGCGTCCGTGTCTGTGTCTTATTTGTATTTGTTTCGGTGCCCAAACGTGCATGCTGTTTTCCCAGCTCTTCAGTATTTTTCTCTTCAGCCCTTCGCCGCCACCATGTTGACACAAGCGGCGGCTGTGATTCTCTTCAATCCGCAAGCCGTGCCGATGGCGGCGATGATCGCCGCCCAGCTCAACGGCGCGGCGGTGCGATTCGAGGCCAGCAGCGACGTTCCGAGCGTCCGGGTCGCCTGTGAAGCCACGGGCGAGGAGCTCGACGGCATGGCGTCCGCGCTGCGCTACGTGGCCCGCTCTGGGAAGGCCCTGTACGGATCGACGGCGCTGGAGGCGTGCCAGATCGACTCGCTGCTGGACTTTATCGAGACGCAGTTCGTGCCCGGTCCGGGTTTCGAGGCCGCGAGCGCGGCGCTCAACGCGTATCTGTCGTCGCGGACGTACCTTGCCGGCCGCGAGATCTCGATCGCCGACCTGGCCGCGTGGCAGAAGCTCGTGTCCAACTCGCAGTCTCGCCGCGCGAGGAGCGTCAACAAGCACCTGGACAGGTGGTGCAAGAACATCGAGATCGTCCCCAGCGTGGCCGAGACGTTCAACACATACGCGGATGCCAAGTCAAAGAAGGGCAAGACGGCGCACGAGAAGTCGAAGAACGTCAAGGGCGACGCTGGCGATCCGTTCGCCATCGCGCTGCCCAACGCCGTCGACGGCAAGGTCGTGACCAGGTTCCCGCCCGAGCCGTCGGGCTACCTGCATATCGGACACGCCAAGGCGGCGCTCCTGAACCAAGAGATCGCGAGCCGGTACCACGGCAGGCTGCTGATGCGCTTTGATGACACCAACCCGACCAAGGAGAAGCACGAGTATGTCGACTCCATCATCGCCGACACCAAGAAGCTCGGCCTCAAGACCGAGGAGATTACCTACACGTCGGACTACATTCCCCTGATCGAGGACCTGGCCGAGCGTATGATCAAGGCCGGCATGCTCTACGCGGACGACACCCCGGTCGAGCAGATGCGCGAGGAGCGCATGCACGGCGTCGAGTCGCAGCGCCGGAACCGGTCCGTGGAGGAGAACATGGCCATCTGGGAGCAGATGAAGGCCGGAACGGAGGAGGGATTCAAGAACTGTCTCCGGGTGAAGATGGACATGTCCAACCCGAACAAGGCGCTCCGCGACCCGGTCTGCTACCGGTGCAACGCGACGCCCCACCAGCGCCACGGCGAAAAATACAAGGCGTATCCGACCTACGACTTTGCCTGTCCGTTCGTTGACTCGTACGAGGGCGTCACCCACGCCCTGCGTACCAGCGAGTACAAGGACAGGGAGGAGCAGTTCTACAGGATGCTCAAGTTCCAGCAGCAGGTCTGGCCCGAGCTCCCCGACGTCGTCATCTGGGATTATGCGCGCCTTTCGTTCATGTTCACGGTGCTCTCCAAGAGGAAGCTCACCTGGTTCGTCGAGGAGGGCATCGTCACGGGCTGGGACGATCCGCGCATGCCGACCGTCCAGGGCGTCTTGCGCCGCGGCATGCAGGTACCCGCCCTTCGCGAGTTCATGCTGATGCAGGGCGCATCGAAGAACGTCACCTACCAGTCGTGGGACAAGATTTGGACCATGAACAAGAAGGTCATCGACCCGGTGTGCCCCAGGCACACCGGCGTCGAGGTCGAGGACGTGGTCCGCGTCACGATCGCGGGCGTCGTCGACGAGACCGTCGAGGTCCCCAAGCACGTCAAGAACCCCGACGTGGGCATGAAGCAGCAGATCCGCACCGGCACGGCCATCATCGACCAGGCCGACGCCGCGCTGCTCGAGGACGGCATGGAGATCACCCTCATGGCCTGGGGGAACGTCATCGTCGACAAGGTGCACAGGAACGCCGACGGATCCAAGGTCGAGCGCGTCGACGCCACCTTGCACCTGGAGGGCGACTTCAAGAAGACCAAGCTCAAGGTCACCTGGCTCGCCGACACGGACAAGAACGTCCCCGTCACGCTCAAGCACTACGGCTTCCTGCTCACGAAGACCAAGCTGGAGGAGGACGAGGTGTTTGAGGACTACGTCAACCGCAACTCGGAGAAGATCATCAAGACTGTCGGCGACCTCAACATGCGGGACCTGCGCAAGGGTGACGTCATCCAGCTCGAACGACGCGGGTACTACATCGTCGACAGCGAGGCGTCGTCGCCGGAGGGCCTGGTGCTCTTGGACATCCCGGACGGCAAGATGAAGACGATGGTCATGTAGGCTGCTGTGTTGTTGTTGTTTTAACCCCGAATGAACGGGCAGACGCGACCGCTTCTTCTCTTCCTCTTCCCTATCGCTTCGTGGGCCGTCATTCACCAATCATCGTCGTTGGTTCAGCCGTCCAGATCTATCCATCTACCTATCCACAAGACGACAAGAGGCACACAGGCCCGCGCGTATTCAAAGAGAGAGAGAGAGACGAATTCGTCAGCGCGTCCACCATGCAGCAGCACGTGGCTCGCGCCCGGAGCTTCCATGCGTACACCAGGCAGCGCGCGGCTCGTCCGGTCGTCGGTACCAAGACCGCACCCGCGAGGACTGCTCCCAGTCTGAGGGCCACGGGTCACGTCGTGCAGCGCGGCAGGAGCGTGGGTGGGCGGGCGACGCCAGAAGGCGACGACAAACAGGTGGACGCCGAGATGGAAGCGCTGGACGAGGATGAGTACAGAGAAATCTTCGACCCGTCAAACCAGGTCCCCGGAAGTTACCGGGACGCGATGTCGTCCAAGACGGAGCTTGGGAACGCTGTGCGGGAGGCGTGCGACGAGCTGGACGCGCTGCGGGGTCTGGAGACGGACGTCATCCAGCAGGCTGAGGAGTTGCTCAAGGGCATCGGCATGAAGGGAAGCCTCTTCGATGTGGGGGAGGAAAAGACAAACGAGGACAAGTAAGCAAGCATCTGTGACAAGGTTCGTCGTCTGTTGAACACAACTCGCGGCTTTCAAATTCAAAATCCCGAACGATTGCGGTCGTCGCGCGCTCAGAGGTATCCATCTGTATCGATGCGGCAGATGTCGATCATCAGGCGCCTCCAGTCGCTGCCGTTGGCGCGCAAACTCAACACACGCGGCATCCCCAACACCCGGGTCGCGTCGACCACCTCGCTGGCGTACGATGGGAGCCGGATGGTGCTGACCGACGCGATGGCCCTCCTGTACAGAAGCCACTTTGCGTTCAGCCACGATCACAGGCTGCGGACGACCGGGAACAGGTGGGTAGTGGGTGGTGGTCGCCCTGACACGCTGACGCTCGCTCACTCGCTCACTCGCTCACTCGGTGCTCATCGCCGTCTCCACTCCACCCGCCAGGGACACGACGGTCGAGTTTGGGTTCCTGTCGACCGTCCTGTCGCTGCTCGAGCTCTCCCCACATCCGACGCATTTTGCCGTCGTCTTTGATGCGTCTGGAAAGACGTTCCGACATGAGCTGTACCGGGGGTACAAGGGCCAGCGACCGCCGGCGCCAGAGGAGGTCGTCAACGCGGTTCCCGTCGTCCAGGAACTCTTGCGTGCCATGGAAATCACAGAGGTCCGCGTGCCGGGCGTGGAAGCCGACGATATCATCGGCACGCTGGCGGGGCGGGCGATCGATGAGGGCATGGCCGTGGCGGTTGCCAGCCCCGACAAAGACTTTTTCCAGCTGTTGCGACCCGGATTGATTCTGTTGCGGCCGCCCAAGAAGAACAGAGAGGACGTGAACAGGTACTCGCTCGTGCCGTACAGCGAGGACGATTTTGCAATCGAGTGGGACGGGCTGCGGCCCGATCAGTTCGTCGACGTGCTCTCGTTGATGGGAGACTCGAGCGATAACGTGCCCGGCGTCCCCGGGATCGGTCCCAAGATGGTGCGCATGGTGCCCTCGTCCGCCGGTGGCTCGTCCCATCACCAACTAACTCGCTCGCTCGTTCCGTCTTTTTTTCACCGCCAGGCCATAAAGCTAATGCACCAGTTCGGAACCCTCGAAGAAGTCTTGCGGCGTGCCGACGAGGCCCAACCGAAGCGGGCCGCTACCGCGCTCGCGACGGAGGACGCCCTGGCCGCCGCCCGGCTCAGCAAGCAGCTCGTCGAGCTGCGGACGGACGTGGACGTGCCCAGCACCAACGTGGCGCTCGACACGATGCGCCTGCGTGTGCCGGCAGACGGCGGACGGGCGGCGTTTGAGATGCTGGCCGAGCTGGAGTTTGAGAGTCACGCAAGAAGACTCAAGGCCCTCTGGTCGTTGGCGGCGACGCCGGGTCGATGAGCGACGAGCGATGAACGATACATGTACACCTATTTCAAGCGTTTCCTTTACAATCTCTCCTGACGAAATCCAAAAAAATGTCCTCCTGCTTACCACGGGATCGGCCTGAACTCCTCGTCGTTGTCTCCGAGCGCCTTCTTGGCCTCGAGGATCACCGGGGTGATACCGAGCACCATGCAGGCGACCGTGGCCTCCGGGCCGACAGCGCTGGTGAAGATGTTGTTGTGACCCGGGTCCTCCAGGTGGAGCTTGAGGCACTCGATCGGTCCCATGCCCCTGACGGCAGCCTGGGAGGCAAATCCAAGGAAGGCAACCATCGCAAGACGGGCGTTCTTCACCTCCTTCAGCTTCTTCTCATCGGAAGCCATGCCCATCGGGTCGAACGGGTGCATTCCAAAGGCACCGGACGTTCCGGTCTTCTCCCATCCCTTGACGCGCATGGCCTCGAGGACGGCCATGACCGGAATCTCAACCGCGAGCTGCGTCTTCGTGTCCAGGGAGTACTCCTTGGCACCAGCGGTCCACCAGTCTCCAGCACCCACAAGGTCGGTGAACAGGATTCCGGCGACGGCCATCATGGCCCAGCGTCCGTTGGTCAGCTCGGCCTCGGCGTAGTACGGCAGGACCTCCTTGTTGGTTCCGAGCCTCAGCGGGTCGAAGCCGTAGTCTCCGGCCATGGATCCGTCGAGGTGGGCCGGGGCGGCGGCACCCGGGTACCTGCCAAGGGAAGAAAGGGAAAGGGGCGGGGTGTGAGAGTGCCAGAGAGAGATTGCAATCCTCGTCGCAGGGAGCGCTCCGACCGCCATCGCCCCCGGTCGCGCCGTATTCACAGAGTCTGTCGCCTTCGCATGGATTGGTGACACGTACCACGTGGGACGAGCGGCGTGGATCCTGGTAGAGCCCCTCACATTCGAGACCGAGGTCTTCGCGGTGAACGACGAAGTTGTGCGCAGCGTCTGCATCATCGTGGTGTCCTGTTTGTAAGATCTAGGAATCAAGAGTCTGAAATAGTCTGGGCGCGTGTGTGGAGCCGAGGAAAGCCAAAGGGCGATTTCGCGCGTCGCGATTCGCGCCCCGAATCCGAAAACGGAAGGATAAGTGCTTGGTGGGTAGGCCGGACCGTCACCGGGTGACGGTCTGCTCGGGTCTTGGCCGGCTCTCCAAGGGTGCACAGGGACGGTTTGCGTCGGAGGGTGCGCGAGCGGGCGGGGGAGGTGACAGGGGCTGGCGGCGGGGAGCGCAACGGCATCGGTGACGGGCCGACAGTCGCCGTCGCCGTCGCCGACGACGACGACGACGACGACGCCAGAGGTCGCGGCGCCCGGCAGTCTCGACGACCTCGTGGCGCTCAGCACGGTCGCTCCGCAGTCCTGCCGACTCTTCCGCGACCAGCACCACAAGTCAGCACGACCTCTTGTTGCTTTTCTTCGGCGAGCTGCGCCGCGTGACGACGAGAATTCAATTTTTGTCGGACGCCCACAGCCAACAACCACCACTCGATGGCGCATGGAGAGCCTCGAGCTCAAGCTGCGACATAGCGGCAAGCGGTAGCACGCGCGAGTTCCTGAGAGGATGTTGCCCTGCTCGACGACGAAATGGTCGTCGGGCACGCTGCCCCGTCCCACTCCGAGCGTCTCTGTGCGGACGGTGAAACCGCCGGCTTGCACCCGAGCCGCGCCACGCCCGACCTCATCGTCGTCCTCGTCGTCGTCCTCGTCCTCCCCATCCCCCTCTTCCTCGTCCCCGCTGCCGTTCCCAAAGGAAAAGGGAGGAAAAGGGAGAAGACCGGGGCCCCCGCCGACGAGCCGACAGGGGAAGATCATCCACCACCTGGTAGAGCTCGAGGGTTTCGATGAGTCCTTCCTCGAGGAGCAGCCGGTGAACACGCTGAACTTCTGTATCAGGATCCTGGGAAAGTACCGGAGGCCGGACCTTAGCGAGCAGCTGTTTCACTGGATGCGACTCAAGGGCATCGCGAACGAGCATTCGCTGATCAAGCTCTTCGAAGGGCTGGAGGAGGCGCGATGCCCGCCGAGCCGGGCGGTCAGGGCGTGGCGCAACGTGTCAAGGATGCAGTGCCCGTTCACGCCGTCGGAGAAGAGCACGGCCTCCCTACTGAAGACGTTCAGGCCTTCCAAAGACCTCCGTGGGGCCTCACGTATTCTGAGAGAGGTCAAGCTGAGAAAGCTGCCCCTGAACGAGTACGGATACAACACGGTGATCCGGATCGCGGCCGACCTGGGCGATGTGGACACGGCGTTCGCGCTCGAAGAGGAGCTCCGGACCAGCGAGCTCGGCAGCGACGTGCGCACGTACTCGTCGCTGATGCACGCGATCGTCGCGAGCCAGAAATGGTCGATGACGAGGCACGTCGAGGTGCTGCTCCGGTCGGCGGGCCTGAGGCCCGACGCGACGCTGTGCCTGCAGCTCATTTCGGGGTACGCGCGCTGTGGGTGGCCCGCCGGCGCGGAAGCCGTCATGGACGAGCTCATGGAGGACTACGGAAAGACGCAACAAATGAAACAAAAGCCGAACCGGAGCCACTGGAACGCGCTGCTGTACGCGTACGCCACGGCGAGGCAGTACAACGGTTGCCTAATGGCGTACCAGCGGATGGTGAACCAAGTCGGGATCCGACCCGATGGATATACGATGGTGGCGCTCCTCAAGGCTGGAAAACGCTCGCAGGCGGGCCGCACGGCCGTGTCGTTCGTGCTGAGCGAGGTCGAGAAGCACAAGGTCGAGATGAGCGTCGAGCTGGCCTCGTCGGCGATCGCCTGCTGTCGCATCACGCCGTACGTGTCGCAAGAAGAGGCCGACAAGAGCCGACATTTGGCCAACGACGTGTGGTCTCTCATGCAAGCGGCCAACGTCAAGCCGAACCGCATCGCGTACAACACGCTGCTGGCGGCCAGGGCCGACGCGGGCGACACGACGGGCGTGCAGGAACTCTACGACGCCCTCGAGGAAGACGACACCGTCATCCCGGATCGTTCGACGTTCTCCACGATGATGCGTGCCTTCGAGAACAACGACTTTCCCGCCTACGAGCGGTACGCGGACTTAGCGAGCACCTGGACGACGCTGCACGGCGACGACACACAATGAACCTTTCCTTGATTGCAATCAATTGATTCGAAATCGAACATGTAATAAAATTGAGCCGTATTCATGAGGTTAGTCTTCGCCGCCGTCACCATTCTCGTCACCGTTCTCCTCGTTGCTGGGCAGCCTCTTGCGCGACGCGCGAATCTTCCCGCGGTTGCCCTCCTCCACGTCGAGGATGATCACGTCGACCAGATCACCCTCCTTGCAGACGTCGGAGATGTTTTCGGTCCTCTCCGTGTCCCACTCGCTCACGTGCAAAAGCGCATCGCGGCCCTTGGCGACCTGCACAAATGCCCCGTACGCGACGACAGACTTGACGAGCGCGCCGCGCAACACGGCCCCGGGCACCAGCTCCTCCTTGGTGAGGACGTTTGCGCCGCTGTCGGCCTCGGAAGACTCGACATCGGATCCCTCGGGGGGCTTGACGCCATCCAGCTCGAGCACCGCCTTGCGACTGAGTTTCACCTTGCCGCCGGCGAGCTCGAGCACCATCACGTCGACGGTGTCGCCGACCGCGACCACGTCAGATATTGCGGCGGTGCGGCCGTAATCCCATTCGGAGACGTGCAGCAACCCGTCCTTCTTGGGTGCCAGCTCAACAAACGCTCCGAAGTTGGTCACCTGCACGACCTTTGCGTTCCGGTAGACGCGGCCGGGCTCGGGGTCGGTGATCAGGTTGAGGATCACCTCGCGAGCGAGCTCCAGGGACGCGTCGTCCGGCCCCTTGAGCTGCAGCTCGCCGTCCTGGTTCACGTTGAGTTCCACGTTGGTTTCCTCCTGGATGGCCCTCGCCGTCCGGCCGCCGGCCCCGATGACCGTGCCAATTTTGTCGACCGGGATGCTCATGAACGCGATCCGCGGCGAGTACGGAGACAGCTCCGTCCTCGGGGGCGGGCTGCACTTCCGCATCTCGTCGAGGATGTGCTTCCGCCCCTCCTTGGCCTGCGCCAGGGCCTTTGCCATGATCTCGAGCGTGATACCTGGCGAGCGTTGGCGATGTCGTCGAGTGAGATGTGATTTGAGTTGTGATGGTGATGTCCAAGAGGCAACCAAGGGAACGCATCCATGAAAAGGAAGTCTCCCTTACGATATCCCCTCGTCCCGCGCGAACGGGTCGCTCTAGCCCCCTTTGCATTCGAGTCGTGATCATCCGCACAAAGCGTCACGCCCCGCCAAGGAAGAAAGGCAATGCGAATCGAATAGTTTGGTACAAGCACGGACCCTCGACCTTGATGTCCATCTGGAACGCCGTCACGCCGTTGTCGTCGCCGGCCACCTTGAAGTCCATGTCTCCCAGGGCGTCCTCGCTCCCGAGGATGTCAGTGAGGACGACAAAAGACCCATCTGGCTCGAGAATCAGGCCCATCGCAACGCCAGCGACCATCCGGTCGATCGGCACGCCCGCGTCGAGCATCGACAAGCAGCCGCCTGAGAGAGAGAGGTACGTGGTGCGTGGTGAGTGGCGAATGGTGAGTGGCGAATGGTGCGTGGTCTTCTTGGGGATGTGCGGCGGAATGCAGTCCGGGCAGCATCCGCCACCATCACAATGGCGAGAAAATACCTACCGCATACCGATGCCATGGACGACGACCCGTTGGACTCGGTGATCGTGCTCTCGACCCGGATGGTGTAGGGGAACTTGCTCTCGTCCGGTACAATCGGGACGAGCGCGCGCTCGGCGAGGTTGCCGTGACCTGTCGTCGCGAGCGCGGGAGTTTGTGAGAGCAGCGAGGGCAGGCGGGAGCTGCCGGTGTTTGCCCGGGACTGGTGGGGGGTCGTCCGCCGTCCGTCATACGCAAATCATGAATCGCGAATCG
>Ga0181582_10000319_pt1 | contig 33125 bp, 12 predicted proteins | sample 071ome_32_FD_132438 | JGI IMG/M metagenome (GOLD analysis project Ga0181582, IMG submission 132438) | Coastal salt marsh microbial communities from the Groves Creek Marsh, Skidaway Island, Georgia - 071405AT metaG (megahit assembly) | ecosystem: Environmental > Aquatic > Marine > Intertidal...
CCACCCATACCGAACGAGCTCGTTCCGAATACAGACGCGGTGTTGGCGGACCCAAACGGCGACACAGTCCTCTGCATGCGACCGAATGCGGTCTTGGAATTGAGGTTGGCGATCACATAGTGGTTGGGGTTCCTCAGGTTGGCGACTTGGCAGTCGGCGCGGCGCAGGCCGACCTCCATACAGAGCAGCAGCCCCGTGAGCCCCGCGGCACCCTCCGTGTGTCCAGCGATGGACTTTGAAGACGAGATTGACAGGCCGCCATGACCCGCCAGGCCGTCGACAGCCCTTCGCAGGGCGCTCACTTCGATGGGATCCCCGAGCTCCGTCCCGGTGCCGTGGCACGAGTGGAGCCCGTAGGCCGCCGGGGCGCACTCCGCATTCTGCAGGCTCGATGAAATCAGCGAAGTCTGGGCCTTGCCATTGGGAGCCGTGATCCCATTGCTCCGACCGTCCTGGTTGATGCCGGAGCTGGAGAGCACGGCGAGGGGGGCGTCTTCCTGCCGAGCGGCACTCGCGCCGCTCGACACGAAAACCGAGACGACGGCCTCGCCCCGACCGTATCCATCAGCGGATGCGTCAAACGTTTTGCACCGTCCTGAGGCTGATAGGGCGGACATTTGGCAGATACTCATGGTCGTGGCCTCGAGGAGCATGAGGTTGACTCCAGCGACGACGGCGTTGGCGAGGCCGTCGTCCCGGACGGCGCCAGCCGCCTGATGCAGCGAGACGAGCGAGGACGAACACGCCGTGTCCGTGCTCACAGATGGACCCTGCATGTTGAACTGGTACGCGATGCGCGCGGGAAGGTAGCTAAGGCCGTTGCCCGTGATGAGGGACGCCGTGATGCCGTGGCCGTGCGCGTGCTGCAGCTCGAGGTACTCCCGGTACATACAGCCCACGAAGACGCCAGAATCCACGCCGACGCTCCTCTGCCCCGCCTTGAGGGATGCGACGTCCTCAAGAAGCAGGCGCTGCTGCGGGTCCATCGCGAACGCCTCGCTGTCGCCGATGGAGAAGAGCCCGGCGTCGAAGAGGTCGACGCGCCGGAGGAACTTTCCGATACGCGCGTACGAGAGGCCCGATCGACAACGGTCCCTGGAGGCGTACCGAGAGTCGTTGTCCCATCGTTGCAAGGGCACGTCGGTACATCCCTCGTTCTCGACGACGAACGGATTGCCGTCGCGAACCACCTCGCCGGCCGCTCCCGGGAACCTGTACCGGACGTCCAAGATGACCACGGATGGCGGCTGGTCCTTCCGAGGAGCCTCGCGCAGCTCCATGGACTGGAGAGGCAGGTTAGAGGCCGTCTCGGGCATTTCTACTGCCTCAACTGTCCCGATTGCCACGGGTTCCTCGGGGATACTCTCCAGAATGAGCTGGGCGAGCGCCTGGATGGTGGGAGCGTCGTACATGGCGGTCGACTGCAGCGCCACGCCGAACGACGCGTTGAGCTGCTCGACGATGTCCAATGACATCAACGAGTCCACACCTGCCTCGAACAGTGGCACATCGCCCGTTATCTCAACGCCCAACACGTCGCGGACGATCGCCCCGATCTTGATCTCGGCCTCCATGAGGTCATCGTCTGCCGGTGCCGCCCGGCCGCGAGGGTGCTCGCCCTGGCGTTCGGAGCCGACGGTCTGTGCAGCCGTGGACTGGACGTCCGGTCTCGTGGGTAACATCTTCTCGACGGTCTTGGACGTCAGTCCGGCAATGCTCGCGCGAGGTGCGAGCCATATGGTCGAGCGGATCAGCCTCGACGAGAGCGCCACGCATCCCGTGGCCTGGAGGTCACCCGTCCCGGCCCTGTCGGCTCTCGTATGCACAATGAAGGCGTCCACGGTAGCCGGAAGGTACAAAGAGGTTCCCTGAACAGCGTTTCCGGCAGCCTGGATGTGCGTCGCAGCGTCGGCCAGCTCGGGGACCAAGAGGCACCCGTCCTGGGCGACGGCCCGGTCGTCCAGGACGGCGATGGGCATGATCTCGTCCCTGCCCGGCGCGTCGGGGGCATTCATGCACAAAGGACCGATAGCTTTCCCGGCAGCGTCGATGAACTGCTGATACAAACGGTCCTTCATCGGCACCCTTCTGACCACGCGGTCGGCCCGCCGGGTTGCAGCGAAGGACGACTCAGCGACGACGAGGGCGCCATGTGCATCTTCGAGCGCCGCACGATCACCCCGCACCACTAAATTCAGCAGCGAGTTGAAGCTCTCGTCACGACCGAGAATGGTCGCCCGATGAACGACGAAGGAGACGATGGTCGGGCACCCGGCGCCGAGCTGGGCCGAGAGCGCACTGCCGCCGCCCGCGAACATCTCGAGCATGGCCGTCGCCGGAAGGACGATCTTTCTGGAGACGACATGGTCGCACAATGTCGATTTCCTCGTGGGTATGCAGGTAAACGTGACGGCACCGGCGACAGCCTTGGCACCGGACACAAAGCGGCTCGGGTCGGCCGTGTACCACATTCTCGTCTTGTGCCACATCGACGACGGTGGCATATCACCGAGCGACCGAGACGCATGCCTCCAGCGAGAGACGATGACATGTGCGTTCGTACCCTGGAACGCGAACGCGCTGATGCCCTGGTGGCCGACGCCAGAGAAGTCAGCGCCCGAGGCGTCGGCGGAGATGGCAGAGACGGCCGGCGCGGGCAGGCGCGGGGCCACCGGCAGGTCGCCGCCCGCATTCCGCGTATCGCTCACGATAAACCTGTTCAAAGCTATGAGGTGCTGAACCTGGTGTACTCGGGCGTGCTCCAAGAGCGCCGATGCCGTGGCCAAGCCCACGAGACCCGAGGCTGGCTCGGCGTGGCCCTGGATCGACTTTGGCGCCGTCAGGTATTTGCCCGAGAGCGAGCCTTTGAACAGGTCGATGAGCGATCCGAATTCAATTGGATCACCCAGGGAGGTTCCTGTGCCATGCATGTGCAAGGAAGACAGGTCTCGACCGCCGAGGGACGCCAGGGCCATGGCGCCCGCGATGACCCGCTGCTGACTTGGGCCGTTGGGGGCGGTCAGGGTGCTGGTCCTTCCATCTTGGTTGACGTTCGATGCGTCGATGACCATGAAGGAGGACGGAGCGTCTCGCAAACAACCGTCGCCGTCCAAGACCTCCATGACGAGGCACGCCACCGCCTCTCCCCGCACGTAGCCGTCTGCGGCGGCGTCGAGGGCCTTGCATCGCCCCTCGCGGGAGAGCATGCCCGAGGTGGTCGTGCTGCGCGTCGTTTTTTCGGACAATAGCATATTGACCGAGCAACAAATGGACCTGCGGGTGCGGGCGGTGGCGAGGTCCTGCCTGGCGACGTGCAGGGCGCTGAACGCCGACGAGCATGCGGTATCGAGGCTCATCGCCGGGCCCTGCAGGCCAAAGATGTACGAAATCCTGCCCGCAGCGACACTGAACGCACTACTTGTCGCTGAGAATGCGTTGATATCTCCCACGTAGGTGTTGTACAGGCTGATGTACTCGGCGTGCTGGATGCCGACGTACACGCCGACGTGCCGGTCGTCGCCACGCCCCCCACTGTCGTCGCCGAAGCCACCAACACCGAGGCCCGCGTTCTGACCACCACCAGTCGACTCCGAGACCATCTCTAATAGGGCCCTGTGCTGTGGGTCCATGACGATGGCCTCGTTGGGAGAGATCCCGAACGACAGCGAGTCGAACATGTCGACGTCCGGCAGCCAGGCGCCGAACGGAACGGGCAGCGAGTTGATCTCGCCGTATGGCAGCTCCCAACGATGCAACGGTGTCGTGGATATCGCGTCACTTTCGACAGCCTGGGGAAGCCTCGTGCGAAGCGCCGCGACGATGGTCCCCGGCGACGCCTGCGACGCGATGGCAAGTGGTGCCGACCCCTCCGGCGCCCCCGAGAGGTGCGACGCATCCGGCGCTCCAAGCGTCCGTGCCAAGTGATCGATGAGCAAACTCACGCTTGGGTAGTCGAACATGAGGGTGGCGGGGAGCTGGCAGTGGAGGATCTGCGACAGGCTTGCGGACACCTCGACGGCAGTGATCGAGTCGACATTGACGAGGTCGATGTCGGCCGTGCCGTCGCGGTCTCCGATACCAAGCTGCTCGGAAAGCACGTCGATCACACACTGCCGGATCGACGCTTCGGAAAGCGGGCCCTGCGAATGTGCGTTCTGGGGCACGTCGTGAGGGGCGCCGGCAGCGGCGTCGACGTCCGGATCTGGCGACACGCTGCGGTCGATCGCAACACCCGCTCCCAGATCCTCAAACACCGAGATGGTCCCTTTCAGAGAATTGGCGGCCACCAGAATCTCGGGGAGGATCCGCGCATAGACGAAGCCGGACCGGCCACGCGAGGAGGCGAAGCTCTGCGCCGTCTCCTCGGGCGCGAGGGCCACCAGACCCAGCGCTCGCATGTCGTCGCTGTATCGTGCGGCCATGCCTACCCCTCCGAATGGTCCAAATGCCCCTGAGGTCATACGGATACCCTTGGCAATGCATGCCTCGGCCATCCGTTGTTGGAAGAGGGAGGCCGCGGTGTAGTGCGCGCCGCCCGACTGCGACCAAACCGCCGAGATTGACGAGATGACCCACTGCTCCATGGATGGGAAAGCCATTGCTTCCTTCAAACTGTTGAGTTTGCAGGCGACGACGTCGTCGAAGGTCGCCTCGGTCATATCTACGATGTTGCACGGGGTCATGCGCCCGGCGGCGTGGACGATGAGCGACACCACCGGAAGGCTCTCTCGCGCCCACGCGAGGAGCTTGGCAACGGCAGATTCATCAGACCAATCGCACTGTTTGACGACAGTTTTGTGGGTGCGCCTTTTGATATCGAGCAGGAACGCATCGTCGACTTGCCCGGACACCGATGTCAAGACCAGCGTCACGTTCCGCCGGGCCAGCTGGGCCGCCACGACGCGACCGAGACCTCGTGTCCCGCCAGAGATGATGATTGAATTCTCAAACGGCAGACATGAGGGGAGCGACGACGATTTCGATGAAGACGATGAAGACGACGACTTCGATCGTACTGTTGCCTCGGCCTGGCCGGCGACCAGGCGGTCGGCTGCCGCTCGATCGCGCCACACGTCGACGGCAAACTCCGTGTCCATGTCGAGAGCAGAGAAGAAGATGCCAGCAGGGATCGCCTCTTCTCGCAAACGGATCGTGGGAATGTACCGTCGCCTGTCGTGTTCCAGCATGTTGGCCATGGACACGCCCTCGTGGAGCGCGGCATCGGCGTCGGCCGCACCGGGCGCAATGACAACGCCGCGCTTGTTGTTCATATCGGCGAGCGCAAACGCCGCAAAGAACTCCACCGGGCTCGATCCATATGGAGACCCGAACGGCGACGACGTGCGACGGTCGCTGCCCGCGGCGGCGAAGGCCGGCCCGCCAACGATGCCGACACCGGTGCCGACGACGCTGAGGCATTCCGTCACCGCAGAGGAATCACAGATGACGAGCAGTTGCGTCATGCTGGAGATGAAGATATCTCCCTGGAGCGCGCGATTCGGACCGCCGCCCTCGCCGGACTTGTTCCAGCGAACGTGGATCCACGCACACGATGCTGGGGCGGCGTCAAGCAAGCGCGCTGGGTCGACGGCCGCTCGCTCGTTCTGATGCAGGAAGAGCACGCGTCGATCAACCTGATTCCCGACCGGTAGCTGTAGGCGTGTTGACCGGACGTCGTAAAAGTTGGCGGCGTTGGCCGACGGCGGGGTATGGGCGAGGCGGCTGCGGACGGCCCCACACACGACCTCGGCGGGCGCGGCGGGATTCCCCGATGCATTACGACAGAGGACGAGATGGCGGTTGACTGCCAAACCAGTGTCAACTCGAATGCATCCGGCGACGTCGAGACGACTCAGACAACCTGGACGACCTGTGTCCTCGGTGAGGGCGGCCCAAAGCGCGCACGACGCCTCGAGGGTACCCAGCAGCTCTTCAGACGCATCATGGCCGTTCGATGGACCATGAAAACGGTCTGAAACACACTCTGTTGCCCTTTCGGGGCGTCCATCCAGCCGAGGTGCCCATCTCGGGTGGCCTGGCTGGGCGGCGGCGGCGCCCGAACGACCCACCCCTGCAACGGGCCCGATCTTGCAGGCAAAGATGGCCGATCCATCGAAAAAAATGTCGACGGTACCGTCCTTTGTGAGCGCCACGTTCATCGCTGTGCAGATGGCATCGTCCGCCGCATCGTCGGCCTGGGCTTTGGTTCCCCGGTCCATCACCGGGCCCGTGATCTCCATCGCCACACCCTTCGCGATGCCGGCCGCGTCCTTGAAGACCAGATCAGACACGTGATGGAGAACGAGCATGCACGCCATCTGCGGAATCGGTGGCAGAAGCGTCCGGGACGGACGGTAGGACAGGTGCACGACCCTCGGGGTCACCGCGTCGAGGGCCAGACCGCAGTCGCGGATCGGGACGACGCAGTGAGCCTTCTTCTCCCAAATCACCGCCTCGTCATCTATGCACAATGGATCCCCAGAGACCGTGATCACGTGCGCATTGGTTCCCTGGAAGGCAAAGGCGCTCGTCCCCCCTACCCTGCCGGTATCGGCCGGCCCCCACGTCCGTGGGGCGACCGTCGTTGCCGTCGAGGAACTCCAGTGGCTCTTCTGGGATGCAATATGGCGATTAAAATGCCTGACGTGCAGTATCGGGGGGAGGGCCTGCTCTGCTTGGCATTCAACGAGCCCGGCGACGCCGACGAGACCGGCGGCCGTCTCGGCGTGGCCCGACGCGCTCTTGGTCGAAACCAGCGACACGTGGGCACCTCGGAACACATTTGAGACAGACCCGATTTCAATAGGATCCCCGAGTTCTGTGCCAGTGCCATGCAGCGAGATGGTGAACATGCCAGGGGCAACCCCCGCGTCGGCCAAGGCGCCTGCGATCGCCCGCTCCTGCGCCGGGCCGTTTGGCGCCGTGAGCCCCGCGCTCTTGCCGTCTTGATTGACGGCAGTCCCCTCGACGTACCCCACGATATGCTCTGGAGTTGTGGCTCGTTCCTGTGCGAGCAGAATCGTGCAGCACGATTCCGACCGCACGTACCCGTTGGCGGACGCATCGAGCGTCTTGCAGCGGCCCTCGGCGCCGAGCATACCCGACAGGGTGAACAGCTGGGTCTTGCGGGGACTCAAGATCGCGTTCACCCCCGACACGAGACCACACTCGCATGATCCGGATCTCACCTCCCCGAATGCGAGGTGGAGCGCGACGCTGGACGACGAGCAGGCCGTGTCGACAGCGACCGACGAGCCGCACAGGTTGAACAGGTACGAGAGTCGTCCCGATGAGACGCTCCCCGCGCATCCGGACGAGAAGTACCCGTCTGGATCGGCATGGTTGATATGGTAGAGATAATCGGATGTCCCGATGCCGGTCATCACGCACGTCCGCGCCGCCATGCGGTGCCGCAGCTGGAACGCCGTCTCAAGCATTGCTCGGTGTTGGGGGTCCATCGACAATGCCTCTGCCGCGCTTATGCGGTACAGAGCATTGTCGAAACCGAATACATCCTCGAGGTACACACCAAAGCGAACCAGATTGGCGCCGGTTTCATCCGCAAACCGGTCGACGTCCCAGCGGCTGGCCGGCGTCGGCACCACGCAGTCCTGCCAGCGAGACGCGCGAGGGATCGCGTTTGTCCCCGGCGAGTCGGTCGGCACAACAACTGGTTTCTGCACGATGCCCGAGATTGCAACCGAGAGCCGCTCGACAGATTTCGTTCGCAGGGGCATCGCGTCCAGCGGCGACCCGATCGGCGCCAGCGCCGGCCGGGACCGGGCGCCGACGCGAGGTCCCTCGGCACGATGGATGACGACGGATGCGACATGCTCACTGAGCGCGCGCACCGACGGGAAATTGAAGATGGTCGTTGCGTCGATCGTCGTTTTGAATGCACGGTTGATCGCGTTCTGGAGTTCGACGGTACCGAGCGAGTCGATTCCGTGTTCCATGAGCGGATCGTCCAAGCCAATCTCGGTCCCCGCGATGCTCGCACATACTGCCGAAATGCGTGCGCATATCTGATCGAAGGTCGCTGCACCGGCATGTGCGTCGATCACGTCGGTCACGGCGCCGCCGCCCGCCGCCGGGCGGCCTGCCCCAGCTCCCGTCGAACCACTCGGTCTGCCGCGCAGTCCACGAAGCATGTATGGAACGTCATCGATCCTACGAAGCACGGTATCCCAATCCACGTTCATAATGCTGATGACATTTCCGGCACCGGACGCGCCGACGAGTCCGAGGGCCGCCTCGAGCGTGTCCATCGCGTCCCTCGGTCGAAGGAACATCATTCCGGTCTTCGAAGCGGCCTTGCGCACCGCGTCATTCGCAGCCATACCTATCGACCATGCACCCCATTGAATGGAGATCGTGTTGATTCCCGCCGAGGTCTGGGCCGTGATGAGTGCGTCGAGGGCGCCATTGGCGGCGGCATAGTTGGTCTGGCCGGCGGATCCGATTAGTGAAGCAACCGACGAGTATACGAGGTATTGAGCGACAGGAAGTGTATCGGGGAGGTTCTGGATGCTCAACTTGGGAGCAAGCGCCGACCTGAGCAGTCCGGGTCCCTGGTGGGACAGCGCCGCGTCCCGAGCGACGCCCGCAGAGTGGACCACGCCGGTGGGCTCCCTTCCCCCGATGCCGATGGCGTGCTCGACCGCATTCCAGTCTTGTGCCATGGAAATGTCGCACGCAGTGTGAATCGACATCGCTGCGGACGACGTGATCGACCGCTCCAAGTCCCTGGACGACCTGCTCAGCAGCACGGCACAGCCCACGCCCTGCGAATGGAGGTAGCCCGTGGACACTTGTCCCAGTGCTCCGGCGCCCCCGGTCACCAGCCAGCACCCCGAACCAGATCCAGATCTGGACTTTGGCTCCATACGGTCTGGAGACACGACGATCTTTCCGATTTGGCTCGCGCTGGAGTACAGCCGCAGGGCGTCGCGCACGTCGGCGAGCGCAAAGCTGACGCTCACGGGCGAGCCCACCTGTCCGCGCCCAAACATGCCGGCCAGCTCTCCAAGGAGCGTTCCAATCGCACGAGGTGGCATGTAATCTAGCGCGACCGTGGTGTGGACGACGTCGGACCGGTCCTGCAGCACGCGACCGTGGCTCCAGATGTCCCGCTTGCCCACCTCCACAAAGGTCCCAGCGGCGTCGAGCATCGCAAGCGACGCCGAGACCATTCCGGGAGACGTCAATGAGTTGATGACCCTGTCGACCACCCCGAGGTCATCGACGAAGGCGGTCGATCTCGAGTCGCCGACTGCGGCCACCCGCATCCGCCGCAGCACGGATCGCTTGGTGGGGGTGCTGGCCGTGGAGAGACACTCGCAGCCCAGGGCGATCGCGATGCTGACTGTGGCGATACCGAGGCCTCCTGAGCCCGCGTGAACGAGCAAACGATCGCCCGACTGTGCCCCGCGGAGGGTGAGCAGGGCCGTGGCGTAGACGGTCGGCAGGCCGGCCGCCTCTTCATCCGTGAGGTTGGGCGGGGCTTCCACCAGCATCTCTGGAAATTCGACGCTGATATCTTTCCCGAGACACCCTGGCACGATGCCGAACACGCGGTCGCCCGGCCGGAGCGTGCTGCCGGAGGGCGCGGCGACGATGACACCAGCGCAGTCCGACGCCAGCAGCTGGTCCTTCTTCGGATAGAGACCGAGGGCAATCATGACGTCCCGGAAGTTCAAGCTGACCGAATGCACGCGCATCTTGTACCCGGAAGTACTCTCGTCGGCGCCTTGCTTGTACCCGAGCTGCCCCGCGCCGTCGGTATGCAAGAAGCGATTCGACGGCACGGCGGCGTTCGGCATCCGCTCCAGCCTGAAGTCAACAACGGTCGACCCATGTATGGATCGGCCAAATTGTCTCGCAGACGTGCCGTCATCGATGCGCGACGCAGCTACATTCGCAGCGGCCGTCGCCGGGTCCACCAGCGTGACGCAGGCGTCGGTTGTCGCGGGTACGGCCTCCGCGACAGCCGCCTTGACGAGCGCGTGTACCGCACCGGCAACGACCAAATCACTCGATGAACTCGCCGATGGGTGGACCCGCCGATGCCTTCCGGCAGGCGATGGCAGCGCACTCCCGGTGAGAACGAACGGGGCGTCCCGCGATCCCTGCTGCAAGCTCTGCACTGTGCTCGCCAGGCTCGTGTAAATATCAGATCCGATCGCTCGTAACGACCGAACTCTTCCCTTGCGTGTCGCGGCCGCCACCACCTCTGACGTTTCGGCCAGGACCCCGTAGGCAAGGCCCAGCTCGGGCGAGGCCCCCACCGCCTCTCGCACGGCGGGTCTCCTCTGCATCGACTTGAGCTCAATGTCCGGCATCTGAATGTCCTCGGCGATGTGCACTCGAAGCCGCGACTCCGACAAGCCCGTCATCACACCCCCTTGGCGCGTGCCGGCAGCCCGGCAATCGCGGGTCGACCGCCGGGTCGAGTTGGCGAATCGCACCGGAACGCCAATCTCATTTCCACGACGCTGAAGCAAGACTGCCGAATGCATCGACGCATCAGATCGGAACGGGTCGACGGCGAAGGCGTCGTGGCAGCTCCCGGCCAGAAATGCCGTCGTCGCCATCGACACGGTGAGTGGCTGGCGGACCCGCAGGGCGTTCGCCACCCCGAACGTTTGGCGGATGGATTTTTGAGAGACGATAAAGGATTCCCGAACGCGAAGCACGTCGCCCGAAGCACGCTCGCGGCCGTCGGCGGTGATACGAGCGGTGCCGGTGGAGAGGTCGACACGGCACTCGACGTCGAGTATCTCCACGCCGATCGGCAGCGCGTGGCCGATGCTCATGTCCACAGAAGTGTGTGAAAACGTCCCGAGAAGGTCCGCGGATGCGAAGAGTACCTCCAGCATGCCGGTCCCGGGCATGATGGCCCTCCCGCCGACGGCGTGGTCGAGGAGGCCGGGCACCCTCGAGGTCGAAACCCTGAAGGCGACGCGGTCCTCAGACGAGCTCAACACGGCGGGGAGCAGCCTCTGATGGAGGACGACCAGCCAGCAGACGTCCTCGCGAAGTTCCAACTCGCCCGCCGGCTGTTCGAGCGATGCGAGATCGGAGAAGATCGCGTGCGCGTTGACGCCGCTCATCCCGAACGAGCTCGTCGACGAGCACTTGCCGATTTGCGTGGGGTCACCTCCCCGCTGGCGAGACATGGTGAATTGTGAAGACCTCGAGTCGTCCAACAGCCGCGAAACGTGCGGGTTGACGTGGTCGAGGTGCAGGGTCGGCATGACGGCCGCCGACTTGATGGACGCCAGGGCGAACAGGCCCCCGGTCAGGCCGGCCGTGCCCTCGCTGTGTCCCATCGCGGCCTTGGACGAGACGAGTGCCTTGACGCCTCCCATGTATCCGGAAGAGATACCGCCGACCTCGATCGGGTCTCCGAGTACGGTGCCCGTCCCGTGGCAGGAGATGGACGCGACGTCGTCGCCTCCGATGCCGCCGTCGGCCATCGCCGCCCGAATCAGGGACGTCTGCGAGGGGCCGTTCGGCGCCGTCAGTCCACTCGATTTACCCGCGTGACGGACACATGATCCAGATATGACGGCGATGCCGTCACCGGCAGAGCCGAGGGAAAAGGAAGCGACGCCCTCGCCTCGCCCGTAGCCGTCGGCGGCGGCCGAAAACGTCTTGCATCGTCCGTCCTTTGCGAACGCGCTCAGCTGGCCAATCGCATACATCGTGTCTGAGAACAGGATGGTGAATACGCCCGATGCAACGGCGTAGACGGATTCATCGTTGGCGACGGCAGTTCTGCCCAGATGGAGGGACACGAGGGACGAGGAGCACGCTGTATGGGTCGACACGCACGGGCCGACCAGAGAGAAGACAAACGAGAGCCTTCCGATCATAAAGTCCATTCCGTTTCCAGTCGTGATGTACGGCTGGACGTGGACACCCTCCCGGTTGAGGTACTGGATGTACTCCTGGTGCATGACGCCGACAAACACGCCGACCGAGTTCCTGGCGCCCTCGCTCCATTCGCCAGTGCGCAGGACCTTGAGGTTCGATTCAAGCAGCAGCCGTGTTTGAGGGTCTAGACCGGATGCTTCTGCCGGGGACATCCGGAACAGACCGGCGTCGAAGCGCTCGATGCCATCGAGGAACCGCGCCATGTAGTAGGGCCTCGCCACTGACAGCGCGTCGTCCTTGTCCCACCGAGCCAACGGCACCGTTCGCACGTTATCGTATGCCGCGGGGACACGCGACGTCAGACTCAGCAGCCTGTCTGTGTCATCGCTGGGGAAAGCGTACGCGATCGATCGGATGTTGACGTCGGCATCGCTGCCGCGAGCGGCCGACGGATCGACACGGGCCGTCACGGGGGATGCGACCTCGTGCGATGACATAGTCCTCGAGCTGATGTATCCGACGATGTCATTGATCGTTGGATAATCGATCAGTGCCGTCTGAGAGACGTCGATGTCAAACTGGGCGGAGAGCGCGTTGCTCAGGTCGGTCATGGCGAGCGACGTGAGCCCGGCCGCCAGCAGGGGCTCGTCGACGGCCAGCTCGTAGCCGAGCGCCTCGATCAACGCTCCCCGCACAACGGATTCGATATCTGAGGAGGGTCGAGGAGCAGGCTGCGCGGTGTTGGGACGAATTGATGCCGCGATCGCGTTCAGGTCGGGATAGTCGAAGATGTCAGCGACCGACATGGACACCCCGAACTCGGCAGCGATGGCGTCGGCGAACCGCTGCAGTGACAACGAGTCCAGTCCACCTGACATTAAGCTATCGTTCGGTCGAAGATCGAGTCCCATGGACGCCGTGATCTCGACGAGCTTCCCGACGACATCCGAGTCTCTGGCCTCGGCGACGCGGGCCGGTCCGAGGCCGCCAGGGCGACCGGCCACCTTCTTGCGCGGTGTCTGCTCAATCATCTCGGCCAAGAGAGTCGGGACCTCCGCAAGCGTCCTGGCAACCGTGCGCCAATTGAACACGTTCACCATGGACGTCGCGTGGCGAAGCATGCTGTTGCCTCGAGATGCCTCGGCAAGGACAGACTGGACGTGGGCCAACCCGTCGGCGGGCTCAATCATCCCGAGGCCCATCTGGTCCATCACTTTCATGAAGGACTCGTCCTCGGCAGCCATACCTTGTCCGCCCCAGTTGCCCCACTGGACTGCGGCGACGGGAACGCCGCGGAGGTACAGCCCGTCGCACACGCCATCCAGAGCGCCGTTTGCGGCGGCGTAGACCGCCTGCCCCCTGATCCCCGAGAAGGATGCCAGCGACGAAAACAGCTGGTAGGAATCCACAGGAAGCGTCGAGGTCGCGCCATTCAAGATATGGGACCCGACGACTTTCCCAGAGAAGATGTTCCGGATGCTAGGGAGCGTCACGTTGGCGATGAGCTTCGAGTCGAGCATGCCCCCGGCGTGGAGAATGACTGCGCCATCCAGAGAAGCAGCCGACACGCACGGCAACATATCTTCGACCTTCGAGGAGTCAGCCATGACGAACGACAGGGACGAGACCGCGTCGGCTCGATCGCGGGCCAGGCGCCGGCCGGCAGGGAGCCTGCCCGACCGGCCGAGGAAGTACCCGCTGGCCGTTTCAGTCGACGCGGCGCCGAACCAAAGGGCAATAAGAGATCCTAGAGCCCCAGTACCACCGGTAACTACGACGTTGCCGAGGCCAGGTCGGCCGCGGACCTCGCTCGCCTCTGAGTCACTCGGTGCCTCGGCTCGGAGCAGGAGCGGGCGCAGCACGGCCCCGCCCTCCGTCCACACATCATCGCCGATATAAGAGGGACTGCGTGCCTGCCCGGCATCACATACAACCGTCTGCGACCTGAGATGTCCCACCTCATTCCGCAGAACCTTGACGAGGGACCTCATCGAGCCGAGCGCGGCGTCTGCCGCCAGCGTAGAGCCGCACGGTGCGAGTCGACCCGACGCCGCACCCCTCCCAGACACCCCAAGGTCGACTATCGAAGACTTTTTCGAGACACAATCTTTGACGGCGGCCACGAGGTGGGTCAGGCTGCGCTGGGCGTCGAGCCGTGCGTCCGGATGAGCGTCGCTCCGGCCACTGAGATTCCCGATGACGAGCCGCTGGGTGAGGTCACTCGCGCCACCCAGGCCCGAGAATAGGTGCACACAGAGTCCTGGAGCGCTCGATCCATCACGAGAAATGGGCGCGTCCGCCTGGGTCATCACGACGTACTGCACGGCGGCCGCCTGGGCCGACTGTGACGACGGGCCCATCCTCTGGATCACCTTGGACTGCAGGTCGGCGATAGTATGCTGGCAGGCTCTGCCGTGTCCCGAGACGCCGAGATGATCGGTGAAAATCGATGATCCCTCGGTTCGCATTGTCACCACGGGGTACACCTCGGCCTGCGGCTCGGAGATCTCGATGCACTCGATGGCAACGACCGCTCTCGGCCCGTCCGAACCGCTGAGATCCGCCGTGGCTGGCCCCAAGTGGATAGAACAGTCCAGCCCAGCCGGCGTATGCTCCTCCCGGAATCTCTCGAGCCGGCTCGTGCATGTCGTAGACGGAGCGGACGGGCTCCCAGATGCCCGCCACCAGGCGCGCCGGCGCGGCCCCAGGTGTACGGGCCTCCGGGCGCGGGCGCGGGACATAGAACGTGACCTAGGTGCCAACGGCGCTTCGGTGTGATGTTTCTCGACCGCGTCGACCTTGTCGACCGCATCGACCGCGCCGACTCGGCCGACCCGCGCACGACAGCTCGTGACCCGCCGCGCCGCTCGCCCGGGACCACGGGCCCCCACCGTCACGTCACCGTGCGACACGATCACGTCCACCGACACGACCTCGACAGACTCCAGTGGCATTGGTGTGGTAATCGACGCCTGCATGAGAAGACACGGACGCGAGAACGCCAGCGACACGCACGTGGTGGACATGAAAAACATGCCCGCGCCGGGCATGATGGACCGCCCCCCGACCACGTGATCCGACAGGTACGACGTGCCTGGCCCGAGACGATACTCGAACTGGACGGTCGACGAGCGGATTGAAGCGACGGAGATCGCGACGGCGACGGGACACGGCCAGACCGCCCGCCTGCCGTCGAGGGCGGGTGGGCCGCCCCCGCGGGGAACAGACACGGCACGGTTGTTGCAGCCCCGGAGCACCGCACATGCATTCGTTCCACTCATACCGTACGAACTGACGGTCTGATGTCCGGTCCTAGCCCCACGACCCGCACCGGTCGAGGCCAGACCCTGCGACTGGCGAGCCATCACCGAGGCCGCCGGCGACTCCTCGAGCAATCGGCCCACGTACTTGTTGACGTTCCGAACTGCGTGGAATCCGAGCAGCGATTCCTGAGAAAGACATGCAATCACCCCACCGACGCCATGTGCCCCTGCTGTTCCCTCCGTGTGACCGATGGATGCCTTGAGCGACACGAGACCATGGACGGAAGGCCCCGGGAAGACCTTGAGCAAGGCGCCCACTTCGATGGGATCGCCCAGCGGCGTGCCAGTCCCGTGAAGATGCATCAGCGCAACATGGTCGCTGGGGACACCCGCCCTCGACAACATGGTCGAGATCAGCGCCGATTGCGCGGGCCCATTTGGCGCCGTCAACGAGCTGCTGCGGCCGTCCTGGTTGCACTCGCATCCGTCCAGGTAGGCCAGCGGCTCGACATCGAGCGCTTCCGTCACACTATCAATGTAATGGGTCGCCTCGACGTCGAAGCCCTCGGATGTCGCGTCCGTGCTCGACGGACTGGGACCCCTCGCTGCCGCTCGCGGGCCGCCGTCGACAAACCCGGTGACGATGACCGCGCACCCCTCTCCGCGCCCGTATCCGTCCGCATCTGCGTCCAATGTCTTGCATCTGCCGCTCGAGGACAGGGAACCCAACGAAGAGAGGTTCTGGCTCGTGCTCGGGAGGAGCATCAGGTTGGTGCCGGCCGAGAGCCCGCCGTCGATGCTCCCCCTGACGAGGGAGGCGTGGGCCAGATGCACCGCGACCAGGGATGACGAGCATGCCGTATCAATCCCAATGCACGGGCCTTTGAGGTTGAATGTGAACGAGATCCTCCCCGACGAAAAGTTCAGGCCGCTGCCCGTGAGTGCCGACGCCGAGGACGAGCTGAGCACCCGCTTGAGGAGCTCGGGGTACTCGGTCCAGACGCACCCGACGTAACATCCGACCTGCTTGGAGCCAACAAACTCTGTCTCGACGTTGACACTGTCCAAGGCCTCGCGCGTTGCCTCCATGAGGATCCTCACCTGGGGGTCCAAGAGGGAGGCCTCCTGCTCTGACGTGCGCAGGAGCTCGGCGTCGAAGCGCTCGACATCGTCCAGCCAGTAGCCGAGCTCGACGACAGGATCTTCAACATGCCACCTATTCCACGGAGCACGGGCGTTGCGGTCACAGTTCTGCGCTATCGCCCCCACCAGCATGTCTGCCCGCAAGTCCGAGTCACGGCCGGCCGGCGGTCCGCTCGGCGACCCGCACGACCCGACGAGGCCCAAGATACCGACGGAACGCCCCCCCACGGGACGGCCCCCCGAGGACTCACGATAAGCGACGGGAATCTCAACAACATTATCATCACCGAGCATCTCGCCCACGAACTCGACGAGGGAGGCGACGTCCGGGTAGTCGTAGATCACCGTGGCGGGGAGCTCGACCTGCAGCGCCTCCTCCAGTCCGCGACGCATCTCGAGCGAAGATATCGAGTCAATGCCCAGAGCACCAAAATGCACATCGGCAGTCTCGTCGATGTCGAAGTCGAGGACGTCCTTGATCACGCCGCGCACCGTGGCGGCGATCGGCGGCGGGCCGAGGCGGCCGTGCGGGTTCCTGCTCCCTCCCGTCGTCATATGGTTCTTGTCGGCCAATATGGTGGTATTTTCGGTGATATCGGATACTGTCGTCGACAGTGCCGTGGAATGCGCATCACGCCCCGAGACCCCGACGAGGGAGAGGCCATCGAACCACGACGTGGCGCCGTGCAGGTGGCACCCGTGGGCTCGGCCCCGACCGCGCTGGGCAGGCTCGTGTCGGATTGCGGAGACGGACCACGCGCGACGAGGTGACAGCTGAAGCACGACCTCTGAAGATGCGACGTACTGCTCTTCGGAGATGCCCAGGCGGACGGAGAATGTAATGCCACCGCTGAGCGCCGCCCGGCCCAGCTGCGGTTCCGCGGCCACGGACATGCGCTCCGCTCTTCCCGAGATCTGTCCCGAGATCCGTCCTGGGAGACTGCTGGCCTGACTAAGTCTGCCGGAGAATATCTCGCGCCTGCCCGAGGTGCAGGCGATCGTGCCGGGAGCGGGACCCGGGCCGCCCATCCGGATGACGAGTCGGATCGACTCTGCGGGCGTACGGTAGAGGACCACATTTGAGAGCATGGAGCCTTTTTCCGTCCTCTCGAGCACGCGTCCGCACAGCATCCCCGCCGCTGTCGCGATTGCGGCCGCTGGCGCCGCCGGCCCCGCGTACGTGGCAGGCACTCGACCGGAAAACACCAAGTCCAGGCCAGAGGAATCCCGGAAGAGGAACCTGTCGAAAATAGGTGTGCTTATTACCGTCCACCAGTAGCTCTGGCGGCGTAGCTGCGACGGGCTGCGGTGGTCCATTGCGCCGCCGCGACCGTCACGACAGCCCCCGTCGCTGCCCCGTTCGGCGACCACGTGGGCGTTGCTCCCTTGGAATGCAAACGAGCTGGTACACGCAGCACGCACGCTCGTACACGCTGCTTCCGCACGGAGCACGTGGCGTTGGCTGAAACCACTCGTGCCGCCGGCCCCCTGGAGGGCCCGCCCGACGTACGGATTGATGTCGCGCAATCCCGACAGGACGCGCATGCTCGGCGCCGACTTGATCGCAGCTATCGAGTTCAGAAGCCCGACGGCACCGGCGCACGGCTCGGCGTGCAACACGGTCGCCTTGGACGCCTGCAGCCGGAGTGGCACACCCGGCGCCCGATCGCCGCTCCCAAAGACGGCCCCGAGGGCGCCGATCTCGATCGGATCCCCGAGCGCCGTCCCCGTACCGTGCATCTCCACGACATGAATTGCCCCAGAAGCCAGGCACGCCGCGCGCAGCGCGGCACGTACGACCTGCTGCTGTGCCGGCCCGTTGGGCGCGGTCAACGAGCTGCTCCGACCGTCCTGCAGGGCGGCACTCCCGGAGATGAAGACGACCGGAGATACCTCATCCGCGCTCATCGCATCGACGCGAGACGTGAGAAAATGGACGACGCAGCCCTCCGCCCGGCCGTACCCGTCGGCCCTCGAGTCGAGGGTCTTGCAGCGGCCGTCCGCGGCCAGCATGGACGCCCCCGACAGCACCCAGGAGGTCTCGCGCCGCATCAGGAGGTTGATCCCGCAAGCGAGCGCGTACTCAGATCCATTGGCCATCGAGCTCGTGACAGAGACGTGCACGCCAATCAGGGACGACGAGCACGCCGTGTCGATGCTCTTGGCGGGCCCCTTGAGGTCAAACGTGTAGCTCACACGCCCCGACAGGACGCTGAGCGTCCCCGAGGTTGCCATGAGTCCGTTCCGCTCAAGATTGAGGAGACTCAAGAAGTACTCGTTGTACGAAACCCCGACGGCCACGGCGCACGACGACACGTCGCACGCCGCAGCGGTGGGCGACGTCGCCTCGTACACGCACTCTAGCAGCACGCGCTGCTGCGGGTCCATGAAGTCGGCCTCCTTCGAGCCGACAGAGAACAGCCTGGCGTCGAACATATCGGGCCTTCTGATGAACGCGCCGAAACGCTCCGGCGCGGGGACGCCGCGAACATCCCACCGATCGAGCGGAACGACTCGACACGCATCGTGTGCGCTCAGCCCCTCCGGCTTCCGCCAAGTCGACGAGACGATGCGCGCTCGAATCGGACCATTATCGCGACCAATAACAGACGAAAGACTCGCGGGAACCCTGGAGAGCGGAAGGTTCCCCGTCTCCCGCTCGCCGTCCGACTCGGAATGCTCGTCGTCGGACGACGACGAGAACAGGTTGTCGAAATCGTGGTGATGAAACAAGTAGCGCAGAGAGTGCGCCATGAGAGTGAGAGTATGCGGGTACTGTGGACGCTAGAAAACAGCAAACGAATCAATCAAGCGCGGGGAGCGTGGCGACCGGCGTCGTGCGTGAGAAGGTGAATGAAGATCAGCGGGACTGAAAGACGGGACCCGGGGACAGCACATGCACCGCGTTCAGGCGGACAAACATCGCGAATAAATCGTTTCAAACTGATAGATAACAGGGTAGCGAGACGGCAAAGGTCGAAGTTGTGTTTTTAGAGTTTTCGAGAAGACGTTGACTTATGGCCGACAGTCTCCGATCGGAGCCAGGCCTCTTATTCTTCGTCCCCTCCTCTCCTATCGTCGCTTGACGATCGTCCAGTCCGTTCGTTTGTTATTCCTGGTTTTGTACCCCTTTGTCGGCTTTCCCCATGGCGACTGCGAGATTCGTCCCTTGCTCTTGCCCCTGCCCCCGCCGTGCGGATGGTCGACGGCGTTCATCGCCACGCCCCTGACCGCCGGACGCCGTCCCAGCCACCGCGACGCGCCCGCTTTCCCCAACTTTCTATTCTTATGCTGTGGATTAGACAACACGCCGATCGTCGCCATGCACTCCAGCAGGACGAGCTTCTGCTCCCCACTCGGAAGCTTGATTGTGGCGTACCCGTCGGTGCCCTTCTTCACGAGCGTGCACGAGGTCCCCGCCGCCCTTGCCAGCTGCCCACCCCTCCCGGGCTGCATCTCAATGTTATGAATCTGCATGCCGATGGGAATCGACCGGAGCGGCAACGAATTGCCCGGCCGGACGGGCGCCCCCTCCCCAGACGCCAGCGTTTGACCGCGCACCACGTCCTGCGGGGCCAGTACGTACGAGTGAATCTTGCTCACCGGGGTCCCCTCCGGCATGCTCGCGTGGTGCAACAGCGCAATCCTCGCAGACCGGTTTGGGTCGTACTCGATCCGCTGCACCACCCCGTCGTGCTCCACGCGCCTCGAAAAGTCAATCTTCCGATACACCCGCTTGTGCCCCCCGCCTCGATGCCGCGACGTTACCCGGCCGTGGTTATTTCGCCCACCGCTCTTCGTCAGACCCTCTGTCAGCGGCTTGAACGGTCCGCCCTTCCACAGGTCCTTCCGGCTCGTGATGATGCGACCCCGCAACCCGGGCGTCACAGGCTTGTACTTCTTCAGCCCCGAGTCTCGCGCCGTCGAGTACCACAAGCTGTGGACATGGACGACGGCGACGTTCGGACCGGTCGAGGAGGAGACCGACGCCGACGCCGACGGCCACGTCGAGCCCGTCGACCGGAGCAGGGCCCTGCCGGCAAAGCTACCCGTGGGCAAGCCGGGTCGCGCTGCCGGCAGCGCACCGGCAAGACCGAGCGTGGACGCCGCATGAGAGGCAGATGACGTGTGGTACGTCTGTCTCGAGAGCGCGGACGCGATCATCGCCGCACTCCGGCGAAGCTGTTCCGCGATTCGCATGACGAACGCGAGTGAGGGGGAAAACTCTCGCCTCTCCCACAACCAACAGCGATCTTCACGTGGTCTCGTCGTTACCAACAGAACGATGAACGACGAACGAAGCAACGTTTAGCATTTGCTGTGCGCGAGGGCCCGACGCCTGGCCATTGCGAACGAGCCGACCTTGTCTCCCGCCGGCCCGAAGAAAATCGCGGACAGCACCTCGTCACACCCGCCCTTTGTCTGCAGTTCCACCGTCCACCCCTGCTGCAGCTCGTCGATCTCCGCGAACCGCTCCCTCCGAGCGGCGTACTCGTCAGGCATGCCGGAGATGGGGCCCCGCGGGTACAGCACCGTCTCCTCGACTTTGGCGCGCACCACCACAGGCCGCGGCGCGGAAGCGGATGCCGAGGGGGCGTCGCCGGGAGCGGGGTGGTCGGACGCTGTCAGTTGCGTCGACGGTGAGAGCGGACCTGTGGCGTCCCGAATCGACATACCTTCCGTCGCGGCCACGAGCCCCGTGCCGCCGAGCGCATTGCCGGCCGCGGCCGCGGCCGTGTTTTCTTTCACCCCCTCGTCCTTCTCCTCCTGCTCCACTTCCTCCCTGCTGAATGCCGCGAGCGACACCACGTCCAGCCTCCCACGCTGTCCCTCGTCGGCCACGAACCCATTGAGTTCTCTGTAAGCACCGGGGTCGATGCAGCACTCGACCACCAGATCGTCGCCCTCGATGCTCTGTTCCGTGACCACCGCTCGCCGCCTGGCCAACAGCGCCTGAAAATCTTGCGACGACGACGCCGGCACGACCACGCGCAACTGCATCTGCGCTCGCTCTATGGGGAACTGCGCCTGCAGCAACGGAAGCGTCTCGACTGCCTGCAGCTTGGCCGGCTTTTTCGGATCTGCCGAGAAGTGAATGTCCTTCAGCGCCCGTTCCAAGACGCCGATCGTGTACGGCTTCTTCGACTTGGGGTTGATGCACTTCTCGCTGAGGATCCCGGCAACGTCCCGCACCCTGTTCTCGAGCTCCACCTGCCGCTCCTTGTCGCTCACCTGCAGCTGCCCGTCCTGAAGTATCTTGATGCAAATCTTCTCCTCGTCGTCCGTTCCAAACACCTGAATCATGTCCTCCCGCTTGGCCAAGATACCCTTGGAGACATTGCTGAAAACCGTCGTGGACTGCAGAACCTCGTCGAGATCCTTCTCCAGGCCGTTGCGCCAGTTAATGACGGTGTTCTTGTACGCCGCGATCTCGAACCGCTTGCCGAACTTCTTGTACCGAACGACCGCGACGTTCGTCAGCCGCTTCTGGCCTGGAATGAGACGTGGGTGAGTGAGTGAGTCGGGCGAGTCGGGTGGCGTCCGCATGGCGTTCACTGTCGTCTCCACGCGCTCTCTCCCGACGCCCGACGACGACGCCCCTCTCGCGCGTAGGTACAGCAAGGTCATACGAAACGCACCGATCGGTTGGAAGACACTCTGCGACATCAGGCTGCGGGCTTTCGCGCTGTCACAGCGCTCTGCAAAAATTTCTCCGATGTTTAGCCGGTTCAGCCAGTTATCTCGACCCTGCAGGCCCTCTGCGGCCCGCTTCCTGGTCAGCATAACCGATACGAGGGCTGCACGTGCGAGCACGGGCAGCAACGCGAAGATCGGGTGGGCCAGTCGCGGCCCACGAGCCCGGCCACAGGCCACGACCGTCGCGTCTTCCTCGTCGTCGTCGTCGTCGTCGTCGTCCTCTTCGTCGTCGTCATCGTCGTCCTCTTCGTCCTCTTCGTGGTCGTCGTCGTCGTTGTCGTCGTCGTCGCCCACCGTGGGAGTCCTCGGGTTTGGGAAAATGTCTGGCGCGCTCGTGGGCGGCTTCCTCTCGGCCGGCACGGTCGAGCAGTCCAACGTGTATGCGTCAGTGCGGTCACCGGAGCGACAGCAGGCGCTGCGAGAAAAGGGGTTCACAAACGTGTATGGCGACGCGTTGCATGGGGGTGCGCGAGAGGTTGCGGCGAAGAGCGACATCATCTTTCTGGGGATCAAACCGCAGATGATCCAGCCGGTCTTGCACGCGCTGGCGCCGCACCTGGACCCGGAACGGCATCTGGTGGTGAGTATCGCGGCAGGCATCACGCTGTCTGATCTGGAAGAATCTCTGGGACACGGTGTGCGGGTCGTGCGGGTGATGCCCAACACGCCGTCGCTCGTTGGTTCCGGCGCCAGTGCGTACGCGTTGGGTTCGTACGCGAACGACGCCGACTGTGCGATGGTGAGCAGGCTCTTGTCGAGCGTTGGACTTGCGATCAAAGTGCAGGAGAAGATGATCAGTGGGGTGACGGGGGTGTCTGGGTCGGGGCCTGCGTACGTGTACATGGCGATCGAAGCGATGGCCGATGGCGGCGTGAAGTGCGGGCTGCCGCGGGAAACGGCGCTGATGCTCGCGGCGCAAACGGTAAAGGGTGCGGCGGATATGGTGCTGAACGCCGGGGGAGACGGGTTGGTGCATCCCGGGGTTTTGAAGGACGAGGTGGCGAGTCCGGCCGGGGCGACCATCGAGGCCATCGCCGAGCTGGAGGCTGCGGGGATGCGGAGCGCGTTCATCCGGGCAGTCGTCGCGTCGTCGCGGCGATCGGACGAGCTCGCCTGATCCGGAAAACTCGACTCGACGGCATTTTCCTTTCTTGTTGTTCTGCAAGGCTCCACTCCATGGACGTGTTGATCTCATCGAGCGGGACCGCTCTCGCAAGCCGCGCCCAGAATGCCGCGCGACGAAACACGTCCCTCTCCCATCCTTTTTGCTGCTCCACCCACCCCGCGCGACGAAATGGTCACCGGCAACTTCGCGTCGAGGCGGCCGCGTCCTCGCCGTCCGTGCTCCAGAAGATGAGCAGGGTCATCCAGGAGAAGGGGAGAGACTTTGGGAAGCTCGTTTCGGGCACCGAGCGCACGCGGGCCAAGTTGGGCGTGCTCGAGGAGCTGTTCGTCCTGTGGAACCTCGAGGACGCAGACGACGAGCTCGAGGAGCTCGAAGACGCGCTGATCATGGCGGACTTCGGGCCGACGACCGCGTTCAAGATTGTCGATCAGATCCGGGACAAGGTGCAGAGCGGCGACCTCAAGACGGTGCGTCCCTGTTGAAACTGTTGTCGAGGGGGGAGCCCGAGACCGCGGCGCTCGCTACTCACGCTGATTTGTTTTTCTTCTCCGCCAGGGGCCTGAAATTCGGGACAATCTGAAGAAGGTTATCGTGGGAATTCTCTCGGCGGGAAGCAACGAGCTGCAGCTGAGCGACCAGAAGCCGTCCGTCTTGCTGGTCGTGGGGGTGAACGGGGGCGGCAAGACGACGACGATCGGCAAGATGGCGTACAAGTTTGCCAGCGAGGGGGCATCGGTGATGCTGGCGGCAGGAGACACGTTTCGGGCGGCTGCAGGTGAGCAGCTGGACCAGTGGGCAAAACGGAGCAACGCGGAGATTGTCCTGGCGGAGGACGAAAAGACGAGGCCCGACACGGTGCTGTACAAGGCGGTCGCCCAGGCCGTCGAGAGGGACATCGACCTCGTCCTGTGCGACACGAGCGGCAGGCTACACACCAATTGGAGTCTGATGGAGGAGCTGTCGAAATGCAAGAAGAGCATCGGCAAGTGCCTGGACGGGGCGCCGCACGAGACGCTGCTTGTGCTCGACGGGACGACCGGAATGAACATGCTGAACCAGGCCAAGGAGTTCAACGAGAGTGTGGCCCTGAGCGGAATTATCCTCACCAAACTCGACGGATCGTCTCGTGGCGGGGCCGTCGTGAGTGTGGTGGACGAACTCGGGCTGCCCATCAAGATGGTCGGTGTCGGCGAGGGCGTGGAGGACCTTCAGCCGTTTGACCCGGTCTCGTTCGTCGATGCGCTCTTCCCAGAAACACAATGATGAGATGTAACAGACCATTCATGCATGCTTCCTTTCCCGTCGTCCGGTGGTTTTCGTCCGGATCTTGGGCAGGGCGGCGTTTCGGACGTAGAATTCGTCCCGCCGTGCCTCGCTGATGCCGATCACGATGGACTTGATCGTTTCCTTGTTGCCATTGGGGTTGACCGCCTGACTGAACGTCAATAACGTCCGCAAGACGTTGTCCGCGACGGCGACTCCCGCCGTCTCGAGCATGGCACGCACTTCGTTGGCGTTCTGGGGGCGTTTGCCCCTGCTGAAACTCAGAACCATATCGAGCATCTCGTGCGTGGCGCCGGCCTCGAGCGCGACGGTCGCGGCCACGAGCGTGTCGTGCTTCACGTGCGTTGCGCCCGAAAACGCGACCATCCTCTCGAGCACGATCGGCGGGAGCGCGCTGTGCGGCGCCACCTCGCACAGCCACCGGTGCTGTAACACGGCCTTGGGTTCCGGCCGCCGGTCCGGATTCTTCTGCAGCAGGGTCCGCACGAGCGCCTTGGCGGGAGTGGAGACGGAAGGCCACGGGTCGGACGACATGTCCGGCTCGCGGTACAGAATGTTGTCGAAAATCTCCCCCTCGCCGTCTCCCTCGAACGGCGGCGAGCCGCTCAGCATGACGTACAGGCAGACCCCGAGCGACCACATATCGGCCTTTGGTCCGTAGCTCCTGTTCAGCACCTCGGGGGCAACGTAGTACGCCGAGCCGATCAGCGACTTGAACGGCTTGCCCGATACGAAGAACTGCGACAGGCCAAAGTCGGCCGCCTTGATCGACGCGTCCTCCTTGTCGGACGACAGCAGAAAGTTCTCCGGCTTGATGTCCCGATGGGCGATGCCCAGGGTGTGGCACTGGCGGAAGAGCGCGGAGCGAGAGCGAGGGAGCGCGTGAGAGAACGAGAGAACGAGAGAACGAGAGAGAGCGAGAGAGTCGGGGCGTGGAGAGCAGAGCGCACGTCGCGGTCGAGTAGTCGCCAATACCCACCTGGTCGACCAGCTGCACCATCTGCTTGAAGATGGTGGCCACGTCGTGCTCGTTGATCGTCCCCAAGGAGATGAGCCGGTCGAATATCTGCCCGCCCTCGCACAGCTCGAGAATAAGGTACACTGCCGATGCATCCTCGTAGGACGCCACCAGCGCCGCCACCGACGGGTGCGAGCTCAGCAGCATCAGAATCTGTACCTCGCGCCGTATATCCTCCACGTCTGCCCGCTTGCGCAGCTGGCGCTTTTGTATGATCTTGCACGCAAAGTCCTGGCCCGTGGCCCGGTTGCGGCACCGCTTCACGACGCCAAAGGCGCCCTCTCCGAGGACGTCCAGCAGCTCGTAGTCCTCGAGCACATTCTGTCGCCCAAACCCGAGAATGTTGTTCAGGTTCTTCTTCAGCAGCAGGTCCTGCGACGAGGTCGACTGTTGACGCGCCGGAGACTGGAGGAGCGGACGGGCGAGGTCCGACTCGGCGTCCGACGTTTCCCCGTCGTCCAGGTCGTCCACGTCATCATTGGCCAGGAACAGGTCTTCGAACGCCCCGCAGCAGCACAGCCAGTTGAGGATTTGGTTGGTCAGGGTGGGCCGGGTCATGGTATAGGGAGTTGGGCGATCGGGAGGGGAGGAGGACACACCCCACCAACGGCACGCAGCAGACCTAGAGTCAGTCAGCGCACTGGTGTATGAACGTATGAACGTAATGTATGTTTGTATGTTTGTATGTTTGTATCACGGGACCGCGGACCCGAAGTGGCGTCGAGAAAGCAGAGTGGCACAATATTCCTCGCTGATTCCATTCAATCGTGCCTAAACTATTACTCAAATGATCCAGTCGATCGAGTCGTATCCTGGACTCGGCTGCACCCGAGGCGGGGGCCGAACAGTCTGCGAACCCTCTGCAGCCGCCGGCGACTCGCTCGCCGGCGAGCCGACCGCACTCGTGTCGACCGTCGCCCCGCCACCCCCGTCACCCCCGCCACCCTCATCACGCACCACCCGTGGTTCTATCGCCTCGACACCCTCAACCGCAGCCGTCACGAACAGGTCCACGCAATCCTCGTCCTCCTGGTCCTGCCCAGACCCGCCGTCCCTGCTCCCCATCAGCGACCCCATCACCGATCCGCTGACCGAGCCCACAGACCCGCTCGCCACCCGCGACCCGTACCACTGCTCCATCGTCAGCGCCGGGTTTCCCTGGACACGTCCCACCGGTTTGGCCGGCGAGCCCGCGACCATCGTCTTGGGGTCGACGGGCTTGAGCACGAGCGAGCCCGCGGCCACCTGCGCGCCCTTGCCGACCGTGATGGCGCCCAGAATCGTGGCAGACGCGCCGATGAGCACATTGTCGCGGATCTTCGGATGTCTGTCACCGTGCTGCTTTCCCGTACCGCCCAGCGTCACGTTCTGCAGTATGCTCACGTTGTTCCCAATCTCGGCCGTCTCGCCGATCACGACCCCGGTCCCGTGATCTATGAGCACGCCCTTGCCAATCTTCGCCGCCGGATGAATGTCCACAGCAAACACCTCACTCGACCGGCTCTGCAACGCCGCGGCCATCACCGTCCTCTTCTGCTTCCACAGCGCGTGCGCTATCCGCTGCGTCTGGATCGCATGGTACCCCTTGAAGTAGAGCAATGCCTGCGAGAACTTCCGACAGGCCGGATCCCGCTCCCGAAGCGCACAAAGATCCGCCTGCGCCGCCTCCCGAATGCCCTCCTGGGACTTGATCGTCTCGTAAAACAGCTCGAACAGCTCAGTCGCCAGCAGCGTCGTGTTGGCCAACCGGTTCGCCAGAATGAACGCCAACGACCGCTCGAACGACTCGTGCGACAGGATCGAAGCAAACAGGAACGAAGACAGCAACGGCTCCTTCTGCGCGTCCCGCTCGGCCTCCTGCCTCAGCGCCGACCACAGCGACGTCGACGTGTTCTTCGCCAGCGGCTGTTTCCGCTTGGCGTCCTCCCACAGGTCGCAGAACGTCGTCGCCTCGACCGACTCTTGCATGTACTGCGGTACCGCCGCCTCCCTCCACACCGAGCTGTCCAGCTCGGCGTCGTTCTTGCCGTCTTCCCCCGCCACAGCCCTTAGGGCTGTAGTTGGTGTCGGTGTTGTTCTCGTCGTCGCCCGGAGCCCAGGAGGGAGGCTACTACTTCTGCTCGCAGAAGAAGAGACTATCGAAGCCCTACGTGCGCACGACATGGAGAGAGAGTACAAGCTCAATACTTTTTTGAGCTTGAGCAGCTCGACTGGAGCACGTGGGACCTCCCGAGGCGTCGTCTACCGTTCAGCACCCATACCGTAGTCGTCAATGTCGATGATCAGAGACAGCCACGCCTCGCGCTAGGGTGCTCGCGGGCGAGAGACGAGACCGACGGAGAGACGTTTCCGTGACCAAGGCAGAATTTGAAGCGCCACGCATGACTGACGCGACGCGGTACCCGCCCTCGAAGCGGCACGGATGCGCGTCGTGCGCCGTGCCGCGCGAGGTGGTCGAGCGGAAGCGGAAGGCGACAAAGGCGACAAAGGCGAGGGGCAAGGCGGCCGGCAAAGGCGGCGACGCTCCCTCGCAGGACGTGCTGCTCCTGTTCGGCGGGGAGATGGGCAAAAAGGGCAAGGAGCAGAGGATCTTCTCGGACGTGTGGATGTTCGACCCGGACACGTTGGAATGCTCGTTCCTGGGGGAGGCGCCGTCCTCGTTCACGCACCGGTCGTACTTCACGGCCACGTACGTGGACGGGGCGGTGTGGCTCGTGGGAGGGAAGACGCAGGACGATATCGTGTCTGGAGATACAGTCTGGAAGTATGTGGTGCGGGAAGCGTCGTGGGAGCTGGTGGACGTGGAGGGAGACGACGGGCTGACCCGAAGGACGGCGCACGGGGCGTGCCTGAGTCCGTGGGACGGGCAGACCGTGGTCGTGTTCGGGGGGTACGCGCTCAGGGAGCGGCGAGGGGCGTGGATGAGCGACGTGTTCGAGATTGATACGAGGGAGGACGCGAGTCACCTGAGTCGGTCGCCCCGGATATCGTTCCAAAAGGTGTATGCGGATACCTTTGCCAGGGCCTATATGAGCCTGGACGCGATCGGCGGGGTCTGCGTGGCGCTCTTCGGGCGGCAAGGGAGCAAGACGGTACGAGAGAGTCTCGTGTATGATAAGAAACGGGAGCTCAAGGTGATCAAGACGAGCACGAAGCCCGTGCCGCGGTACAACCACAGGACGTCGACGCGCTCAGACGGGTCGCTGATGGCGTGCGGTGGCGACATGGAGGGTACGGTGGCGTTGGTGCGGTACGACGCGAAGAAGAAGATTTTACACATGGAGACGGAGCAGGTGGGCGTCCGCAAGTCGCACTGTCAGCTGGTCGTGGACGGCGTCGAGCGGGCCGGGGCAGGCGGGAAGGACGCCGTGAAACGAGGGACCGTCACGCGGCTGTCGCTGGTCGGTGGCTACGATCTGGGCCCCGGAGAGCCCGAGGTGGACCAGCTGGAGGTGTTTTGCGGCGGCGACGGTGGGCGTCTGGTGGTCTCACGGGACAGGGTGTGCCGGGGCGGCAGCGCCGTCATCGCGGCTGGGCATGGCGGCAGGCACGCCGTCGTCGACGCGGGAAGGCTCGAAGATACAAAACGGCTCCTGGAAGACAAGGAACGCGAGCTGGACGAGCGTACGCGCGCGCTCGAGCAGAAGACGAGCGCGCTCGAGGAGGCGCAGGGCGTGGTGAAAGACCAGAACGCGACCATTGCGGGCCTCGAGGAGGAACTGTCCAAGAACAGGCACGATATCAATCGTCTAAACCGGGAACTGCAAGAGAAGGACCGCGAGCTGGACGAGATGGCGGCCGCGTGCACGGAGGAGCGGGCGCGCGTCGACCAAAAGGCGCGCGAGGTCGAGGAGATGGAGCAGCAGCGGGACTTGCAGGCGCTCCAATTCAACTCGGAATTGGAGCGGATCCACGGCGAATACAAGGTCGATCTTCGCAACAAAGACGAGCAGATGCGGGAGATTGAGCGCGGCGCGGCCTCTGCGGCCGCAGAGGTACGTTGTTGGTGGTAGGTGGTTGGGTGGTTGGGTGCGTGGTCTTCCCGCGCCGACGAGGTTCCTGCCGCCATGCCCAGAACCCGTCGACGACGCTGCCGTCCCGGCACGCCCTGTCACCAGACGCCCACCAGTGGGCTGTTCACTCACTCACTATGCGGCACGTCACGCCCCGTCATTACGTCTTCATTTCGCGTCGATAGGCCCAGGAAAAGTTGAACAGGCTCAAGTTCGACTGGGAGACGGAGCGCGTGGAGCGGCACCTCGCGCACGTTGATGCGTTGAACGAGCGCGCCGCCCAGGTCGACAACCTCTTGCAGGAGAAGAAGGAGATGATCAAACGCAAGGAGGAGCTCGAGAAAGAGTTTGAGGTGGCGCGCGTCGACGCAGAAGTTCGGGGAAAGGAGCAACGGTGCGTGCTACGACGACTGATGCTATGACGTCGTTCGTCGCGCCCCGCTCCCGCTCGCACGCTCGCACGCTCGCACGCTCTTGATCTCACTGGCACGTCTCACGTTCTTCAGGGAGGCACACGAGGCCGAGATTGCGCGGCTCCAGGGAGAAATCGACTCGAACAAGGAGGCGCTGGCGAGGAAGGACCGCGAGATGGAGGACGAGAGGGCGAGGGTGCGAGCTCAGCTCAACCGGTACGTTGCATTGACTGTTTGCTCGATCGACCGATTGAACTCGACGTGCGCTCGAACACACTGACGCTCACCCGCCTTTTGCGCTTTGCTCGTCGCCGCTCGCCAGGCTGGCGACCGACATCTCAAAAGTCGTGCCATAGTTGTAGACTGTGTCGTAACCCAACCGGCGATGACTGTTGACTATCACACCATAAAAGCCATACTCAAAGTTCCGCCTTCTTGTCCTTGTCGTCCTTGAACACGGATCCCGCGTTGCACAACGTCTGCAGGACCACCGTCTCGAACCGCTCGTCGGGCCTCGCCTCGACCGCGCGGAGCGTCCGCCGTACGACCTCGTCGAACATCACCAGATCGCCGTCCGACGCCTTGGGACCGGCAAACGAGCGCATTTCGGGGAGCAGCCACCGCAGCCGCTGCTGGAGCGAGCGCACCGCATCAATCGGGTAGTGCACGTGGAGCTCGTCGTACATGTCCGTCGTCAGGACCGAAAACCCGTTTTCGGTCGCCAAACGTGCTTCGTAGATCATGTCGAGGACGAGGTCCGCCTTGGAGCCGGCCGGACACCCGGCTCGCCGCGCGAGCGCCCGGTGCACCGGCCTCCTCCGCGCGGTCTCTGCCACGACGGTCATGAGTCCGTGCACGAAGAGCTCCTTCTGTCTGTCGAACACGGAACCGTCCGTCCGCCGTCCCGGGACCTTGGTGGCCATGGACGGCAGGTGGTTGACCTCGATCAGGTGCGGCTCGAACGACTGGTCGACGAGAAAGTCAAACCCCAGGAACTCGAACCCGTTGTCGCGGTACGTGTCCCGAAACTCGTGTTGAACAGCGCTCCGCACTTCCGGAACTGCCGCCGCAAGGGTGCGCGCCGTCTTGCGCTTCAGCAGCTCCCACATGCCCTCGAAGGCCTCGTCCGACCCGGTCTTCCCGCGGAGGTACCGCTTGAACTCGCCGTCGATGGCCCACGGGTCGCTCGCCTGCTCGCGGTCCTGCAGAAAGAGATTGACAACCATGTCTTGGGCCAGCTTGATCCTACGGGTGAGAGGTGGGAGTGAGAAAACGGGTGACGAACGGGGGGGGGGGCACGTCGTCGGTCGATTCAGAATACCAACCTGTCTCCCTGAGGTGCACTCGATGCGAACTTCTTGCCGCCCAGGGGCACGATGCTGCGACGGAACGGGTTGAGGGCATATGTGAGCGAAACGGGGACGACGAGATGCATGCGCGCGGCGACGGCGACCGGCGATCCCCGCCGAGGACCTCAATGCGTACCTGCCGTCAAAGGCGTATGCCCGCGACGTGTTCCAGCCTGCGAGTCGATGTTCGTGAGATCTCAAGTGAGCCGCTTCCGAGGGTGGCGCGTGGCGCGTGGTGGCGCCGCGCGTCGTCGGGATAACGACACCTACCGCCGCCGATGGCCGTCCACACGCGGAACGTGAACGGAACGTCGTTCAAGAGGAGCTGGTTCTCGACAAACTTCTGGACGAGCACCACCGGGTTCTTGCCGCCCTTGCTCGAGCTCATCATCAGCACCATCCGGCTGAGCACGTCCCTCAGGTAGACCTGCGGGGGGCGATGAACAAATGAATGAACGAATGAATGAATGAGCGATTGAGTGGGAGGGGGATTGGGATTGTGAGGGAGCGGCTCGAGCGGGTCACGGGCCGAGCGGATCACGAGTCGCGGCGAATCAACGCCTTGACCGGATGGGGCGACCTCGTCACACGCCCATGCGTACTAATAATGATCATGATATATACGCACCGGTGTGACCCCCTGGCCGCGGTGCTTGTTTTCCTTGAGCACCCAGATATCCCCATGCTCCTCGGGGTGCTCCTCGACGTAGGCGATCAGGTCGTCCACGTCCACCGGGATGCGGAACGACGGGGGCGCGACGCCCGGCGTGTTTTTCAGGGTCCGCGTCATCTGCGACTTGTGCGTCAGGGACGCCAGTCCCGGCACGACAGAAACGACGCCCGAGGTACCGGCTTCATATGCCGCCTTGGCGCCCGCGCGATTCGTCAGCAGGTAGTCGAAGCCCGACGTGACGTTGCGGTTGCGGGTCGTGACGACGTCGACCAGTTCGAAGGCGGTGGAGGCCGCGATGAACTCCTTCATCAGATCGGTCTCGTGCGGCCTGAACGCCGCGTCGTTCAGCACGACGCGGAACGGCGGGGGTGGGGGAACGGCGGGCGCAGCGCGGCCGGTCGAGACGATCGAGCACGAACGCGAGAGGAGGAGGAGGAGGGAAAACAGCAGCGCCGGAGGCAGCCGGAGGGGGACACGCCGTGCCGACATGGCATTGTCTATCTATGTATCATGTACAGTACACGCGGATCGCCAAATAACGCAGGTGGAAAATGGGCAGTGCGAGGTTTTGGTTTTTTGGCGACTCCACTGATCAGTGGATCGTCTCATGAGACGGACCCCAGTCAGTGGACTGGACGCCGCCGCTCGCTCCGCTCGCAAGACACCCACCAACCCCGACGTCCCCTCATCGTGCTGCTCGTCCTTGGGTTACATCAATCAAACAACAAAGTCGTCGGCAAGCTGGGGGTGGATCAGCAAGGTCACCAGTCCCTCCTCGCCGTCGACGGAAAATCAAATCAATCATGATGGAACAGTATTCATAGTATTCATAGCATTCATCCGCTTTTTTTGATCCTGCCCAGCCAGGCGCCCGTGCCCGCCAGCCCGATCCAGAAAAACACGGATATGATGATGCCCGCCGTGTTTGACGGCGCCGCAAACACCGTGCTGTAGTACGCGCCCTCGATGAACCGCTCAAGGTCGTCGTAGTTCTCGAAATCGGGCCAGCATCCCTGGCCGTCACTCTCGGCCTCGGCCTCGGCTGCTGCCGCGGAGCACTCGCCATCGGCTTCTCTCTCCGCGGAGGGGGAGGGTGCCGCGGCCTCAGCTTCGGCGTCCTCGGAGGCGGGCGCCTCGGCCTCAGCTTCGGCGTCCTGGGAGGCGGGCGCCTCGGCCTCAGCTTCGGCGTCCTCGGAGGCGGGCGCCTCGGCCTCAGCTTCGGCGTCTTCAGACACTGGAGCCTCGGCCTCGCCGTCTGACCCTGCCTGC
>Ga0181582_10000344_pt1 | contig 32225 bp, 28 predicted proteins | sample 071ome_32_FD_132438 | JGI IMG/M metagenome (GOLD analysis project Ga0181582, IMG submission 132438) | Coastal salt marsh microbial communities from the Groves Creek Marsh, Skidaway Island, Georgia - 071405AT metaG (megahit assembly) | ecosystem: Environmental > Aquatic > Marine > Intertidal...
GAACTCATTGTGTTTGTCGAGGTGACCGTAAAAACGGGAAGTCGAGAAACCGAGCGCCCCGGCTTTCAGCGCCTCGCGGGTCAGCCGCGCCATCGCGCTGATTTCCTCACGCGTGGCATCGTTTTCGTAGGAGCGCTCCCCCATCACGTAGTGACGCAGCGCGACATGGGGCACCTGGGTGCCGATATCCATGACATAGGGTTTATCGATCGCGTCCAGATATTCTGCAAAGGTCTCCCAACCGAACGGCATGCCAGCGGACAGCACCGGTCCCGGAATATCTTCCACACTTTCCATGACCTCGATCAGCGCCTGCTCGCGACCGCGATGTACCGGCGCGAAACCCATGCCGCAGTTGCCCATCACTACCGTGGTGACGCCGTGCCAGCAGCTTGGCGTCAGCAGCGGGTCCCAGCACACCTGGCCGTCGTAGTGGGTGTGAATATCAACAAAGCCCGGGGTGAGCAGGTGGCCCTCAGCGTCGAGCTCGCGTCGCGCCGGGCCGTCGATCTGCGACGCCACGGCGGTGATGCGCGTGCCATTAATGGCTACCTCGCCCGCAAAAGCGGGCGCGCCGCTGCCGTCAACAATGCGCGCGTTACGAATAATCAGGTCATGCATAACTCACTCCTGCGCGGCTCGATGAGGTCCGCGATCTATCCCCGGCAGGCCCGCTGCTGCGGTAACGACGCCGCAGCCGATGCCCGGGCCTCAGTGTAGTCACAAATCCGCCTCCCCGGCTTGAACCCGGGAAGCATTCACAACACCATACGGCGCCAGGGTAGCTACCCAGCAGACCCGCAACCAGGAGAAATCTCATGCTGCAGCCCGCTGCTCTCCCTTCCGGTCGCCCTGCCCGCCGCATTCTGACCGCCCTGCTGATTCTGGCCATGTGCGGCCCGACCGGTGCGCACGAAAAAGCGCCGGCGGCGGCAGGCCCGGCCGCGCTACAGGACGTTCCCCTGGGCGCACTCGACATGCATGAGCCGATGATGCGCGCCCGCATCATGACGATTCCCGCGGGCTTCCGCTCACCTCCGCACACCCATGACGGGCCCGGGATCCGCTACGTCCTCGAAGGACAGATCACCATCTACTGGAAAGACGGCAGCAAGCGCTCGTATGGCCCGGGCGACACCTACTTCGAAGGACCGGGAGAGAATCATCCGCCGAACGAAATGTCAGCCGCGAACGAAGGCGATGTGCCGGTCAAGATCTACGTCGTCGATCTTCACCCCGGCAACTGAACCCGCTCGCGCGGTGATGCCATGCCGCCGGGGCCGCTGCGGCTAACGCGCGTGGATAAACCGGATCTTGTCGTTCTGAGGCAGACGGTAGAAGCGGCGCAGCTCCTGCACGAATAAGGGCTCGAGGTGCTGCGCGGGAAAACGCCGCACCAGTCCCTGACAGTACTTACCCGCCAGATGATTGGCTTCGGCGTAGCGCGTCCGGCTGGATGCATCCAGCTCGAGGTTAAAGCCGACCTCACTGAACAAGCGCTCGTGAAGCCGCCCCGCATCCACCGGGTTGCCCGTGCGCGCGAGCCCGATGCTCAGGCTGACGTACTTGTCGACTTCGGCCTGCAGCTCGAGTTCGAGCAAGCTCACCGGCCGCGCGTATCGTGCGTTCCAGACCACGTAATTGAAATGACTCACGCCTTCCAGCGCGACCAGGAACGCATTCAGATTGTGCGCACCCAGCGCCGCGTACGGGTCCTGCAGGTCCAGCTGCGCGAGCACGGCGGCGTCCACGAACAGGGTAATGTCGAGGGTCTCATCAGTCTGCCGCAGTAACAGTCGCTCAGCATTGTCAGCGCTTGCGGAGTCGTGGAGGCGGCGCGCGAGGTCCGGGTCAGTCACCAGGAAATCCAGCACGCTATGTTCCAACGGGGTCTCGTAGAGCGCTGCGAGATCGCGTTGGATGGTGGCCAGGGACATGGTGCAGTACGCTCAGTGCGAGGTGCTGAGGGCTCGACCAGAGATCGGCACGATGCCGGCGCGGATCAGCCTGCGGCGCGCGCGCTCGCTGCCGCTGCTGAGCCAGGCGTCGTAGTGCCGCAGCAGATCGCTGTTGGACTGCAATCCGCTGTTCTCCGCAATTTCTGCGAGCAGATCCACAACCTGACAGAACTTCTGCTCAAGCTCCTCAAAGGCGGAGAAGCCAGCACTGGCCTCAGCCGACGGACGCATGGCGCCGTGCAGATAGCCATACGCGGCGCCGCCCATGTCAACGTAGTAATCAACATCGACGAGCTTGCGCTGGAGGCTCTCGGCAAACAGCCCGGCAATGAACAGCGCGAGGTCACCGAGGCGCTGCAGGATCAAACAGCGTTGATGCAGTTGTCCCGCGCGCAGCGCCTCCGCATAGAGGTCGGCCAAGGCCCGATGATGACGCCCCGCGTCACTGACCGCGCGCAGCGCGCGCACGTGGCTGTATTGGGTAAGCAGATTGGTCACATAGCGGGACGTTGCGGGGTTCAGGTGAACGCCCTGATGGTCGGCTGCCGCGGCAAGCGCTGCAGCAAAGTAATCGCTGACCGATGCCGAAGTCGCGATCTGATCCGAATCGATGGTAGTCATGAACAACTCCTTCTCGATGGAATCGCTGCGCGCGCCACAATCCGGCAGGCGCCTGTGCGCAGTCGCTCACCGTGTAGCACGGCCTTCGACAGGGGATCAAACACCGTGACTAAGCACCTGAAAACCTGAACTTACGCAGCAGTCCTCAGGAGTGCTGACAAGGCTTTTTCGGAGGTTTCCCCCCCGCGCGCACAGGCCCGAGGACATACACATTAAGACCCTCGCATTGCCGTGATACCGTTGCTGCGCGCTTTCAATCCCAGAGCCAACTCAGCCCGATGCCCCAGCTGAGATCCGCCTCAGGACGCAAAGCACTAGAATTCGTCGACCCAGCAGGAAGCCACGCCATGTCCGTCCAGCACACCGCCGCCACGCCACTGAACCGTGGCGATATTTTCGATATTGCGATTCGCCTTGCCGCAGTCGTTTTTCTGGTCGTGATGAGTATCCGCGTCTTTCACCCTTTCCTGGCGCTGATGCTTTGGGCGCTCATCCTGGCGGTGGCGCTGCACCCGTTGCACCAGAAGCTGACGACCCGATTAGCAGGACGGCAGGGTCGTGCAGCGACAGTGCTGATCCTGATCGGCCTGCTTACCATCGGCATTCCGGCCAGCATCATCGCGAGCGTATTCGCCTCCAACATTCACCAGGCCCACGACGCACTGGTCCACGGCGAGCTGGATATCAAACCGCCACCACCCGGCGTCGCAACCTGGCCGGTGATCGGCAAAACGGTGTCATCCGTGTGGCAGCAGGCGTCCGATGATCTGCCCGCGCTGGTGAGCAAAGCAGAACCGCAGCTGAAATCCCTCTCCCGTGACGCGCTGCAGTTTGTGGCCAGCAGCGCCGGTGGGATCCTCAAGTTCATCGGCTCCCTGATTGTTGCCGGGATCATGCTGGCGTACTCCGAGAGCGGCGCGGCAGCATTGCGGCGCATTGCGGCCCGGTTTGCAGGACCAGAGAGAGGGCCCGCCGTGTTCGCGTTGTGTCAGGGCACCATCAACTCTGTCGCGCTGGGCGTCATCGGTGTTGCGTTCATACAGTCGCTGCTGCTTGGCGGCGGCTTTGTAGCAGCCGGGGTGCCCGCCGCCGGCCTGCTTGCCTTCCTCGCGCTCCTCGGTGGTATTGCCCAGCTGCCGGCCCTGATCATCACCCTGCCCGTGATCGGTTACATCTGGTGGAGCGGCGGCTCGGCCACCATGAACGTGCTGCTGACCATATATCTGATCCTGGCTGGGCTGGCCGATAACGTACTGAAACCGCTGCTGCTCGGTCGCGGTGTCGATGCGCCCATGCCCGTGGTTCTGCTGGGCGCGCTGGGCGGCGTGGTGGCCAACGGCATCCTCGGCATGTTCATCGGCGCGGTCGTGCTTGCGGTCGGCTATCAGCTGTTCATGGACTGGGTCGATCAGGCGCAGCCGGCGGCAGCGAACACGACAGAGAAAGATTGACGTTCCCGCTTGGAAACAACGCTTGTGCCGGTTTTTCTTCGCCCCCTGGCACGCAGCGCTGCCTGTGTGCTCGGACTGGCTCTCAGTGCCTGCACCACGCTCGGGCCCGATTACAGTGAGCCGCAGGTCAGCTGGTTAGGGGCCTGGGAGCAGAGCCAGCTCCACGGCCTGAGAGAAGGCACGGGTGCCGGCGGCGAGACAGACCTCGAATTCTGGTGGAAACGTTTCGCTGACCCTGGCCTGAATGCATTGCTCAGCGGCGCGCGCGAGGCCAATCCATCGCTGCGCATCGCAGGACTGCGCATCCTGGAAAGCCGCGCCCGGATCGGGATCGCAACCAGCGGCCGCTATCCGCAGGTACAGCAGGCAACCAGCGCCGTGGCTCTGGTCAACTCTCATCGCTTTGGCGGCGCGCTGCCGAACGACTCCCAGAATCTGGCGCAATACGACGTCGGCTTCGGTCTCGCATGGGAACTGGATTTCTGGGGCCGTTTCCAGCGCGGCATTGAATCGGCCGACGCGGCTTTTTTCGCGTCCGTTGCCGCGCAGCAGGATCTTCAGGTACTGCTGACCGCTCAGGTAACCGACCTCTACTTCGCCTACCGCACCGTCGAACGACGCCTCGAGGTGACCCGCGACAACATCAACCTGCGCGAGCGCAGCTACGAGATCACTCGGCACAAGTTTGAAAGCGGCGACACCTCCGAACTCGACGTCCAGCAGGCCCGCACGCAGCTGCTGGTCACACAGTCGACCGTCCCGGAACTGGAATCTAACCTGGTGCAGATCCGCAACGCGCTGTGTGCCGTCCTCGGTCGTCCGCCGGGAGCCTTGCCCGAGCTCGACACCGGGAGCGACAGCTGGGATGCCGTAGGCGGCGTCGAACTGGCGGCCCTGCCGGCCGCCCTGATGATGCGACGCCCCGATGTGCGCGCGGCAGCCTGGCAGGTCGCCGCACAGTCTGCCCAGATCGGGATCGCCGAAGCCGAGTTCTACCCGGCGGTCTCGCTGCTCGGCAACCTGGCCTGGTCCGGGAACAGCCTGGACGCCACGCCCTACTCGGCTGCCATCGGTGTCGGCCCGTCGGTGCGCTGGAATCTTTTTGACCATGGGCGCATCCGCAACAATGTGCGGCTGCAGGACGCCCTGCTGCAGCAGCTCATCGAGGGCTATCAGCTGACTGTTCTCGAGGCTGCGCGGGAGATCGACGATGCTGCCGTTCAGATCGTCAAGACCGCCGAGCGCGACCGCTTGATCAAAGAGTCGGTGGCCGCCGCCTCCCGTGCTCTCGAGCTGGCCAACACGCGATACCGGGAAGGGCTGACCAATTTTCAGCGGGTGCTCGACTCACAGCGAGCGCTCTACAGCCAGCAGGAACAGCGGATCGTGAATTTCGGCAATCACATCAGCGCCATCATCAGCCTTTACAAGGGACTCGGTGGCGGCTGGTCTGAGGCAACTATCGAGACCCTGCTTCCGGCTGAGACCCGGGACAGTATGCGGACGCGAACCGACTGGGGGGACCTGCTTGATACGCCCCCCGCGGGAAGCGCCTCTGACTTACCGTGAGGACGGAACCGAAAACCATGAGCGGCACCGAGAACGATCAGGAAAATCCAGCGCCGACAACGCCCGCGGCCGCGGCTGCCGCACAGGCATCAGCGCCAGGCGCCGGGAGCGCAGCAGGCGAGGAAACATCGGCGATACCGGCTGACACAGATAGCCCTGCGGCGGCACCGCCTTCGCCGAGCAGCGAAGGAGGACGCGGCGGACGCCTGGGTACCGTGCTCGTCCTGCTCGTAATCCTACTCAGCCTCTGCTGGTATCTGATTGCCGATCGCTACGCGCCGTACACCCAACAGGCGCGCGTCCAGGGTTATATCGTTGGCATAGCGCCGAAAGTGACCGGGCTGGTGACCAAGGTGCATGTGACGAACAACGCGTTCATCGAGCTGAACCAGCCGCTTTTTGAGATCGACAGCTCGGACTACGAAATCGCACTCAAGCGGGCGGAGTCGGACCTCGAGAAGACGCGTAACCAGGTGGGTGCCGGCACCGCCGGCGTCGACTCCGCTCGCGCGCAGCTGGAGGTCGCCCGTGCAGCGCAAACCGAAGCGCAACAGGACGCCGACCGTCAGGAGCGCCTGTACAAGGAAGACCCTGGCGCGATTTCGGTGCGCCGGCTGGAAGTCGCCCGCGCACGGCTGGCTGAAGCGCAGGCGCGGGTTAAGGCAGCGCAGGCCGAGGTCACCCGCGCCCGTGAGCAGCGTGGACGCAATGACGAGGACAACGCCCAGCTGCAGTCGGCTTTAAGCGCCGTCGAGAAAGCGCGACTGGATCTTGAGAACACGGTGGTGAGAGCGCCTACAGGCGGCGTCATCACCGACCTGCGGACCGACGTTGGCCAGTTCGCCGGTACCGGCAGCCCGGTGATGACCCTGATTGCGATCCACGATGTATGGATCAACGCCGAGTTCACTGAAAACAACCTCGGGCATATCGGTCCCGGCAGCAGCGCTGAGATCGTGTTCGATTCACTGCCCGGACAGGTCTTCCCCGGGCGGGTTCGCAGCGTAGGGCCGGGCGTCAGCGCCGGGCAACAGCCACCCCCGGGGTCTCTACCAACCATCAAGAATGACCGTGACTGGCTGCGTCCCTCGCAGCGTTTTCCGGTGGTTATCGAATTCGATCCCAATCTACATGACACGCTCAGGGGACAGCTGCGCGCCGGTGGTCAGGCCGATGTCATCGTCTATACCGACAGGTATCCTCTGGTGCGCAAACTCGGCGAGCTTTACATCCGCGCGATGAGCTGGCTCTCCTACGCTTACTGAAGCGCCCGCGCAGAAGAGCTCACCAGAGTGACCCTGACCGCGCGGCGCATGTACAGGCTGAGTGGCTGCATGGCGGTGGCGCTCGCCACCGCCTATGGCTTCGCCGTACCGCTGCCCTACCTGGCGCCGATTCTGGCGCTGCATCTGACCGCAACCCGCACCAGCCCCATCGGCCCGGGAGCGCTTGTCGGACTCGTCGTTGTGCTCAATATCGTGCTCGGCTGCGGTCTCGTGCTTACCCCCATCCTGCAGCGTTTCCCCGTCACGGGACTCGTGCTGGTCGCGATCGGACTGCTGATCGCCTTTCACCTGATAATCGTGCGCGATAAAGAGGGGCCCGGGATGGTGCTGGTGGTCGGGCTGACGCTGATCACCCTGGTTGGACAGGTGAGCTATGCAGCGGCCAGCGAGGTGGTCTCCGCGCTGGTGCTGGGGGCCAGTATCGCGGTCATCAGTCAGTGGGTGATGTACGCCGTTTTCCCCGATCCCCCGGGATGCGTCATTCCCCCCGCGCCGCCGAAATCCGGGCCGAAACCGCACGCAGTCATACGTGCAGTTGTCGTCGTCTTCCCGATGTATCTTCTCGCGCTGACTGATCCGCTCCTGTACATGCCGACCATTCTCAAGACGGTGGCCATGGCGCAGGAAAGCAGCACGCTTGACCTGCGCAGCGCGGGGCGGGAGCTTTTTCTTTCGACGCTGTACGCGGGTATGTTGGCCATCCTGTTCTGGTTCCTGCTCGGGCTGCACCCGTCACTGTGGATGTTTTTCTGGCTGATGGTGGCGTTTGGATTGTTTTTCGCCGCGCGGATCTACCGGGCGCCCATGGATCCTCACACCATCGAGTTCTGGGTCGGAGTCGCAACCAAGACCCTGGTGCTGCTGGGCCCGTCGGTCTCCGACAGTGAGACCGGCAGCGATGTTTATGCCGCATTCGCGATGCGCATGAGCCTGTTCATGGGCGCGACTGCCTATGTGTGCTTCGCCTTCGCCCTGTTCGAGCTGCGCAGACCGCGGCGGGTCCGGCCGCCGCTGCTGGAGGGAACGTGATGCTGACCAACATGCTCGTCGGCCTGGGCACGATGGTGATCTGTCTGCTGCTGCAGATGTTCCTGCTCATCGTGACCTTGCGTTACTACCGCGAACACCGTGCCATCATCTCGCGCGAGGCGCTGTGGCCACGCCTGGCGCTGCTGAGCGCAATCATGCTGCTGCTGGTGACCGGTAACATTGCGCAGATAGCCACCTGGGCCCTGCTTTTTCATTGGCTGGGGGAATTCAACGCTTTCAACGCCGCCTTCTATCACTCAGCCGTCAATTTCGCGACCCTGGGCTACGGCGACATCGTGATGTCGGATCGGCACAGACTGCTCGGTCCGCTCGAAGCGCTGAACGGAGTCCTGATGATCGGCGTGTCGACGGCAGCTTTGATGAGCGTGTTCCAGGACGCTATCCGCAAAGCGCCAGCACAGCACCGCCAGGACTTACCCTGAACCGAACGCATACGAACTCAATCTGACGCAGCCGCGGCATGCGTCGTCGCGTCGTCCAAAGCTTGAAAAGGAGCAGCCCAGTGAGCGAAGACTTCAAACACATCGCCTCCGCGCAGGTCATGTCGAACCCGCAGAGGCTGTTCGTACGCTATTTCACGGCGATTCTCGTCGACCTCACGGTACTCAACCTGTTCGCCGAGTACTGGTCACATGTGATCATCAGCTCTTTCACCATTTCCCTGTTTGCAGCCACTTTGCTGCAGGCGCTGCTGCAGCTCACCCTGAAGCTCGAGCATCGCGTGGCGGAGTACTTCAACAGCAAGCCAGGAAAAGCCGCGCGCTTCATGCGGTTCTTCTCCGCGTGGCTGATCCTGTTTCTCTCGAAGTTTGTCATCCTTGGCGCCGTCGACTTCTGCTTCGGGCACAGCATCCAGTTCGAAGGTCCACTCCATGGGGTCGTTGCGTTCATCGTCGTTGTGTTCGCCATGCTCGGCGCGGAAGAAGTGATCATGCGCATCTATCGCCGCCTCGCCTGAGCGACACGCTCTCCCGCGGGTGCGGCAGGGTCTCTGCGGGAATGCGTGTGGGTCGGGGATCTAAGGTACGCTACGCGCCCTTCAGACTGCCCGGACCCTGTAGATCTCATGGACAAGCTTGTACCGCTGCTCCTGTTGCTGCTGAGCACAAGCGCCCCCGGCGCAACCAACGACGACCCCGCGGCCCGCTGGAGCTATCCGCAGACGCGCCAGTCAGAGGGCTACGAGGTCACGCTGCACTCCCCGCAGATCCGCAACTGGCCTGACTACGAGCGTTTCGAGGCCTGGATGGTGCTGGAGGTCAAACATCCCGACGGCGAGCAGGCCAGCATCGGGTCGATCGTGGTCGAAGGCGGCACGACACTGGACCTCGAAAAACGCCTCGTGCACGTCTGGCACGCGCGCGTCAAAGAACTCCACTTCAGTGATCCCCTGAGTGACGCCACGGAGAGCGCGGTCCGGCACCTGATCGCCGGGAAGCCCGTGGACGTGCCGCTCGATCTGTTTCTCGCGCACGTAGCAGACGCTGTCCTCAGCGAGGCGCCACCAGCCGGCTTCAACCTTGAGCCGCCGCCGATTTATGTACGGACACAACCAGCCATCGTCGTCATAGTCGTCGGTGATGCAGTGTTCGACAGCGAAATTGCCGGCGGACTCAAACGGGTGGTCAATGCTAACTGGCCTATCTTCAAGGACAGCTCCGATCAGCACCTCCACCTGCTGGCGGACAAGACCTGGCTTCGTGCACCAACTCTCGATGCACCATGGGAAGCCGTCGCCACACTGCCTCCCGCATTCAGCCAGCTGCCTGATGATGAGGCGCTCAAGGACATCAAAGCCGCTGTTCCGCCAAGCGCTCCGGACGATAACGTCCCCGAAGTCATTTTCAGCGCCGTACCGGCCGAACTGATTGTCATCGACGGCCATGCTGATCTTGAGCCTATCCCCGGAGCAGCAGGACTCAGCTACGTCGCGAACACTGAAAGCCCGTTATTCAAACTCGACGAACACTGGTACTTCCTGGCCTCGGGGCGCTGGTTTGCCGCGAAGAATATCGGGCGCGGCGACTGGCGCTGGATCGAAACGCTTCCGGAAGCTTTCAGCCAGATCCCGACCGACCATCCGATGAGCGCAGTGCGCGCCTCGGTGGCAGGCACCCCGGAGGCGCGGATGGCGACGCTGGAAGCCTCGCTGCCTACCCGGAAAGACGTCGCCAACGGCGCGGCACCGGACGTCGAGGTCACCTACACCGGCGAGCCTGAATTCATGGCCATCACCAACACGTCCGTCAGGCGTGCGGCCAACACCGCCCAGGACATCTTCGAGTACGAGGGCTTGTATTACCTCTGTTTCCAGGGCGCCTGGTATGCATCCGAAAGCGCTACCGGACCGTGGGCCGTAACCGCCAACGTGCCGGATGCGATCTACCGCATCCCCCCGGACTCTCCCGGATATCACGTGACCTACGTGACGGTTAATGACCGCGACGACAGCGATGGTCAGATCACCTTTAATTTCGCGCCGGCTTACACCTACGGGATGTATGTCGGTTACGGCGTGCCCTGGTACGGCACAGGCTGGTACTACCCTCCCTATCTCTGGGGTGGTTACTACTACCCCTACTACGTCGCCTACGGTCATGGGTCCTGGTACAACCCGAGCACTGGCGGTTTTGGCACGCGATCGGTCTATTACGGTCCTTATGGCGGCTATACCCAGACGGCTGGCTACAACGCCAGAACAGGGCGTTACGGCTACGTCGAAACGGCCTGGGACCACGACGACTGGTACAGCGCGGGTCAGACCTACAACCCGCGCACCGGGATCCATTCTGAGACGACGCGTCATTACGACCGCGACGATAAGCAGCTGCACACGGAGCGGACCCGATCCCGAGGAGATCACTCCATCAGCACGGAACGGGACGTCGACTTCAACAACCGCACCTCAACCACCCGGCACGAGACCGCACGCGGCGGTGAGGCAACGGTCAACCGTTCCCGCAGCGACGGACAGGTCAGCACCAGCGGGGAATTCACCACCGCCGGCGGTCGTTCCGGCACGATTGACGGCAGCCACAGCCGCGACGGCGGCACCACGACGATCACCGGCGAAGGCGGTGGCGAGCTGACCCTCAACCGTGATGCGAATGCTGACGGACGCAAGTGGGACGCCTCCTACACGCCGGGAGAAAACTCGCCGCATCCGCGACAGAATCACGACAACCTCTATGCAACCGCCACAGGTCAGGTGATGCGCCAGCGCGATCGCGATTGGCAAAGCTACTCGGACGGCCGCTGGCAGTCCGTGAATAGCCGCGACCGCGATCTCGGTGGACGCGGTCTGGATGGCGACAGCTGGTCGACGCTGCGACGCGATGCCGACGCCCGGCAAAACGCCCAGCGCAGCTTCCAGTCCCGCGATGCCTGGAGTCGCGGCGGCTTTGATCGCGGCGGACGTGGATTCAGCCGCGGCGGACGCGGTTTTGGCGGCGGGTTCCGCGGTCGCCGCTGAAGGCAGCGCGCCAACCGAAACGTCTCCTGGCTGAAGCCCGAGCGCTGCGCTTATTTGACCCGTCTGGATCCGCTCATTAGAGTCCGTCCCGCCGGACCTCTGAAAACCTGTCATCTGAAACGGAAAATCAGCCATGCAAACATCAATTACCCCGCCCGCACTCGCGCGAGTGCTGATCGGCTGCCTCCTTATATTGACCAGCGGGCTCGTCTGCGCGGAAGGGCGCCCCGGTCTGGACGCTGACGTACACGAGGCCATCAAGGTTCTGAAGGAAAACAATCCGACGGCTGCGGCTCTGGCCAAAAGCGCACGCGGCGCCCTCGTGTTCCCCAATGTGACCAAGGCGGGCTTCATGGTTGGCGCGCTCTACGGCAACGGCGCCCTGGTCAAAGCTAAGCAGGAAGGCGGCTATTACATCGACGAGTACTACAACATGTCGGCGGCATCCTACGGTTTTCAGGCCGGGATTCAGTCGTTCGGCTATGTGCTGGTGCTGATGACCGACGCGGCTGTCGAGAACGTGGAGACCAGCATGGGCTGGGATCTGGGCGTTGGACCCAGCATCGTAGTGGTCGACGCTGGCGTAGCGAAGACGCTCACCGTTGATACCGCCAAAGCAGATGTTTACGCGTTCACCTTCGGACAGAAAGGACTGATGGCCGGTCTTGGTCTGCAGGGCTCGAAAATTACCCGCCTCAGCAAGTAACCCCATCCCGTCACCGATGGCATCCAGCCATCGGTGACCCACTCTTAAGGAGCCGCAGGTAATGAAACGGCCTGAACTGCTGCTGGTGCTGGCTCTCCTGATCCCCGTTATGGTGCCGGCCGCTGAGCACGCCGCCGGGGGTTCCGCAAAAGACTACAGCTACCTTACGGAAGACCCTGCAGCTGCCGGCACCCGTTCCGACCGGTGCGCCAAACTGGCGCGCGAGGTCGAGGCGCTACGCGGCAAACCCCAGCGCCGCTATACGGCCGAGCAACGCTACGAGCTCGAGTGCACGCGCTGACTTAATCCGCACCGAGCAGTTGCCCGCGACCAGGGAAGGCCCAGCATGAACGCCTCAGATGATTTCGCGCGTCTGCGTCAGCAGGTCTCCGCGTCCATTGTCGGTCAGACGCATATTGTCGAGCGCTTGCTCATCGGTCTGCTGATCAACGGCAACCTGTTGGTCGAGGGGTTGCCGGGTCTGGCCAAGACGCGCGCTGTCAAAGCGCTCGCCCGCAATCTTGATGCGGATTTTTCCCGCATTCAGTTCACGCCGGATCTCCTGCCAACTGACGTCACCGGTACTGAAGTACTACACGACAGCGGTTCAACAAGGAACTTCCGCTTTGAGCCCGGTCCGATATTCGCCAATCTGGTGCTGGCGGATGAAATCAACCGCGCCCCAGCGAAGGTTCAGGCGGCGCTGCTCGAAGCAATGGAAGAGCGCCAGGTCACTGTCGCCGGAACCACTCACGCTCTGCCGCCCTTGTTCATGGTGATGGCGACCCAGAATCCCATCGAACAGGAAGGCACTTATCCGCTGCCAGAAGCGCAGATGGATCGCTTCGCCATGCATGTCATGGTCGACTATCCGGAAGCTGAAGCCGAAATAGAGATCGTGCGCCTCGTCCGCGAGGAAGAGCGCAACGGCGATGCAGCCAACAGCCAGCGCACTGCCGCCAGCCAGGTGGCCCAGGATGTCGTTTTCGCTGCCCGCAAAGCGGTACGCGACGTCGAGGTCAGTCCAGCCGTCGAGCGCTACGCCGTAGACATCATCTTCGCGACCCGATTCGGCGCGCGTCTGCACGACGACCTCGGGCGCTGGATCCAGGTCGGCGCCAGCCCCCGGGGCAGCCTGGCGCTCGATCGCGCCAGCCGCGCCCATGCCTGGCTGAAGGGAAGGCATCATGTCATTCCCGATGATATCCGTGCCGTTGCGCATGACTGCCTGCGTCATCGCCTGCAGCTGAGCTACGAAGCCAGCGCCGACGGCGTCTCCGCCGACGAAGTGCTGGACCTCCTCCTGACGCACGTCGCAATCGGCTGACAGAGACAGACGCAGCCGGGCCGTGCGCTATCCCCGCTTCAATCGCCGGGAAGAAACCTCAGATCAGAATCTGCGAGGCGTCGCCATCAGCCTCGATGAACTCATGCGGCTGCAGTTTCTGGCGTCCGGATTCAGTTTTCTGCCGCGACAACCGGTGCACAGCGTTCTGAACGGCCGCCACGCCTCGCGCCTGCGCGGCCGCGGCATTAACTTCGAAGAGCTCCGCGGTTATCTCCCGGGTGACGACATACGCGGGATCGACTGGAAAATCACCGCCCGCGCCGGGAAGCCCCACGTGCGTATCTTCAACGAAGAGCGGGACCGCCCGGTCTGGCTGCTGGTAGACCAGCGCGCCTCGATGTTTTTCGGCAGCCATAGCAACATGAAATCCGTTACCGCGGCCGAGGCGGCGGCGCTCGCTGCCTGGCGCGCACTGGACGGCGGCGACAGGGTCGGTGCACTCGTGTTCAACGACGAGCAGCTGGTCGAGTTCCCACCGCAACGTAGTCGGGCGCAGGTCGCGCGGATCCTTGCTGCCGTCTCGAACATGACCCATGCCCTGGTCAAGGCGGGACCCAGAGCTGCAGACAGCAGCATGATCAACCGGGCGCTGGAGCACCTGGGACGCCGCCTCAAGCACGATGCCCTGGTGTGCCTGATCGGCGATGGCCTCGGTCTCGACGAATCGAGCCGCCGACTGGTAACCGGAATAAGCGCGCACAACGATGTGCTTGGTGTTTTCATTTTCGACCCCCTCGAACAGGAATTACCTGAGGGCGGACGCCTGTCATTTGCCGACGTTCGTGGGCAGCTGGAGATGGATCTCGCCCGCAGTCGGGAGCGCGAGGCATTCAAGACTGACTTCGAGCAACGCGCCAGCTGGCTGCAGGGACTTGCGCAGCAGCATGCCATTCCCATCCTCACGTTGAATACGACCGAGCCGGTTGCTGCGCAGGTTCGCGCGCAGCTCGGCGGCACACGGCGCGCCCGCCGCTGAACCGGACATGGCGGACCAGAACTCACTTGCTCTCCTGCATCCGCTGGTAACCGCAGACCCGGTGCCCTGGTTTCCGCCGGCACCCGGCTGGTACTGGCTGGGATCCCTGCTGGGCACGCTGGCGCTTTACCTTGCAATCAAACGGCTTCGCCAGTTCCGACGTGATGCTTACCGACGGGCGGCCCTCATGGAACTCAGCCGGCTAGCACAGTCCACAGAGCTGCAGGCTCTGCAAGCCCTGCTCCGACGCACTGCCATCATCGCTTACTCCCGATCTGAGGTTGCCAGTCTGACGGGGTCAGCCTGGTGGCGCTTCCTCGATGCGGCCAGCCCTGAGACGTTTTTCATCGCTGGCGGCGGCGAACTGCTCGACCGGGCTACCTATCAGCCATCGGTCAAGCTCAGCTCGGATGAACAAGGCGCCCTGCTGTCAGCCTGCAGCCACTGGATCCGGCATCATGTCGCACCACAGGAGAGCCGGCCATGCTGAGCCTGGCCTATCCCTGGCTGGGCCTGTTGCTGCCCCTGCCCTGGCTCGTCCGCCGACTGCTCCCGCCGGTACAGCAAAGTCGCCCCGCTTTACAGGTACCCTTTCTAGACCGACTTATCCGCATCTCCGGGCAGACCGTGCGCCGGGGCAGCAGCGTCCCCCGTCAGCCACTTCTATTGCTGACACTGTTGAGCCTCGCCTGGTGCCTCACCGTTCTCGCCCTCATCCGCCCGCAATGGCTCGAACCGCCGCTTGAGCGCGTGGAGCCTTCCCGCGCTCTGCTGCTTGCCGTCGACCTTTCCGGATCCATGGAGACCGCAGACTTCCCGCGCTCGGACGGTGCGCTCGCGCGACGCATAGATGGCGTTAAAGACACGCTGTCGGCATTCATCGAGCACCGCGAAGGCGACCGCATTGGCCTGCTTGTGTTCGGGACGCGCGCCTATGTACAGGTGCCTTTTACCGATGATCTCGATGTCGTTCAGACACTGCTGGCCGAGATTGAACCGCGCACCGCAGGTCCCAAAACCGCGTTGGGCGACGCCATCGGCCTCGGTGTACAGCTGTTCAAACGCAGCGACCTCGAAGAGCAGGTCATGATCATCCTCACCGATGGGAACGACACGGGTTCGCAGGTTCCTCCGGAACGCGCTGCCGGGATAGCGGCGGAGCACGGCATCGTAGTGCACGCGATCGGCGTCGGTGCAGCCCAGGCCGGCAGTGATGAGGGACTCGACGAAACTCTGCTGCGTCAAATCACCGGCATGACTGGCGGCAACTACTTCTCTGCGGCAGACGTGGTTTCGCTGGTCGGTGTGACCGAGGCGATCGATGCCATCACCCCGGATGAAGTCCGCCGGATCTCCTACCGACCGCGGCGCGAGCTGTTTCAGATCCCTCTGGGCGCTGCCCTGGCTCTGGCCTTCCTCGCTGTGCTTTTCGACACGCCGCGACGCGCTGCCCGCGACAACCCGGCCGCTCCCCGATCCCAAGGTCAGACATGAGCAGCCTCGAAGCGTTCCATTTTCTGCGGCCGGCGTGGCTGCTGGCCCTCCTGCCAATCGGGTTGATGACGCTCTATCTGATGCGTGCGCGGCAGGATGCGCACGGCTGGAAACGGCTGGTCGCGCCGCACCTGCTGAGTCATCTGCTGGTCCAGGCTGACGTGACTGCGCACAGGGCGCGGCCAGGCCTATGGTTCGGCATCACCGGCGCGCTGGCCTGCTTCGCGCTTGCGGGACCAGTCTGGGAAACTCAACCAACCCCATTCGCGAGGGAAGATGCGGGTCTGGTGGTGGTGCTCGCCCTGACCCCCAGCATGCTTGCGCAGGACCTGGAGCCTAGCCGTCTCGCACGCGCGACCCAGAAAATCCAGAGTCTACTCGCTGCCCATCCGACACGCCCGACTGCGCTGCTGGTCTATGCCGGGAGTGCGCATCGGGTCATGCCACTGACCCGGGATACGACGGTAGTCAGTGAGCTGCTCGGGACCCTGCGGCCGGACCTGATGCCGGTGCAGGACGGCAATGCGTCGCTCGCCGCACTCGATCTGGCGCTCGACCAGCTCGAGCAGCACACCGCCGCCGGATCCATACTCCTCGTAGCCGATGCCCTGGCGTCGCCGTCCGCAGAGGCTGCGTCGCGGCTGACCGCGCGTGCGCGCCGGCTCGGGACGGGGCTCCACATCCTCGCAACCGCCGCCCCACCGGGCGGGTCTCCAATGTCCGCCGGCCCTGCCGCCCCCGCTTTGGATCGTGACGCGTTCCAGGCGGCGGCCAGCGCACTCGATGCGGACCTGACTGAAATCACTATTGACGGACGCGACCTCGAACATCTTGAGCGCGGACTGCGGCGCTCACTGACCGCGGTCAGGAGCGATGACACCCGCTGGATCGATCGCGGTTACGCCGTGACCTGGCTCGTCGCGCTATGCCTGCTGCCGTGTTTCCGACGCGGATGGCGAATAGCCGCATGAGCATTCCGCGCATCAGTCCGGAGCGGATCGCGCTTCTCATGGCCCTGGGTGTTGCGCTAGCCGGGACTCTTGCCGCCACTCGTAGCGGCTTTGCCGATTTTTTCTTTACTCGGGACCAACAGGGTGAATGGCTCGAGCGACACGGCAACCCCGGCGATGCAGCGAGACGCTACGCCGATCCATTCCGCGCCGGCGTGGCAGCCTACCGCGCGGGTGATTTCAAACTCGCTGCGACGGCTTTTATGCGCGCGTCCGGCGGACCGGCGCACTTCAACCGCGCAAACGCCATGGTCATGCTGGGCGACTATCAGCGCGCGGTCGCGGCCTACAAAATGGCTCTTGATGTGCGTCCGGACTGGCGCGCAGCGCAGGAAAACCTGGCGCTCGCCAGACGCCGGCTGGCGCTCAGGCACCCCGATGCCGATCCCGCTGAGCAGGGCAATCAGCTGGAGCCGGACGAGATTGTTTTCGAGCAGGGAAAGCTGCAGAACGGTACCCCGACCGCTGAAGAGACAGCCACCAGCGCAGCCGAGCTCGAAGCGCTATGGTTGCGTCGCTTGGATCCCAACCCCGCAGCCTACCTGCGCGCGCGCTTCGCTTATGACATCGCCAGACGCGCGAACCAGGAGGCACCCTGATGCGACGGAAGCGCGCCGGCGTACTGGCCTGGTGGCTGACGCTGACCTTTTTTTCTGTTCGTAGCCACGCCGAGCTTGGTGCACGTTTCGAGGCCACGTTCGCCGAGCCGGGGCCGTTCTGGACCGGACAGCGGATCATCGTAAACCTCGATTTGCTTTCCGACGGTTTCCAATTCTCCGATCAGCGCTTCGAGGTCCCCGCACTCACACACGGTCTCGCCCTGCCCCCCCAAAGCGCCACCCTGAACTTCACCCGCCGGATTGATGGCGAGACCTGGCAAGGACTGCGCTATGAACTATCTGTATTTGCCCTGCAGCCTGGTGCACTCGAACTGCCGTCGTTTCCCGTGCGGTTCAAAGTAGCGGCAGGTTATGGCACGCAACCTCAGGCGTTCAGCTTCGCAACCCCCGAGCTGAGTGCCCTGATCAACCAACCTCCCGGCATGCCCGCCGGGACGCCGGTGATCACCTCTACCCGGTTCGAACTCGAAATCGACCGGGAGCCGGACCAGACCCGTTTTACGGTGGGTAATGCGCTGACGCTGCACCTCACTCGGCGCGCGGTCGGCGTGCCGGGCGCAGCTTTTCCGGCCATACCCATGGAGAGTACCGACGGAATATCCATACACATTGCTGCACCCGAGATCCGAGACCGTACCGACCGGGGTGCGCTCGACGGTTTCCGTCTCGACCGAATCACACTACAGCTTGAGCGCCCGGGTCGCTTCACCCTGCCCGGCTACACAGCGCATTGGTTTGACCCGGTTGCGCAGGTGTTGCACACGGAAAGGCAGCCGGATTTCAGCTTTGAAGTAAGTCCCGGACCAGATGCTGCGAGCAGCGCCCCCGTCCCACCGCTCGCCAGACGTGTGAGCCAGCCGTTTGTGACCATCCTGTTGCTGAGCGGAATCGCGGCCCTCGGCTGGCGGCTGCTCGGCCCCGGACTCCGACGAGCCTGGCGCGACCGACAGGCGCGTCGGGCCGCCAGTGAAGCCGGGCGTTACCGGGCCGTGCTGGCTGCCTGTCAGCGGAACGATGCTCGCGGCGCTGACTTGAGCCTCCTGCGCTGGATCCGGATTGCGGAGCCGGCATATCCCTGCGCCAGCGATTACGCTGCGCGCCACAGTGTGCGACTCGCGGAGGCTGTCGCCACGCTGCAAAGCGCCTTGCGCTCTCCCGGCACACCCTGGCAAGGCAGCGAACTCAGCACAGCCCTGGGCGCGCTCAGGCGCCGACGGCAGAGCAGGCAGGAAAGCCCGGCGCTTCCGGCACTCAATCCACACTGAATGCGCGGCAGCCAGGGAATGAAACCATGGCCGCTGTGCTAGCCTTGCGGCCTCAGCCCGCAGCAGGCTGCTTCTACCCGTCAGCGAAAAGGAAATTCCACATGAACCGAACAGCGCTATTGTCAGCCGGCCTCAGTATCCTGCTGGCGCTCCCCGCCACCGCTGCAGATTTCGAGACCGCGCCCACGCTGCAGGCGAGTGACGTCCTGGCCGCGGAGCTGCTTAGCAGCGACAACCATCAGGTTGAGCCGGCGGTCACCTCGGACGGCCTGCTGAACCACTACACCATCCATTCCAGCTACGGAGATGTGACGGCCGTCTCGACGGCGACCGCCATCGAGCGCATCCATGAGTACGGGGCCATCGCCAAGCTGGAAGCCATGAAAAATTCGAAGGTATTCACCTCTGCGGTGAAATCAGGCGCGCTGAAAGTCGTCGATGGCGCCAAGAATCTCGTGACCAGCCCGATCAAAACCGTCAGCGGCACGGTGTCCGGCGTCGCCAAAATGTTTCAGAGAGTTGGCAACTCCGCATTTTCCCGCACGCCGGCCGATAGCGAGGATGGTCGCCTGAAAGCTGTCTTCGGCTACACCGCCGTCAAACGCGAGTATGCAGCCAAACTCGGCGTCGACCCTTACTCGGATAATCCCATCCTGCAGCAGCATCTGGATGATGTGGCCTGGACAGCATTTGCCGGCGGCATCGCGACCACCGTAGCTTTTTCCGCGGTTCCCGGCGCGGCAGGTGCGGTAACAACCACCACCCGCACAACCTCGACCGCCCTCAAAGCTGACCTGCGACTCGCGCCACTGGATCTGGAAAAACGCAACCGCGACATTCTCAGCGGCATGGATATTAACGAGGAGATCCGTGAAACCTTTCTCAAGAGCGAGGCCTACACACCGGCGCTCAAGACCTACATCACCAATTCGCTCTCAAGCCTGGGCTCGGTCGCGGGACGCCAGGACGCTCTGATGACTGCCCTGCTGACAGACGCGCATGATGTCGCCGACTACCGCCAGCGACAGCTGGCGCTCTACGCCGACTACCATGTCCGACAGGCTCCGCTGAGCCGCTTCGTCCGGGCGCGCGGCGGCTCCGCGCTGCTGGCCGAAAGCAGCGCGGGCGAAATTATTCTCGCGGCGCCTATGGACCATGTCTCCTGGACGTCAGATATCGGCCGCGCGTTCCTTGCTGAGCAGTTCAACCCGATATTCTCAGAGCGGAAGAAAGTGCTCTGGATCACGGGGTCAGCAAGCCCGCTGGCACGCCAGGAGCTCGCCGCACTGGGTTGGAAAGTCGTCGAAAACGCAGGCGCTGCGGCGGATAAGGCCACACCCTGAGCAACGACGGAGCGGATTACTGCGGTCGGGCACGCTGCCCCGGCCGCGGCCGCTACCAGGCGTAGCCAATCTTGACGCGAAAAGTCGTGTCGAGCTTCTCCGCATCCAATGCCGGCTTGCCATCGTAATCGAGCTCCATCTCGGTACTGCCTACAAACCCCATCAGCAGCGGCAGACGGAATCCAGTGAAGGATTGCCAGATCAGCTTGGCAGCGTCCTTGCTTGCCACAAACCCGAGCTGGTTGTGATAGAACTGGAGCCGCTCACCCAGCAGAAATTGGTCAAAACGAACGCGCCATCCCGGTCCCCAGCCGTCGCGTGAGGGCAGATCCTGATAACTCTCGTCGATTCGCAGCGCAGCCAGTTCAACCAGCAGATTACGCTCCACCGTCTCATAGAACTGGTATCCCAGCAGCGGTCCGGTCGCCACGCGCAGGTCCAGCCTCGCCGATTTCTCCTGCTTGAATTCGGCGACCACGCCGGCGTAGAGCCGGGTGGTAAAGAAATGGTCGTATTGCGCGTTGACCGACCAGTCCTGCTTGACCCTCAGACCCCGATTGGTATCGAACTCGCCCTCTCCCTCGGAGCGGTAGCGATCGTGCGGACGGCGGTAGAGCAGCAGGTAGTCGAGGTCCAGCTCGGTCTTTTCAGCGTTGCCTTCGCTCTGCTCAAACGCCAGATTCACGCGCCCGGTGAAAGCGCTGCGATCGGCGGAGTCACGAGTACCCTGGGCAGGAGTCGAGATACTGTCGAGATCGACCGTGAGTGACTCGCCACTTTCCTGTAAGGCAAGACGGGCCTGGCCCTGCAGGATTTCAACGTCCGAGACCTGAACGATCCGCTTGGCGCCCACGAGCAGCTTGCGCGGCGGCTCAAAGCGGATCGAGCGGATACTGTCGACATTCAAGCGCAGCACGCCTGCATAGCTTGTTTCGAGCTGGAGAATGTGTTCCGACTGCTGGACGATGGTCCCGCTCAGGCGGTCACCATTTTTAAGGTCAAGTTGGTCGGCACAGACCGCCGGGATTAATGCAGCACCGCTCGCAGCCAGCGCAAGGCGGATAAGCAGGCGCATTGGAACTCTCAGCCTCTCCCTGACTGCAGGTCGTCGAAGACCGGGCGCAACCCCGCGGTTCCGACGACCAGGTAACCCGTTACGGGCTACCACATATACGCAACGCCGGCGCCTGCGATGAACTGATTCTTCGAACCCTGATCGGTGACCGGACTATCGGCAGCGTCGCCCAGCAGGCGGCGGTACTGCAGCCCGGCTGTGGCCGCCCAGCTGTGACTCAGGTACACCACCGCGCCGAAATTCATCCGCACGTCGGTCGCCCCACCATCGGCATCGTAGCGACGCAGGCCGGAGCGCACCGCATCCCGCGCATCAACGCCGAAGTAGGTGTCAGTGAAATCATCATCCGCGAACATCATGCCCACACCGAGGTTCAGATCGACCATCTTGGCGACGGGTTGCCACATACGCGCTGAGATCCGCCCGATCATGCCTTCGTGACCGTCACCCAGATCGGCCTGGAAAGCGCCGCCAACGACAAAGCGCTGACGCGGCTTTTCCGGATTAGAGTAGAACCATTCGGCGAATGCGCCACCTTCGACGGTGTCCTTGATGTTGCGCATACGCGAAACGGCGCTGTCCTCAACGTCGCTGTCGCGGCCAAAGCGATAGTTCAGCAGCGGCCCGAAGCGCCAGTGATCAGCATTGAGCAGGTTGAACGACAGTTCCGGCCCCAGCAGCTGCAGATATTGCTTACGCCCAGTCAGCTGGTAGCGCAGAAACGGAGCGACACCAAACTGATAGTCGCTCGAGCCCATGAAATCCGGCACCACACCGACCGCGGCACCAACGATCCGCGGCACTACAGTTTCCGTGCTGAACATGAAGTCCTGAGCACTCGCCTGCGTGCAGCACAGCAGCACCAGTAAGGCCGCAAGACTGCGCCAGGCTGGGGATACCCGTTGGAACATTTGAGTTCTGTCAGCCAATTCCTTTGACCTGCACATACTGTCGTCTCTGCCGTTAAACCATGAAAATAAAGGGGTCCCTATTAGACGGGCGCCTTCCGGCTAAAGCAACTAAATCTCGCCGCTACCGAGCGGACACTTCCGTCTTTTAAGCGTTACTGGCCACCACCATCCAGCGCCTGCTCCAGCGCACGGACCTGCGCGTCGTCAGGACGCAGGCGCAGAAGCCGCTTCAGCACCCCGCGCGCAGCCTCTGCGTTGCCCGCCTCGAGATAGAGAGACGCCAATCCGATCAGCAGATCGCGGTCATTCGCGTGCAGAACCAGCGCATTGCGGAAGACCTCGACGGCATCCGCAGCGCGACCGTAAGAATTGAGTGCGATCCCCAGCACATAGGCATAGCGAGGCTCCTCCGGCCGCAGCATCATGGCACGTTCCAGGGACTGCACCGCACCGGCCTGGTCGCCCGACCGGACGGACTGCAAACCAATCGCATGCTGTAACTCGGCGTTGTCCGGAAAACGGTTGACCCCGTCGCGCAGCAGCTCACCCGCCTCCTCATCACGGCCCTGTCGGCGCAGCAGCTCGGCGAGGTTAACTGCTGCCGGCACGCTGTCCCCGGAAAGCGCCAGAGCTTCGCGATAGGCGCGCTCAGCCGCCGCGGAATCGCCTCGCTCGGCGAAGAAATTACCCAGATTGAACTGCCCCAGGTAGTGGTCCGCGCGGTAGCGTTCGCTCGCGACGAATTCCTGCAGATGCGCCTCCAGTTCCGCTTGTCGGTCAGGTGCAAGCGTGCCGGCCGGTAACCCGGCCAGCTGCCGCGCCGCGGTGACGCGGACCGCACGCACCTCATCGTAAGTCTGCGGCAAGGCTAACTGCGCCCGCACCGCTCCAGGGATCCCCCTGGCATCTCCCAGGGCCTGCAGGGCGCCCAGCCTTATCAGGGGATCCTGCTCAGCGAGGGCCCGGCTGGTCGCCTCCAGGGCATATTGCCCGGGAAAGTAGGGGCCAAGCAGACGGGCGGCGCTGGCCCGCACGATCCCGGGCTGCGTGTGATCGGCTGCCAGCGCGGCCAGCGCCTGCTCGCCGCCTGGCTCCGCGAGAAATCCGCGCGCCAGGATCTCACCGTAATGCGGCGGCGGCGCGGCGCCACCTCGCCAGCGGCCGATGGCGGCCGCCGCCCAGGCCGCGCCCTGATCCGCATGGCAACCGCTGCAGACATCGGGCACACCCAGCATCTGCGACAGATCCGGGCGCGGTACGCGCATGCTGTGATCCCGCCGCGCATCGACCTGCATATAGTTCCTGGAAGGCATGTGGCAGGCGACACAGGCGGCAGCGGCAGAACCCGGAGCGTGGTGGTGATGCGCGGGAACGTCATAGGCCTCAACCGCGTGGCAGCCTGCGCACAGCGTGTTGCCCTCTGCGCGGAGTCTGCCGCTGTGCGCATCATGGCAGTCACTACAAGTCACACCGGCCTGGTACATACGGCTCTGCAAAAAAGAGCCCCAGACATAGACCTCCTCGTCGATCTGCCCGTCGCTGTGATAGAGCCCGGGCTCGAGCAGCGCCGGGATGTAATCATCGAGCAGCTCCTGACCACGGAATACTGCTTCGTTGATTTGCGTGCGGCGCGAATGACAGCGCGCACAGGCGTTGATCTCGGCATGGCTGCTGCGTGCGACGCTGCGGTGCGCGATCCGGTCACCCGGTTCACGTATCCAGCGACCACCGTCGAAGTCCGCCAGGCGATGAGTCAGCCCCAGCTTCTCGGCGCCTTTCGCCGTTGGCCGGGGCGCATCCTTCTGCTCAGCCCAGGCCACATGCGCAGCACCCGGACCATGGCAGGCCTCACACCCCACATCGAGCTCCGCCCAGACGCTGGCATACCGCCGCGCGCCCTCGTCATAGCTTTTTCGGAACGCTGTTGAATGACAGTCCGCGCACATGTAATTCCAGGTCTGGCCACGATGAGTCCAGTGGCGTTCATCGCTCGGGGAGATAAATTCATCGCCGTAAACGGCCATCCAGCGTTGCCCGCCGCCCCCTTTCGGGCGACTGTCCCACGCCCAGCCGAAGGTCTGCAGGGCGCCATCGCCAACGTCGACCAGGTATTGCTGCAGCGGTGTCACACCGAAGGTAAAGGGCACCTCGAACTCCGCCAGCCTGCCCTCTGCATCTTTTGTTTCGATGAAAAACCCACCCTCGCGGCGGAAAAAGCGAGTTGCGGCATCGCCCTGCCGCACAGTTACATTATTGAAATCCCCGAGCACGGTGCTGTCCGTGGCGTTCTGCATGGCCAGGTCATGGTGCGAACCCCGCCAAGCGGCGAGTGCATCAGCATGGCAGCCGCCGCACTGTGTGCTGCCGACAAACCCGAGGGTATCCGCGGCCGGCACACGGCCGGCGCCGAACAGCAACGCGACAAAGGTCAAGACCGCAGCGCCGGGACAGGCTGTCAGCAGGCGACAAAAAAGGCTCTCCTTCAACGGGAGTCGACGGTAAACCGGCTCGGACCGGCGTATAGCGGGATGCGCAAACACCTACTGACAATACAAATCCGGCTACGCCTGCGCAAACGACAACGGTCGTTCTTGAGCGGTCTCACTCACAGGCTGACCGGGTGTGCGCATCGCCACGCTCGGCGCTTTCGGATGCGGTCACAGGTCCTCACATTATTGACGTACAATTCGCGCCCTCATCAGGAGACAAGGCCTAGCCCTATGCGATGTCGCCCGCATCTTGCACGTTTGATGACCACCCTCCTGGCGGCCGTTTCCGCCACCGCTTCTGCTGGCGGTCTGTACATCTACGACGTCAACCCTGCCGACACGGTCACCCCGCGCGCTGCCTGGCTCAACCCGGCGGCAATGACGGCCCAACCGAAGCCGAGCTTCCAGGCGATGGCCGGCGTCGTTGTTCCGATCATGAAGTTCGATCCGGACACATCAACCGAGGCCGGGTCTGACGGCGGCAATGCCGGGCAGACAACCGTTCTGCCTGACCTCGCCTACGTGCGTCCTCTGGGCGGCAACTGGTGGGCGGGTTTCTCCGCGGTCGGCCTGTTCGGCGGCGGGCTTGATTACGGCGACAACTTCGTTGGCCGCTATGCCGTGACGGAAGTTGAGCTGCAGGGGGTGGGACTGGTGCCCTCACTTGCGTACAAGGTCAACGATCGATTCTCGATAGGCGCAGGCGTCTCGATAACCCGCAGTAAGCTCGATCAGAAAATCGCCTTCAACAACCTGGGCGCCCTCCCGGACGGACGCGTCCACTTCGACAATCTCGACGACTGGGGCGCGCAGCCGTTCGCTGGCATTACGTTCAAAGCCAGCGAGCAGCTGCTGTTCGGGCTGGTTTATCGCGCTGAAATGGATCTCGACCTCGACGGCAAAGCGAAGTTTTCCGGTATCGCACCGGTTATCAGCCCCGTCTCGGAGTTCAGCCGCGACATCACCGTCGAATGGACCAACGCGCAGACTATCGAAGCCGGGATCCAGTACCACATCGACCAGCGAAACGTGCTGCATCTGACCGGCTCCTGGGAAGACTGGTCCGTGTTCAAGGACAACATTCTGACCCTGGACACCAATATCGCCACCAACCCGGCCGCGCTGCAGCGCAACTGGAAAGACACCTGGTCGGTAGGCGGGCAGTTCGTGCACATCGGCGACCACGGTTCTTACAGCTTCGGCATCAACTACAACAGCTCTCCGGTCAGCGACCGCAACCGCACGTTTGATCTGCCTTACGACAAGAGTCTTAAGCTCAAACTGGGCTACATCTTTGCCCCGCACGGCAAATGGACTGGCGCGCTGGGCACCACGGTCATCCTCGGCGGCGACGCGGAAGTCGACCAGACTGTGCTCGCCGGCACCCTGCGCGAAAGCCGGGTGACGGGCGAGTTTGATACCAACGTGATTGTCGTCGTCGGCGGCACGCTGCACTACGCTTTCGATTAACGCCCGCCCCTCGTCGGCACGCGCGCTTGCGTATGCCGACGGTCAACTCGCGTCTGTTTTCATTACTCATCGTTAAGGAGGAACCCGAACATGAGAATCCACGGCAGGAAAGCCGTTGCTGGAACGGCTCTTGCACTGAGCCTGACAGCAATATCGGCCCAGGCGGCCTCTGAAAAGCCCAACGTGCTCGTCATCTGGGGCGACGACATCGGCCAGTTCAATGTGAGCGCCTACAACCACGGCATGATGGGCTACAAGACACCCAACATCGACAGCATTGCTGCTGACGGCGCCATGTTCACCGACTGGTACGGCCAACAGAGCTGCACGGCTGGCCGCGCTGCGTTTGTCACCGGGCAGTCACCGATCCGCACTGGCCTGACTAAAGTCGGACTTCCGGGCGCACCGGAAGGCATGAAAAAAGAAGACCCGACGGTCGCGACCCTGCTGCGTGCAAAGGGCTACATGACCGGACAGTTCGGCAAGAACCACCTCGGCGACCGCGATGAAATGCTGCCGACCAACCATGGGTTCGATGAATTTTTCGGCAATCTCTACCACCTGAACGCGGAAGAGGAGCCGGAGCATCCCGACTACCCGAAAAACCCGGAATTCAAGAAGCGCTTCGGTCCCCGTGGCGTCATTCACAGCTACGCGGACGGCCGCATTGAGGACACCGGTCCGCTGACCAAGAAACGCATGGAAACGGTAGACGATGAGGTCACCGCCGCCGCGCTCGACTTCATGGACCGGGCCCACAAAGCGGGTAAGCCGTTCTTTGTATGGTGGAACTCCACCAAGATGCACATCTTCACCCACCTTAAAGAGGCCGATCAGGGCAAGACCCCGTACGGTATCTACGCTGACGGCATGGTGGCGCACGATGCCCATGTCGGGCAGCTGCTGACAAAACTCGACGACCTCGGGATCGCAGACAACACCATCGTCATGTATTCCACGGACAACGGCTCAGAGTCGTTCTCGTGGCCGGATGGCGGCACCACCATGTTCCGCGGCGAGAAGAATACGCAGTGGGAAGGCGGCTATCGGGTTCCGACGCTGATCAAATGGCCCGGCGTTATCAAGCCCGGCACCGTCGTCAATGACGTCGCATCACATGAGGATATGTTGCCCACGCTGCTCGCCGCCGCCGGAGACACGACGGTGAAGCAGGACATGCTCAAGGGTCGCCAGGTTGGCGATCGCAAATATAAGGTGCACATCGATGGCTACAACCTGATGCCTGCGCTGAAGGGCGAGGGCGAGTGGCCGCGCAAAGAGTTTATCTATTGGACCGATGACGGCAGCGTTGCCGCGCTGCGTTACGGCCCGTGGAAAGCAACCTTTCTGCGCCAGGACGCGCACGGTCTCCACGTGTGGATCGAGCCGTTCACCAAACTGCGCGCACCGCTGCTGACCAATCTGCGCATGGATCCGTTCGAGCTCGCACCCGATATCGGCATGGACTACGACCGCTGGTTTGCCGAGCACATGTTCATGTTCGCGCCCGCCGCGGCCTATGTCGGGCAATGGCTGCAGAGCTTCCGCGAATTTCCGCCACGGCAGAAACCCGGCAGCTTCAACCTTGACCAGGTGATGGAGCAGATCTCCAAAGGCGCCACCAAGAACTGAGGTTCAGCTTCCTGATCATGCTTTGATCCCCGCCGTCTCCGCCCGGAGGCGGCCGGGGCTTTCCCGGGACCACTCCCCCGCCTCGCACGCCGACCCGCTCTATCGAATTCGATCCGACTCCCGTCGAGAAGCGATCAAAAAGCGCGTCCAAGCGCCAGCCCGAACACGAGCGCATCCTTGTGCTTATCGTGAATGTCGTAATGGATCTGCGGCGCAACGGTGTAAGCACCGAAGGCTGTCTCGTAGAGTCCGCCGACCCGTCCGATCGCCACATCATCCTCTGACGAGAACTCAACGCCGGTCCCGACCTGAAGGGCGAAGCCCTGAACGATGTGGACGTCAACCACGGCCAGCACGCTGGTTGCGTCGAGAGCACCAAACGCATGCTCGGTAACCGCTCCCACCCCCAGCAGCCGGCTGACGCGATACTCATAGTCGAGCCCCAGCGTAAAAGCGGTATCGAGCTCTTCTTCATCGATCTCCGTAACACCGAAAAAGACCGACAGGTGATGCGGCCCATGGGCCTGATAGTGCAGGCGATGGTCGTCCGCCTCTCCGGCTGCCTGGCCGGCGCAGCCCCATAGCAGCCCCACCACAAGCGCTGTCGCTTGCCATCCGATTTCCTTCATCTTCTGGTTCTTCCTTGTAGTCAACGCCACAGCGCGGGGCGGCGAGCATAAACGACTTTGTAAACTTTTCGTCGCCTTCCGGGAAAGCAACCTAGCTGCGTGGTACTGTCCGCAACCGCTCCGCCATTACCTGAACTCGAGCATGCACCCTTTCCCGGATCTACAGCGTGAGCTGGCCCGCAAACGCATCGCGAAAATGGCACCTGCGATGCTGGCTCTCGGCGCGCCAGCGCACGCGGCGCTGGCGGCTTTTGCGTTCGCCTTCGGCCTGCAGCAATCCTTCCTTTACAACGTGACAAGCGCCCTGTTCTTCCTTGGCGCTGCAGCGATAGCGCACCTGGGGCATATCCAGCTTGCGGGCTTTCTCGCCTTTTTCGAAATCATGATCTTCATGACGATCCATATCTACTGGTTCGGCTGGCAGGACGGTTACCTGCTGTTTTTTGCGGTGATCATCGTGCCTGTGTACTTTTTCCTGTACGGATGGAGCCTGGTCGCGCGCACCAGCCTGTCCGCTGCGGCGCTGGCCTGGCTCACAGCGGTTTCTATCCTGGCTGAGCCTGTAGTCCAGGTAAGCCCCGCAGTACACACTTCGCTGCAGGTTATGAACCTGGTGATCACCGGCACAACCGTAATGGCTCTGCAGCTTCTGTTTGTATTCATGCTTGGTCGGGCAGAGCGGGAGATCGCGCGCTCAACGCGAGAACGTGAAGCGCTGATGCAGCTTCTGAGCCACGATCTTAAGAACCTGCTCGGCGGAACCCTGGTACTCACTAACCTGCTGCAGCGCACCCGGGATACGAACAAACTGGGGCAGGAACATCTTGACCTGATCGAGCGGAACACGGTTCAGGCAAATGAGATGATCGACCTGACGCGCTCACTTTTTGCGAGGGATTTCGAATCGATCACTTTGCAGGATTGTGATCTGAACAGCCTGGTGGCGCAGAGCTGTTCGATACTCGCACCTGCCCTCGAACAGAAAACCATCGCTTTGAAAGTCGATATAGCCGAAGCGCTGAGGGTTCGCGCCGAACCGACATCCCTGCTGAACACCGTGTTGAATAATCTGCTGTCCAATGCCATCAAGTTCTCCAACGCCGGTGGCGAAATCACCATTCAAGCGCGACAGGAAAACGGCAGGATTTATCTGGTTTTTTCCGACCAGGGGATCGGTATTCCTCCGTCCATGCTCGGACAGCTGTTTAATCCTGCGGTGAAAACGACACGGGTCGGCACGGCCGGCGAGCGCGGGACCGGTTTTGGTCTGCCCCTGGTCAAGCAGTTCATGCTGGCGTACGGCGGTGGGATCGCGGTCGAGTCCCGCTGTGGAGCGGCCTCCGTGACCCTGGCCGCGAAAGCACTAGATGGCAGAAAAGCCCTCGATGACAAAGCGAGCCGCGCGCTTGATCATCCAGCGGGGACCGGCACTACGTTCACTCTTGATTTTCAGGTCCCAGAACAACCACGCTGACGCTGGTCCCAGCCGAGCTCTGAAATAAACAGTGGGGAACAGGATGTTACGGTCTGATCTTTTGTTTCGCCCAAATCAGGGCCCGCACAAAGCACGCACTGACAGGCTGATTCCGCTGACCATGCTGCTCGGCGCTGTCACGCACATCCTTCTTGCGATTTATTTCCTGCAGCTCGACCTGGCGTTGCCAGTCGTCTACCACACGCTGAGCACACTGTCATGGGTCGCATGTTTTTTTCTGGCCAGAAACGGTAAGGGTCAGCTTGCGGTACTGGTGGGTAACGCCGAGATTGTCATTTTCATAACCTCTCACCTCATCTGGCTCGGCCCTGAAAGTGGCGTCTATCTGTGGCTCGCCGCCAACGTGATCCTGACTCTTTTTCTTTGCCCGGACTGGAGCTGGTTATTGCGTTTCTCGTTTCTGGCTGCAGTCGCCGCTGCCCTTCTGGCCGCGACGTTTCTCGCGCTTGAGCACCCGGCTCTGCGGCTGGTGGGCAGTGAATCTCAGCACGTCCTGCTGTCGTTTAACGCCATTGTCAGTGGATTGACGATGTTTGCGTTTTTTACTCTGCTCTCCTGGCTTCTGGAAGAGGGTGAGATAGCCATCTATGACAAGAGCCGCGACCAGGAAGGGTTGCTGCAGGTCCTGAGCCATGACCTTAAAAACCTTATCGGCGGGATATCCGGACTGAGCGCTCTGATGACCGCCGGGAAAGCACCCGAAGCCGCCACAAGCCTGGTAAGCAGGAACGCTGACCAGGCGCTCTCGTTGATTGATGTCATCCGCAGACTGTTCGCCTTGGAGACCGGAAAACTCGACTTGTCACCCTGCCATCTGAAAAGCTGCGCCAGCACCAGTCAGTCCATCCTGAGCCCGGCATTCGAGGCAAAAAATATCGCGCTGCTGGTAGATGTGCCTGAAGAAATTCTGGTCGAAGCAGAGCAAACCTCCCTGGTCAACTGCGTGTTGAACAATCTGCTCACCAACGCACTGAAGTTCTCATCGCCCGGGAGCTGGATCTCGGTACAAGGCACTCGACATGGTGAGACCGTGTCAGTCTGCATCAAGGACGAGGGGCTTGGCATTCCCCCCGACATGCTCGAGAAACTGTTCGATCCGAACGCTAAAACGAGCCGTCAAGGCACCCAGGGAGAAGAGGGAACCGGCTTCGGCATGAACCTGGTGAGACGGTTCATGCTGGCCTATGGCGGGAAGATCACAGTCGACTCGCAGTCGGATCCTCTGGCGTCATCACCGACCGGAACCACCGTCACCCTGCAATTCAAAGCCCACGATCGCCACGACGCACTGCGCTGAGACCAGGCAAAGCGCCTGGGCCACATCAATCCGTGCACCGGTAATCACGCAGGATCTCGGGCCGGAAGTCCATCCCGTGCCCGGGACGTTCCGGCGGCCGGAGATAGCCGCTCTCCGCTGTCAGGGGCGCAACCCATAGATGGTCGAACCACCCCATGTACTCGAGGCAGGCGGGATTCGGGATCGAAGCCAGCAGGTGAACGGACAACTCGGGGAACAGGTGCGGCGCGATGCGCAGCCCGGCCGCCGCGGCGTGATCGGCAATGACCCGGAGCTCAGTGTAGCCCCCACGCATGATGTCCGGCTGCAGGATGGGCACCTTGCCGCTGGCAAAAAACGGTTTGAAATCGTGATGCGTGAAGTGGTTCTCGCCACCTGCTAGCGGGGTCGCAAGGGCATCGGCCACACGGTGATAACCGTCGAAATCGTCCGCCACCACCGGTTCCTCCAACCAGGCCAGCCGGAAGTCGTCGAGGCGGCGCCCGACTGTGATGGCCTCTTCGGCTGACCAGCCCTGATTCACGTCCACCATGATGTCGATCCTGTCACCCAGCGCCATGCGCATATCGCGCACGTTGGCGACATCTTCATCGTGGGTGAACGTGTGCGCGACCTGCATCTTGATCGCAGAAAAACCTTCGCTGACAAAGCGCGTCGCACGCTCGATCATGCCGTCGTGACCCAGGCCGCGAAAGCAGCCGGAACCATAGACCGGCACCGGGTCGGATTTTCCCGCCCAAAGCCGCCAGAGCGGCTGACCGCGCTCGCGCCCGACGAGATCCCAGAGCGCAATATCCAGCGCGGACATGGCCATGACGGTGATGCCCATGCGCCCCTGGATGTAGGTTGCACGCCACATCTTCCGCCACAGCATCTCGACTTCGCGTGGGTCCTCACCCAGCAGCAACGGCTCCAGCATCTCCTGGATGCACATCTGCAGCGTGCGCATACCGCCGGCGAGCGGATGCAGATGGCCGGTGCCGACGATGCCGTTGTCGGCTTCCACCTCAACGATCAGCAGGTCAATCAGGGGCAGATCAAGAAAGCCCGTTTTCGGC
>Ga0181582_10000347_pt1 | contig 32043 bp, 25 predicted proteins | sample 071ome_32_FD_132438 | JGI IMG/M metagenome (GOLD analysis project Ga0181582, IMG submission 132438) | Coastal salt marsh microbial communities from the Groves Creek Marsh, Skidaway Island, Georgia - 071405AT metaG (megahit assembly) | ecosystem: Environmental > Aquatic > Marine > Intertidal...
GGCCGACTGCGGCAACCAGGCCCTGCTGCTCCTGGGACTCAAGAAAGCCAAGCGTCCGCCGGACATGAAGCACCCGCTCGGATATGGCAAGGCCATTTACTTCTGGTCATTCATCGTTGCCATCATGCTGTTCAGCATGGGCGGCCTCTTCTCCATCTATGAAGGCACGCACAAGCTGGGGGACTCCGAGGGTCTTTCCTCGCCGCTTATCGCCATTGGTGTGCTGGTATTCGCTATCGTGGCAGAGGGTCTTTCCCTCGCCGGCTGCATCCGGGAAGTGAACAAGGTCAGGGGTGGTCGCTCGTTCTACCGCTGGTTCCGCGAGACCCGGCAAAGCGAGCTGATGGTGATATTCGGCGAGGATATCGCCGCCCTCGCCGGCCTGGTGTTCGCCCTGCTGGCGATCGGCCTTACCATGATCACCGGCAACCCGGTCTATGACGCCATGGGCAGCATCGGCATCGGCGTATTGCTGCTGATCATTGCCTGGATGGTCGGCATCGAAGTGAAGGACCTGATCATCGGCCAGGGCGTCGAACCGAAACGTTACGAGGAAATGTGTGATTACCTGAACGAGCAGGATTCGATTGCTGAAGTGTTCCGGGTCATCACGCTGCAGCTCGGCAACGACGTCATGGTTGCCATCAAGGCGCGCATGCAGCCGCAGCCCTCAGATGTCGCCCTGATCAAGGCCATCAACGCCGCCGAGGAAAAGTTCCGCGCGAAGTTTCCGGAAGTGGTCTGGTGCTTCTTCGAACCAGACCTGCACGACTAGAAACGGTATCTCAGACCCACCCATGCCGCCCTGGGCGCTCCAACACCCAGGAACACCGGTGTGTCATCGATACCATCGATCACCTCCGACGGATCCTCACCCAGCAACCCGAAGTTCTCGTAATCTGTATCCAGTGCATTGGTGATTTTCGCGAACAGCGAAAAATTCTCGCCGATGGCATACAAGGCACGCAGGTTGAACAGGATGTAGTCGTCGACCTTGCCAAGATCGTTGCTTTCATCTCCGCGCAGGTACTGCCCCGCGTTGTAGATCGCCTCGGCACCGACACTCAGGTTGCCTAACCGGTAATCACCACCGAACTTGAGCAGGCTTTCCGGGATGCCGGGAATATGGTCGCCGCTTTCCACCGGCACGACGCCGTCGGCATCAGCAGCCGGATGGTTCGGGCTGAGTACGTTGAAGTCATCCTCGAAGGTGGCCTGGATAATGGAGAGCGACGCATACCAGTCGAACTTGTCGAGACTGCCGCTGAGTGCCGACTCGAAACCCCAGCGCCGGGTTTTGTCGACATTGGCGAACAGGCCCGTGGCACGTCCCGTGGTCTGGAACAGGATATCGTCGTTGTTGGTGGCATGAAAAAGACCGAGCTGGTAGTCCATGAACGATACCTCGCCGCGCATGCCAAGCTCTACATTGCGGGTAACCACGTCTTGCAGCGGCGGATCGGCAAGGAAGGCATTTGGCAGGCGGCACTCGAAGTCGATGTCGTCAGGATCCTCGCCTGCGGCAATGGCGTACTCGCGTGCAACCGTGAACACACCCTCGTTGCATGCCAGCTCGATGGGCGTCGGCACCCGGTTGGATTCGCTGTAGGAGGCATACACATTCATGCTGTCCGTGGCATCCCAGGTCATGCCCAGCGAGGGATTGAAGCGGGAAAAGTTATGATCGCCGTTGAGTTCGGGACGGACGCCGGAACGGTCGCGCAGGCTGACATCGGTATCGTTGTAGCGTCCGCCGACGGTCAATGTGAGCCTGTCGGTGATATCCGTCATGCTGACGAAATACAGGCTGTAAACTTCGCTTTCCATGCGCACATGTGTCTCCAGCTCATCCATGAAGGAGCCGACGCCGAGGTTTTCCGTGCTGCGTGTGACCGGGTCCAGTTCAGACAGTTCCACCACGGCATTGAACAACGACTCGCCGCGCTGGTAGCTGCCGCCGACAGTCAGTTGTGACGGTTTGCCGAACAGGTCATTCGTGAAGATTACCTTGCCATTGAGGCCTTCCGACACCTGGCGGCGGTCGCTCATGTTGTTGATGGCGTCTTCGCTGAGCAGGCCGGAACCACTCAGGCGACCGCTGATGTCCTCCGGTTCGAAATTCTCCGGATCGAGTCCCCGGGCCAGTGCTTCCGCTGCAATAAACGCCTCGAGGTCATCCAGGGAGGTAATCGCTGCATCACCTTCATCGCAGAGGGTGTCGAGATCGATAGCGAGATCATCGGCCAGGCTGTCTTCCAGGTCCTCGAAATCCTCGAACAGGGACTGCGCACCGCCGGCGTAGTTGCACAGGCCATATTCCGAGGCGTCGCCGTTGAAGGAATGGGTGCGATTCTTGCGCCAGAAGGCAGAGCCGGAAAATTGCAGATCCTCCGCCAGGAAATGCGTGACGTCCAGTGTCAGCATGTCCATCAGGTTGCCGGTAATGTCCGGTGCAGTGAAGATAGCGTCGCGTTGCTGCGTCATCAGGCCCACGGGTGTCGGTCCGTTGCCGCGCAGATCGCTGTCGCCGCGCTGAAAGGCCAGGTCCAGGGTGGACGCTGCGTCGTTGCGCCAGCTCATCGCACCATAGAAATTGATATTCTCGGAATCGGAGAAGCCGCGCCAGCCGTCTTCCTCGAAGCGCGACACATTGACGTAATACCCAAGCTCGCCGTCATTGCCGCCGGACTCGATATTGCCCATTACGCGCCCCCAGGATCCGGCCGTCAGTTCCACCTGGTTGCCCGTGAAGCTGAAACCGTCCTTCATGTTCAGGACCAGGGCGCCGCCAAGGGTGTTGAGGCCGAACAGGGGGTCTGAACCGCTGATGAGGTCGATACTGTGGACCGCCGATTGCGGCACCAGGTCCCAGTTCACCGCATCGCCGAGCGGCTCGTTGATGCGGGCACCATCCTGGTAGACGGTCACGCCCTGGGGCAGGCCCAGCAGTGGGGACGCGGTAAAACCGCGAAACAGCAGGTCGGGCTGCAGGGGATTGTTCTGCGCGGAATTGATGTTCACGCCGGGTGTATTGGTGTTGAGGTAGTCGGTCAGGTCGGGACTCTGGCCGCGCCGGAGATCGTCGCTGCCGATGGAACGCACGGCGAAGGGAATCCTGTCGGCGGCCACCCCGAGACCCGAGCCCGGCGTGGTGCCGATGACCCGTATCTCCTCAAGGACAGGTTCATCATCCTGCGCGAACACGGCAACGCCGTGCAGCGCCATGAACGCGGAAAACAGGGCTCTGGCGCGGAAATTCGGGGTCCGTTTGTTGCGCATTAAAACTCCATGCGTAACGAAAATTACATCTTGATGATGCCGTTACTGAGTGCGAGCTTGATCAGGTCGGCGGTGCTGGTGACACCAAGCTTTTCCTTGATCTGTGTCTGGTAGTTCGCCACCGTTTTCACGCTGAGTGACAAATCGGTGGCAATGTCGTTGGCGTTCAGGCCCTCGGCGAACATGCAGAATATCTGGAACTCGCGATGGGACAGGTTGGACAGCGCCGAACCCTTGCCGAGCTGGTGCTGCACCTTCATTTCGCTTTCAAGACTGGACTCGATGTAGGTTTGACCCGTGGCGATCTGGCGCACCGCCTGGATCAGCACATTGGCCGCATTATTCTTGGTGATGTAGCCGGAGGCACCTGCTTCCATGGCATGTTCCACGAAGGATACGTTGTCATGCATGGTGAACACCAGGATCCTGATCTCGGGATTCTTGGCCTTGATGCGGCGGATGGCTTCCAGGCCGCCCATGCCGGGCATGGAAAGATCCATGACGATGACATCGGGATTGAGCTCCCTGGCCTTCTGGTTGGCCTCCTCGCCGCTTTCCAGTTCGGCGATGACCTCGATGTCCGGATCATTCTCGAGAAGGCGCCGGTAACCCATGCGCACGACCGCGTGATCATCGACCAGGATGATCCTTAACGACTTACCTGTCACCGGCCCTTCTCCTGAAATGACTGACTCTCGGGAATTCTATCTGAATCGAGACGCCCTTGCCCGGCCTACTTGCGATTTCCAGTTCGCCGCGCAGCAGCGTGACACGATCCCTGATACCGGTAAGACCCATGCTCTGGGTAACGTCATTCATGGCGAAGCCGATGCCGTCATCGATAATTAATAGCGTAATGATCTCACTGCCGTTAAGTGTGATAGTGACGTTTTCCGCCTGCGCGTATTTTGAAATGTTGGTGAGTGCTTCCTGGATGATGCGGTACAGGTTGATCTGCTGCTCCTCGTGCAGGCTGCTGTAATCAGCCTCGATGTTAAGCCGGCAGAAGGTGTCCTCGTGCGCCATGTTCCATTCATCCACCATTTGACTGACCGCCTCGTTGAGACCCAGCTCATCGAGGACCTGCGGGCGCAGGCTGGTCATCAGTTTGCGCACGCTTTTGTAGGCGCTGTCGGCAATCTCTTCGATGTTTTTGGCGCTCTCGGCCGTGTTGGGATCATCTGCCTTTGCCCGCGTTTCGATGGCTACGGCAATGGCCTTGATGGCGCTGACTGACTGGCCGAGGCTGTCATGCAGTTCCTGGGCAAGATGGCGGCGCTCCTGCTCCTGCACGGTGATGGACTTGCGGACCAGGCGCTCGTTCTCTGACTTGCTGGCACCAAGCCAGGTGGTCAGGTGATTGATACGGTCGCCTATTTCCCTGAACTCCGGCAGGCTGAAGGTCGGAATACGCCGGCTGAAATCCCCGAGTTCAACGTTATCGAGCACCCCGCTGATATTTTCCAGCGGCTTCAACCATTGCCTGACAAAGAAGTACACGATTCCCAGTATCAGGAGCAGGAAAGAGATTGTCGCCATGAACCGGCTCCTCGTTTCATCCCAGATCTCCTCGATTTCGTCTCCCGGATCGGCAAACAGGCTCACGAAATCGCCGTTGCTCTGGATAAAAGTACGGATTTCCATATCACTATCCGGGTAGACCAGCGACACGAACCACCCCGGTGCATCGATGCCTGCCAGGGAGGATTCGTTCACCTGCGGGTAGTCGACCAGTTCAGAACGGATACGGACATCGATATGGCGCAGATTGTCGAGGGCAATCAACTCCTGCAGGAAGGCGGGATCGGCATCGGGACTGAACGGCGACTCGTTGCCGAGCTCGACAATGCTGAACATGCGGTTCACCAGGGAAGTCACGGACACCATTTCTTCCGTGATCTTGGTGTCGGCGGCAACTATGGCCCGCAGCAGCGCCGCCAGCATGGCCAGCAGGAGAACCAGGGCCAGTATGATGCCCAGTCGTGCCTGTAAATTGAAATTTGCCATGCCGTGTGAATCCGGTTGCCTGACGATCAGCCGGAGGACTCTCCGTCCCAGACCTGTATTGCTTCAGAATTGTCGGCGCTAAAGCCCTTGACGTCCAGTGCTTCCTGCCAGCGCTCGAGCACCAGCTTCGACAATGGCGCATTCATGTGTACCGCATCACACAGTTCGTTGGCGATGCCCACATCCTTGACCAGCAGGCCCAGTGCGAAGCCGGTGGCGAACTGGCCGCCGACGACATGATCCTTCATCACCTTGTCGGTCATGAAGTTGTGGCCGGTGGAGACATTCACCACGTCCACGAAAGTATTCAGGTCGAGGCCAAAGCGTTTGGCAACCAGCATGGCTTCCGAAGTCGCGACGAACGAACTGGCCGCGATCAGGTTGTTCAGCGCCTTGGTGGCATGGCCGGAGCCGATGCCGCCGGTTTCGAACAATTGCTGCCCCATGGTGTTGAGCAGCGGCTTCGCCCGGGCCAGGGCCTCGGCATCCTCCGCGCCGATCATGATGGCAAGCGTGCCCAGCTTGGCACGCGGAACGCCGCCTGACACGGGCGCATCGATCAGCGTGACGTTGTGACCTGCCAGATCAGTGCCCAGGGCGCGCGTGCCCGTCGGCTCTGCAGAGCTCATGTCGATGACGATGCAGCCCGCTTTCACATTCTTGATGAAAGCGCCGTCCTCGCCATCCATCAATACTTCACGCACCACGTGTCCGTTCGGCAGCATGGTGATGACGAAATCCATCTGGCCCAGCTCCGCGAGGGAAGCCGCGGAACGGGCGCCGGTTTCCACGGCGAAACTTTCAGACCGGGCACTGTCCAGGTCGAAGACGGTCAGGTCGTAACCGGCTTCAAAAATGTTCATGGCCATGGGCCAGCCCATGTTTCCTATTCCTATAAATCCTACTTTTATGTTTTTTATCTCTTTCAATTTCATTAATCCTTCTAAGTTAACTTTCAGTCACCAGTCACACCAGATTTCGTTTTCAATTCTTTGTCGTCAAGCTCAATGCACATTGAGCCGCTAATTCAGCCAGTGAACCTGGACTTTAACGTGTCGTCCCTGGCGACTGGAGACTGGTGACTGTTGTCTTATTTATCCAGTCCCATGTCGGCAAGGACTTCCCTGGCGGCATTGAATGCCTCGACGCCGGCCGGCACGCCCGCGTAGATGGCGCTGTGCATCAGGACGGCGCGAATCTCATCGACGGACACGCCGTTGGCGATGGCGCCGCGCACGTGCACCTTGATCTGGTTGGGTTTGGTCAGCGCGGTCAGTGCGGCCAGGGTGATCATGCTGCGGGTTTTCGGGTCCAGGGTTTTTTCGGCCCATACTTCACCGAAGCAGTACTTGGTCACCAGGTCCTCGAAGGGGCGGTTGAACGGCGTGGCGCGTGATTCCCGGGCCGCGGCCACCTCCTCACCCCACATTTTCACGGCAATGTCCCGGCCGGCCTTGTACGCGTCGTCATTCATGATATTACTCCAGTTAACTAAAATCGGGTCGGGGCGGGCATCCCCATGGATTGTATGGTTTTTGCGGATTTCTGCCCGGATTCAGGAGGCCTAACATACTTGTTTCCAGGCCAAATTTGTATGCTTTCATGATAATTGCGGCACTGGTCTATAATAGCGCGCCTAACCTGCAGAATCAGACGTATCCATCCATGGCTGTCAGCATTCCGGACGACCTCAAGATCACCCCCCTGCATGACCTGCACCTTGCCCTGGAAGCCCGCATGGTGCCGTTTGCCGGTTACCGCATGCCGGTGCAATACGAAGGCGTGAAGGCCGAGCACCTGCACACCCGCGCTGCTGCCGGCCTGTTCGATGTCTCCCATATGGGCCAGGTGCTCGTCAGTGGCGAAAACGCGACGCTGAAACTGGAAACCCTGGTGCCCGTCGACCTCGTCGAGCTGCCCGTCAACAAGCAGACCTATGCCCTGCTCACCAATGACCACGGCGGCATTCTCGACGACCTCATGATCTGCCGCCTTGCCAGCGATGCCTTCATGCTGGTGGTCAACGCCGCGTGCAAGGAATCCGACCTGGCCTGGCTGCATGGGAACCTGCAGGGGCTCGATATCGAGTACCGCGATCAACAGGCCTTGCTGGCACTGCAGGGTCCGCGCGCCGTAACCGTACTGTCCGCCATCGTGCCTGAGGCAGCAGCCTTATCTTTCATGCACGGCTGTTCCGCACAGCTGCAGGATTACTCCCTGTATATCACCCGCTCCGGGTACACCGGCGAAGACGGCTTCGAGATTTCCGTGCCGGCTGCACAGGCCGAGGCTTTTGCCCGGCAACTGCTGGATCATCCCGATGTAAAACCCGTGGGTCTTGGCGCCCGCGACACACTGCGGCTGGAAGCCGGCCTGTGCCTCTACGGCCACGAATTGAGCGAAACCACCACGCCGGTCAGTGCAGCGCTGGCGTGGAGCATCAGCAAGGCCCGGCGCGCCAATGGCAGCCGGCCCGGCGGTTTTCCCGGCGCCGCTATCGTGCTGCAGGAATTGGCCCAGGGCACGCCGCAAAAGCGCGTCGGCCTCAGCATCGACGGCAAGGCGCCGGTGCGCGACGGTGCCGAACTGGTGGATGCGACCGGCGTCCAGGTGGGGCGCGTCACCAGCGGCGGCTTCGGGCCCAGCGTGAACGCGCCAATCGCCATGGGTTATGTGCAAAGCACCTGTGCCAACCCGGGGATGAAGCTGCATGCCATGGTTCGCGGCAAACCCCTGCCCGTGACCGTGGCCACGCTGCCTTTTGTACCGGCAAGATTTGTCCGCCAGGGTTTCAATAACCGTTTTTAACAACTGTTTTTAACAACTGTTTTTAACAACAACGTATAACGACATTAACGATGCCAGATCACGATATGCCTTATTCAGACAGCCACGATTTCCTGCCCCGCCACATCGGGCCCAACACCGAAGAGCAGCAGCAGATGCTCGCCGCCCTGGGCTACACCGACATGGCCGCCTTCATCGATGACGTCATTCCCGCGAGCATTCGCCAGGCACAGCCCCTGGCACTGGGTGAACCGATGAGCGAGGCTGCGGCGCTGGCGAGCCTGCAGGCGATAGCGTCCGGCAACAAGCTGTACAAATCGTTCATTGGCCAGGGCTATTACAACTGTTTCACTCCCGCGGTGATTCGCCGCAACCTGTTCGAAAACCCGTCCTGGTATACCGCCTACACACCCTACCAGCCGGAGATTTCGCAGGGGCGGCTGGAAGCCCTGCTCAATTTCCAGACCATGGTGTGCGACCTGACCGGCCTCGACATCGCCAATGCCTCGCTGCTCGATGAAGGCACTGCCGCAACCGAGGCCATGGCGCTTTGCCGGCGCATGAGCAAAGCCCCTGGCAATGTGTTTTACGTCGACGAAAACTGCCTGCCGCAGACCCTCGACGTGCTGAGAACCCGCGCCGAACCCGCCGGTTATGAGCTGGTCGTCGGCAAGCCGGCAGACGCCGCCGGTACTGACTGCTTCGGCATCCTGCTGCAGTATCCCGGCGTCAACGGCGAGGTCGCCGATTACACCAGCCTGATCGCCACCCTGCATGACCAGGGCGCGCTGGTCACCGTGGCCGCCGACCTGCTCGCGTTGTTGTTGCTCAAGTCGCCGGGCAGCATGGGAGTCGACGTCGCCGTTGGCAGCAGCCAGCGTTTCGGCGTGCCCATGGGTTTCGGCGGTCCGCACGCGGCCTACATGGCCTGTCACGATGACTACAAGCGTTCGCTGCCGGGCCGCCTGGTGGGTGTCTCAAAGGATGTGCATGGAAATTTCGCCTGCCGCCTGGCGCTGCAAACCCGCGAGCAGCATATCCGCCGCGAAAAGGCGACCAGCAATATCTGCACGGCGCAGGTGCTGCTGGCGGTGATCGCGGGGATGTATGCCGTGTATCACGGACCCGATGGACTGAAGCGAATCGCGCAACGCGTTCATCAACTTACTTCCACCCTGGCGGCGGGGATACAGGATACAAGATACAAGGTGGTTACTTCCTGTTACTTCGACACACTGACTGTTGCGACTGGCGACGACACGGCCTCGATTCATGAAGCGGCGAGAAATCAGCAGATCAACCTGCGCGAGATAGACGACGAACACCTGGGCATCTCGCTCGATGAGACGACGACGCCGGAAGATGTCGAGACCTTGCTGGCTTTGTTCGGCGCGAAGAATGCCAACAGTGATGCCGCCAGCCCGATCCCCGATTCCCTGCTGCGCACCGATGCCGTACTGACGCATCCCTGCTTCAATACCTATCACTCCGAAACGGAAATGATGCGCTACCTGCGCAAGCTGGCGAACCGAGACATCGCGCTCGACCGTGCCATGATCCCGCTGGGTTCGTGCACCATGAAGCTCAACGCCGCCGCCGAGATGCTGCCGGTGAGCTGGCCCGAATTCGCCAAGATGCATCCCTTCGTGCCGGCCGACCAGGCGCAGGGCTACTACACCATGATGCGCGAACTGGAGGACATGCTCTGCAAGATTACCGGTTACGATGCCATCTCATTGCAGCCGAATGCGGGTTCACAGGGCGAGTTCGCCGGCCTGCTCGCCATTCGCGAATACCACAAGAGCCGGGGCGAGGGGCATCGCAACATCTGCCTGATTCCCGCCTCTGCCCACGGCACCAACCCGGCATCCGCGCAGATGTGCGGCATGCAGGTCGTGGTCGTGGCATGCGATGCATCAGGCAACGTCGATGTCGAGGATCTCAGGGCCAAGGCTTCAGCGCATGTCGACAACCTGTCCGCGATCATGATCACCTATCCATCCACGCACGGCGTGTTCGAGGCGAAGGTGAAGCAGGTGTGCGACATCGTCCACGAACACGGCGGCCAGGTGTATATCGATGGTGCCAACCTCAACGCCATGGTGGCGCACGTGGAGCCCGGCGCCATCGGCGGCGACGTCAGCCACCTCAACCTGCACAAGACTTTCTGCATTCCCCATGGCGGCGGCGGACCCGGTGTCGGCCCGATCGGTGTGAAGGCCCACCTGGCACCGTTCATGCCAGGCCATGCCGGGCTGGACAGGAAGGATCTCGCGGTTGCCTCGGCCGCTTTCGGCAGCGCCGGCATCCTCTGCATCACCTGGATGTACATCCGGATGATGGGTGCGGAAGGACTGCGCCAGGCCACCGCCGTCGCCATTCTCAACGCCAACTACCTGGCCACCAAACTGGCGGCGGATTACCCGATTCTGTATACCGGCAAGAACAACCGCGTCGCCCACGAGTGCATCATCGACCTGCGCCCGCTCAGCAAGACCGCCGGCATCACCGTGGAAGATGTGGCCAAGCGTCTCATCGATTACGGCTTCCACGCCCCCACCATGTCCTTTCCGGTAGCGGGCACGCTGATGATCGAGCCGACGGAAAGCGAATCGCTGCAGGAGATCGACCGCTTCATCGTCGCCATGCAGGGCATCCGTGCGGAGATCCAGGCCGTGGCTGAAGGCAAGATGAAGGCCGCAGACAGCCCGCTGCACCATGCGCCGCATACCGCGGACAGCCTGTTGGTTGAAACCTGGGACCGCCCCTATACCCGAGAAGCAGCCGCTTTCCCGATGGCGGAATTGAAGGACAACAAGTACTGGCCGCCGGTAGGCCGCATCGACCAGGTCTACGGCGACCGGCACCTGGTGTGTTCGTGCCCACCGCTTTCAGATTACGAGACAAAGGACTGAACCATGCAAAAACAGGAGCAGTTTTTGGACCTGCTCAAGTCCCTGATCCGCGAACCCAGCGTCACCGGCGCCGAACACGCCTTCTTTCGCGTGCTGCAGCGGGAGCTCGAAGAGCGCGGTGCGAAGGTGTACTGGTACCAGGGCCTGCTGGTTGCCGAAGGCAGCGATCCCGGCAGCGCCTATTTCTCCGCGCACATCGACCGCCATGGCCTCATGTGCACCGGCCCGAATGAATTCCAGTACGCGGCCTTCGTCGCGGGGAATCGTTCCGACCTGCTGGGCAACTCGGTGTCGGAGAAACTGATGAAGAAAATCACCGGCCGTTTCCAGGCCGTGCCGGTGATGGCTTATGAACCCTGGTCCGGTGCCTACCGCGGCAAGGGCATGATCGACAGCGCCTATATCTGCGAATTTCGCAACAACCTCATCTTCAATGTCAGCGGCCTCGAGTACGTGGTGGCAGGCACGCCGGTGGCATTCACCGGCAGCCTGGAGATACACGACAATCTGCTCTTCGGCCAGCTCGACAATGTCCTCGGCGCCGCCAGCCTTGTGCACCTGTTCAGCCTCGGATTCCAGGGCACGGCTTTTTTCACCGCGGAGGAGGAAGCCGGCAGCAGCTGGCGCTACCTGCTGGAATGGTTCCGCCGTTTCGGCGGCAAGACGGACAACCTCGTCGTGGTGGATACCAGCCCGTTCCCTGACCGTGACAGCGCCGACAGCCAGTTGCTGGTGCTGCGCAGGAAGGACGCCAACGCCGCGTTCAACCCGGCCATGTCTTCGCGGCTGGAGGCCATCTGCCAGGCCGAGGGCTTCACGTATTTGTTCAAGGACGAGTACATCGAGGCGCAGAACGCGAAGGCGCTAGCGGAAGGCGGCGACACCCAGTCACTGGGCAGTACCGAGCTCGGGCGCATCGTGGCCGCTTCCAACGGATTCGTGCAGGGAACCACGCTGCAGATCCCCACGACCGGCTACCACACCATGGAAGAGTCCTGTTCGCTGGCGGCAACGTCGGCATTCAACCGCGTATGCATGGCGGTGGCGGGTCTCGCTTAAGGCAGGAATTTCTCAGCGCGGCTCGACGCAGAGGATACTGAGCAGCGTTTCGGCCAGTTCGGCCGCTTCCTGCCCTCTCGGTGTCAGGTAGCCGCCGTCACTCAGGGTGATCACCCCCAGTTCATGCAGCCGCCTGGCGGCGGCTATCTTTCCCGGCTCGGCATCGTGATGCAGTTTCAGGCCTTCGAGATGATTGCGCGGGTCGAACATCAGCAACAGCTCGATCTCCTGCAACAGTTGCGGTTCAAGCGTCATCGCATCAGTCTCCTACAGTCGGGAATTCATTGGGTCGGGACAATTTCATGGCTGGTTTTATTATTGTTTTCACTTGTTTTACCCGTTTTCAGATGGCTTGTCTAATCCATTCGCTGACAGGTACGTCCCACGAAAAAGGGGGCCAGGCCCCCTTTGTCGTTATTTGTTGTTATTCAAAACTGAAGATGTCCTCGGACACGCTGGGCCGCTGCATGTCCTGTTCGAAAAACTTCTCCCAGATCTGCGCCCATGGGCGGTCATACCAGTCAGGCACCATGAAGTCGATCACTTCACCCGGCGCCACGGTGACACCGCGACCTTCTATCGGGTAGATGGTCTGCAGGCACTCGGTGAACACGACGGGCTCGCTCTCCCTGAAGCTGCCCATCTTGGGCAGTTCACGGATGATGCGCACGGGCTGCAGCAATGCTTCCGGATCGTAAAAGATCGCCTCGTGGTTAATACCGGTGAAATTGCCGGCATCATCATACATCGCCGTGTAGATCTCGATGGTCTGCATCTGGTTCGAATATTCGAATGCACTGTGCGACATCCAGCCCTGGATGTTTGAGGTCCAGGTGATGAGCTCCTCGCCGTCCCAGAAGCCGATGGTCTCGCCGTACCAGCGCGGCACGTCGGCGCCCAGGCGCGGCACGGTGCCGGACATGTCGAATTCACGCCCGACATGGATACTGGTCTGGAAGTTGCCTGCCTGCGACGTGAATATGGTCACCAGCTCGGGAGTCACCGTAATGGCACGCGAGGTCGTCGCCGCCCAGTGCCAGCGGCGAATGAAGCCTTCGGGCCAGCAGTACTGGGCCGACCACTGCGGCGCCGCCGTATTGACCTGGTGGTAGTTTTGCTGGACGTAGCGCATCCGGTATTCCGGAGTCAGCAGTGACATGATGGTGGCGGTCTGGCTGTACATCATGCCGTACCAGGAGTTGAACCACTGCTGGACCAGTTGCGGCGAGTAAACGCCGGACCAGTGACCGGGCACGGTCGCGTAATCGTATTCGTCGGGGCCGCCGCGGGAACGGGTTTCCGCGAGCAGCACGTTGTAATGCGCCTCGGCCGTGGCAAACGGATACGGGCTGACGATCTCAGCCAGCGGCAGGTCGCGGTCGCAATAACCCCACGCGGCGCTGGCCGGCGGATTGTCGCCAATGGTTTCCGAGCTCACCGGCGTTGCCACGCGCTGCTGTTCGATGCCGAACGGGGAGTTGCAGCGGTAGTAGCGCGGATCCAGCCAGTATTCCTCGTCCTGGTAAAAATCTTTTGAAGTAAACAGATCCACGGGCAGCGGCTCGATGCCTTCGGGCGTGGCGCCGTTGTGGGCGGTCCAAATCTCGATGGGCTCATCGAGCTGCATGAAGAAATTGCTTTCAAACAGAAGCGGTCCCACCACCTTGTCGCTGCGCAGTATGTCGGCCTGGTTGGACTGGCCACCGAAGGGATTGGCGGGATCGAAGGTGACCATCAGATGCGGTGTTGCGCCGCCCAGCGGCCAGCCACGGCCGACACTGACGAAATCAGCATCGTCCTGCGCGGTCACGCAGGACTGTATGAGCAGTGCGCCAGCGAGGGCGGCAAGGGACTTCAGGAAAAATTTCGGGCGCGTGGTGGCTGACATGACGACTCCGGATGCTGACATGACTTTTCTGGAAAGTATGCGAGTTTACCGTGCCTTTTATGACGGGGACAGCGCCATGCGCGGTCTGTTGCGTGGGCTTTTTCTTTGACGGGACCCTTCTTTGAAGCAAGCGGGCGGTGACTTTTCGAGACAGGGACAGAGCTTTGCTCTGTCCCGTGGGTCCCTGCGGGACCCTTCTTTGAAGTAAGCGGGCGGTGACTTTTCAAGACAGGGACAGAGCTTTGCTCTGTCCCGTGGGTCCCTGCGGGACCCTTCTTTGAAGCAAGCGGGCGAAGCCCGCTTGCTTCAAAGCCGGTTGTCCTGACAGTAGTACTCGGGTGGGTCGCCGCCGTCATTCCAGACCAGGTTCCAGTGCATGGACCAGGGCCGGGTATACGCGCCGGGATCGTCGATGGTGACTTCGTATTGCATGGTGTTGAAATCGGTACGGGTCAGGCGTTCGGTCACTTTCATCAGGCTGGTATGCGGCAGGCCGCCGGTAAGCCAGAATTTTTCATTGAATCCTTCGGACCTTACCACTAGCGTGTCGCCTTCCCAATCTGCGACCAGGCGCCCGTAATAAAGTTCGTTGTCGTTATCCACCTCGAAGCCGGTATTGATGCCGCGGCCATCGGTATAGATAAGGTGCCAGTCCTGGTTGCCGCCTGCGGCGACAACGAAAATGCGCTGCCATTCCCTGTCTTCCAGCAGCTGGATGCCGAAAGGCACCTGGAATTTGCGCGGACCCGCCGGAGGGCGGCACTCGACGTAGCTCGGATCTGAGCGCAGGAAATTGCCCTGCCGGTATTCATAGAGCCGCAGCGCCCATTCCTGCAGCGGCGCCACCCTTGCAGCATCCGCGATGTTTTCCAGCAGTCCGTAGGACGTCATCGGCACGCTGACGCCGTCTTCCATCATCACGGTGGTATCCGGCACCCAGTAGCCTTCCTCGCCGGGCGCGGCACCCAGGCGCGGCTGACCGTCGGGCCAGCGCGGCACGGGACGGTCCTGGCTCACCGCAATGGCGCGACTCAATGCGCTGACATCGCCATCAAAGACACGATTGCCGTCATGGAAAACGCGCTCGCCCCAGGCCTGCGGACTGCCGTCGCGGGCGACAAAGCCTTCCACGCGAATGGCATCGCCGGGGACCAGGGTGGATTCACTCCAGTTGTTCCATTCAAGCACGACCGGGCTGTCCAGTTCGATATACCAGTCTTCCCCGTTCGCCGTGAGCATGAAGATGTGCACGTGGGGATTGGCCCAGTCGACCTTGGAAACATGGCCTTCCAGGGTGATGCGCTGCTGCGGGTCGAATTTCACCGCTGGACCATGGTGGGCGTAACCTGCCGGCACCAGCAGCGCCAGGAACAGCAGGCTGGTGATCAAACGGCCAACGGGGATGTGGAAAATATTCAGGGACATCGGTTTTGCTCAGGGAAATATCGGGTGGCTGCGATCGACACTGTCATACTCGGTGCCGGTCATCAGTTCGTAGGCCATATTGGCGTCCTGGCAGACGAACTCGAAGGCTTCACCGGGGCGCCAGGGCATCACGAAACCGGAACTCCAGGTTTCGGTATAGGCGCCGGGATCGTCGATGGTGACCTCGTATTTCAGTGTGTTGTAGGTTTCGCGGGTGAAACGCTCTACCATGTGGAGATCCTTCGTGTGGGGTGTGCCCTCGGCGTCGATCCACATTTTCTCGTTGTAACCGACCGAGTCGACCACCAGGGTATCGCCCTCCCAGTGTCCCACGGAATGGCCGTGATAGGTCGGTTTGAGGTTCGCCGGGTGCTCGCGGCCATCCATATAGATCACGCGGAAGTGGCGCGGACCGCCGACCGGAAACATGTAGATGCGCTCCTGTTCCGGGAACTCCACGAACTGTGTGCCATAGGCAGTGGTGACGCCGCGCGGGCCGGCGGAAGGCTTGCAGCGGGTGTAGGGTTCGAAACGGGTGCGCGTACGCTGCTGGTACAGGTACCAGGCCCAGGGTTTGAAGGGCACGTCGGACAGGTCGATCTTGTCGAAATCCCGGTTCGGGTCGTTGGCGTATGAAGCGTAAGGATTGCTGGCGACGATGGAGCCTTCGGGCACGATGTCGTAATCGATGATCATGGGACGCGTGCCAAACCCGTCCCAGGCGCCCATCTCCTCTCCCGGCGGCGTGCCGAGGATGACGCGACCTTCGGCGTTGCGCGGGGCAGGCCGCGATGCCGGCTCGTTGCTGTCAGGCCGGGGCACATCGGTCTGGGCGAATACCGCAGTCGCAGCAGCGAAAATGGCAATAAATAAAGTTGACCGTAAAAGCCGGGACATCAGTGAACGCTCCCCTGTATCGCTAACTGCAGGAATACGCGATTCTACCGACACCCCTTTTTAAAAACACCAGATAAATAAGGCAAAAAAATGAAAGTCGGAATCCGTTATGTTGACGGAACTCATCCTCCACGCGTGCGGTGCGACCACCTGCCGCAGTGATCCATGTGCGCCCCCGGCGGGTATAAACAATACTGAATCAGGCTATACGAACCATGACATTCTCAACCCGGCAAGGCGTGGTGCTGACACACCCGGACAAGACTGCCACCGCGGCAGGTAAATGATGCGCCGCATTGCGATCATAGGCGGCGGCCTGGCGGGCCTGCATCTCGCCAGCCGCCTGCAGGACAAAGCCGACGTCACCGTCTTCGAGAAATCACGCGGGGTCAGTGGGCGACTGGCGACGCGCCGGATTGACGATTATGAATTCGATCATGGCGCACATTTCTTCACGGCGCGCAGTGATATTTTCGTGCGCTTTCTCGCACCCTTTATTTCGAGCGGTGTGGTACAGCCCTGGGAGCCTCGCGTGCTGACGCTTGCCCAAGGCGAGAAGCCCTACAGGCGTGACTGGTTCGAATGCCATTATGTCGCCGTACCGGCCATGACTGCCCTGTGCAAGGCTATGGCGGCAGCACTGGATATTCGCCTGCACACCCATGTCACCGGTATCAGCCCCTGTGTCGGCCCACCCCGCAATGCCTGGTCGCTGCAGTCCGGGGATGAAACCCTCCCCGAGCTTTTCGACTGGGTCATCAGCACGGCGCCCCTGCCCCAGACACAGCAACTGTTTCAGGGGCCGAACGCCGCACCTGACATCCTCTCCGGCGATGCGCAGGCCGATGTCCTGCCCTGCTACACGCTCATGCTGGGTTTCGAGACACTGCCCGCCTTACCGTTCGAGGCGGCCCGCGTCAAACACACGAGCATCGACTGGATCGCGCTGAACCACAGCAAGCCGGGCAGGTCCGCACTGCCGGCGATGGTAGTGCAGTCTACCCATGCCTGGGCCCGGCAGCACCTGGACAGCACAGAGGACCAGGTGCGCGATGCGCTCCTGCACGACCTGGCAAAGGTCCTGGAAACGCCTTTGCCAGAACCCCGGGTGACGGCACTGCACCGCTGGCGCTTCGCCAAGGCGGCACCGGCGCTGGACACGACGTATTTCCTGGATGCAGGCAGGCAGCTGGCGGCATGCGGCGACGGTTTCACGGAAAGCCGGGTTGAAGGCGCCTTCCTGAGCGCCAATGCCCTGGCCGAGGCCCTGGCACAGCGCCTGTGAACAATATCGTCATCATCGGCAGCACCGGCGCCATCGGCGCCGCTTTCACCCGCTACTATGCGGGCCTGGATTCTTCCTCTGCAATCTATGCCCTGTCCCGCAGCGGCGTGCCGGCTGGCGACGCCAGGGTGACGGCAATACCCATGGATATCACTGACGAAAGCTCCGTGGCACAGGCAGCGGCCGCCCTGGAAGCTACCCCGTTGCATGCAGTCATCCTGGCGACGGGCGTATTGCATGACAATGCCTCCCTGCAACCGGAAAAATCCCTGCGCGATATCGATGCCGACAACTTTGCCCGCGTGTTCAGCATCAATACCATCGGACCCGCCCTTGTCATGAAGCATTTCCTGCCATTACTGGATCGTAATAAGCGCGCGCTCTTCAGTGCGCTCAGCGCTCGGGTCGGCAGCATCAGCGACAACCGGTTGGGCGGATGGTATGCCTACCGTGCCTCGAAAGCGGCGTTGAACATGCTCATCCGCACGGCAGCCGTGGAAATGAAACGCCGCAATCCCCAGGCAATCATCCTGGGACTACACCCGGGTACAGTGGACTCCGCTTTGTCACAGCCATTCCAGCGGCGAGTTGCGGACGGCAAACTGTTCACGGCGGACGTGGCCGTAGCCCGCATGGCTGCGGTGCTGGAGACAGCAGGCCCGGATGATTCCGGCAAATGCCTGGCCTGGGACGGGCGCGAAATCACGTCCTAGGACTTGAGTCCCGCAGACAGCAACACCATATATAGAAGCATAAATTTCCACCGACAGGACGACTACCTTGGCCATCACCAACCTAAGCTGCCCCCACTGCCTGGTCACCAACCGCATCCCCGGGGAACGGCTCACCGATAACCCGAAGTGCGGCAAGTGCAAGGCGCCGCTTTTCACGGGTGAACCAATGACTCTCGATGCCGCCAATGCCGGCAAGGTGCTCGGCAATACCGACATCCCCGTCCTGGTGGATTGCTGGGCCTCATGGTGCGGACCCTGCCGGAGTTTCGCGCCGATCTTTGCCGCGGCGGCGAAGGAACTGGAGCCAGCGGTGCGATTCGCCAAGTTCAGCACCGAGGAAAACGAGCAGCTGGCGGGCCAGTGGGGCATCCGCTCCATACCCACCCTGATCCTTTTTCGAGACGGCAAGGAAGCGGCCCGGGTATCCGGCGCCCTGCCCCTCAACCAGCTGAAAGCCTGGCTGGAGCAACAGGGGCTTTAACCCCCCACCGTTTCAAACAGCAATACTTCCCTGCGCCGGAATCTAGTGATCCATCTCGGCACGCCTGCGTATAATTGCTGGCACCCTGGAGATTCCGCCACATGAAACACATTGCCATCGTCGGGGCCGGCCTGGCCGGCATCACCCTTGCCCGCGAACTGAATGCCAGCGCGGATGTGCAGGTCTTCGAGAAATACCATGGCGTTGGCGGCCGCATGTCCCATCGCCACGTCAACGGGTTCGACTTCGATCATGGCGCCCAGTTTTTCACCGCACGCAGCAAGCCGTTCCAGCAGTTCCTCGAGACCCATATCCGCAAGGGGCTCGTTGCCGAATGGCAGCCGCGTGTACTGACCCTGGCACCGGGCGAGAAGCCCTACAAGCGCGAGTGGTTCGAGCCCCATTACGTGGCTGTACCGCACATGCATTCACTGTGCGAAGCCATCAGCCACCCCTTGTCGGTGCAACTGGAAACCACGGTTAATGCCATCATCCGCGACGGTGACAAATGGCTCCTGCAAGGGGACTCGGGTGTGCTGCCCGGCCGCTTCGACTGGGTGATCGCCACGGTTCCAGTGAACCAGACCCTGGGACTGTTACGTGAACATCTCGCGGAAACGGCACTATCAGGTGAAAACGGACTGGAACGTGTGAGCATGTCCCCCTGTTACGCGCTGATGCTGGGCTTTGCAGAACACCTGGAACTGTCGTTCGATGCCGCCAAGGTGAAGCATCTCGGCATCGAGTGGATCATGGTCAATGACACCAAGCCTGGGCGGCCACCTGGCAGCACCCTGGTTGTCCACTCCTCGAACCAGTGGGCGCAGGCCCATCTCGACGCCCCCGATGCATGGGTCACGAACCACATGCGCCGGGAACTGGCCAACGTGATCGGTCGCGAGCTGCCCGAACCGGAAGTCATGGCGCTCAAGCGCTGGGTCTACGCACGCGTGGAGAAAGCCCTGGAGCCGGATTACCTGCTCGACCTCGATAACCGCCTTGCCGCCTGCGGCGACTGGTGCCTGTACGACCGCGTGGAGGGCGCCTACCTCAGCGCCATCAGTCTTGCACGCAGGTTGAAGGAATTGCTTTAACCTCTTACAGGCTCTGGCTTTCCTTATTTTTGTCACGATTCGCCGTGGCAGATACAGTCCCTTTTTGGAATACTGCCCCGCTTGAACCGGCAGGAACAGGGACTTCGCCCGCCGGGCACCAGTATCAACAATCACAACCAACGATAAGAGAGAATATATGTCCGGGATGAGCAAGGGCATCCTGTTCGCCGTACTGACGTGTATTGGGCTGACCGCTTTCGCGCAGAACAATGCCGGGGTCGAGGACAAGCAAATCCATGCCCTGCGCATCGACACGCCGCCTGTCATCGACGGCATCCTCGATGAGGAATTCTGGTCGCGCGCCCAGCCCATCACCGACTTCCACCAGATTCGCCCCGGCGACGGTACGCCGACTTCCGAGCCCACGGAAGTGCGCGTGGCCTACACCAGCGATGCCATCTACATCGCCGCGCGCATGGACGACAGCGACCCGGAACTGATCGCCACCCCGACCCTGCGCCATGGCCAGGGCCTGGGTCCCGATGACCGCCTGATCGTCATTCTCGATCCCTTCAATACACGCCGCACCGGTTATCGCTTTGAAACCAACCTCAACGGCGTACGCCATGATGCCCTGTACACCAGCATCAGCTCGTTCGACGCCAACTGGTCCACCATCTGGGATGTGCAGACCAGCGTCTACGAGAACGGCTGGATCGCTGAAATCGAAATTCCGTTCAAGTCGCTGCCCATGGATCCGACCACCGAGGAGTGGGGTTTCAACTTTGGCCGCGGCATACGTCGGCGCAACGAGGAAATGGCGTGGGTGTCCTTCAACCGCCAGTTCAACCCGAGCATCGCCGGCACACTTACCGGCATGCGCGACATGGACCAGGGCATCGGCCTGGAGATCGTTCCCTCCCTGGCCGTGGTCGACAGCAAGAACTACGCAACCGACACCAACAGCGACCAGACCAACCCCTCGCTCGATGTGTTCTACCGCCTGACACCGTCGCTGAACGCCGCCCTGACCGTCAACACCGACTTTTCCGCAGTGGAAGTGGACAACCGCCAGGTCAACCTGGATCGTTTCAACCTGTTCTTTCCGGAACGCCGCGCCTTCTTCAACAATGACGCCGACCTGTTCCAGTTCGGCAATATCGGCAGCCTGGGCAACGACGCCAGCAACGACGCCGCCGAGCAGAACGGGCGACCCTACTTCTCGCGCAAGATCGGCATCGGCGCCAACGGCGCACCGGTGGATATTTCGTACGGTGGTCGCATCAGCGGCCGTGTCGGGCGCTGGAATATCGGCACGCTGGCCATCGAGCAGGACGGCTTTGGCAGCGTCGACCCGTCGACGCTGTTGGTCAGCCGCATTTCGGCCAACGTGCTGGCCGAATCCAACCTCGGCATGGTCATCACCGACGGTGACCCGACATCCAACCGGGACAATTCCGTTGCCGGCCTGGACTTTCGTTACCTGAACACCCGCCTGCCCAGCGGCTTGGCACTGGAAGGCGATGCCTGGTACATGCAGTCGGACACCCCCGGTCTGGACGGCGATGACGCCGCCTGGGGGCTGGGCCTGCGTTCACCCAACAACCAGGGTTTCAGTTGGGGCATGGGGGCCAAGGAGATCCAGCAGAATTTCAACCCGGCCATGGGTTTCGTGAACAACGCCGGCGTGCGTGATTACCGCGCCGATGTGGGCTACGCCATGTTCCGTCCCGGCAGCTACCTTCAGCAGATCCAATTCGGTATCGACGCCCAGCGCGTCAACTTCCTCGATGGCGGCCTGCAGACCCAGAAGATCCGCTGGACACTGTTTGAAGCCAACAACCAGTACCGTGACAGCATGCGCCTGCGCGTGGCCACGGACCGTGAAGTGGTGCGCCAGCCTTTCGTGGTTTACCGGGAGCCCGGTCGCGAAGTGGTCATCCAGCCGGGCAGCTACAAGTTCAATCGCGGCGGCATGCGCTTCCAGACCGCCAACCAGCGTGCGTTTTCCGCCTTTCTCGGCTTCGGCGTCGGCGGCTACTACAACGGTGACCGCAACCAGGTCGAGACCAACCTGCGCTGGCAGGGGCGCAAGTTCATCATCGAGGGCAGCTATCAAATCAACGATATTCAACTGCCGCAGGGCGACTTCATGATCCGCCTCATATCGCTGAATACCCAGTACGCTTTCACGCCCAACCTGTACTGGGTCACGCTGGCGCAGTACGACAACATTTCCGAGGTGCTCGGCATCAACACGCGTTTGCAGTGGATTCCGAAGGCCGGCCAGGAAGGCTTCATCGTGCTGAACTACAACATGGAAGATATCGACAAGGATAATGACTTCCGTTCCCTGACACGGGATCTCAGCGTCAAGTTCAGGTACACCTTCCGCTTCTGATCCCGCCTCCCGGGCGATAGACTTTACCCCCGTCTGCCTTTATCTTTGCCTTCCTGACTGTAACCAAGGGGGATGTCATGAACATCAAGATTCGCAGCAGATTAATGGTCCTGGCCGCCGGCCTGGTCCTGTGTGCCGGCGCACACGCCCAACGTCCGTTCGGCACGCCGAAGATGATGCCGACATCACCCGTCACCGTGGCCATTCCGGCCATCGAAGCCAATACCGGTCCCGGACCCGCCTACAATTCCGCACTCGGCCAGTGGCCCGGTTACGACATGGACCACTACGACTATGTGGCCGACGAGTACGCCATTTCCGGCACCGCCGACGGTGAGCCCTACAAGACCCGACTGGTAGTGCGGCGCCCGCGGGACATGTCCAGGTTCAGCGGCCTGGTCCTGTTCGAGCCGATGCATCCGGCCGGTTTCGCCCACGGCTTCGAGCACAACAGTGTTTACATCATGGATGCCGGCCACATCGCCATCGAGGTGCTGACCCTGGGCCAGGAACACCTGGCATTCAATCCGGGGCGTTACGGTGATCACCAGTTCAGCCCGAACCAGACCAGCGAAGTGCTGGCCCAGGCCGGCGCCCTGGTACAAAGCGCCAGCAGCCCCATCGCCAACAACGGCCTGCGCAAGATCATCCTGTTCGGCACGTCAGCAACCTCGCGCATACTGACCGACTACCTGCCTGCACACGACATCTTCATGCAGGCGGACGGCAGCAAGATCTTCGACGGCTTCCTGCCGACCTCCAACGGCACGCGCATCCTGCCCGTCGACGTGCCCATGATCCAGATGCCGACGCAGCATGAATACATGAACGTGGCCACGAGCGTGCAGGACGGCGACGCCACGGGCGAGCAGTTCCGCGTCTACGAATTCGCCGGTATCGGCCACCTGATGGCCCGCCACAATCCACGCATAACGCCGCAGCTGTGCGAGAACAAACCCACCGAGTATCCGCTGGAACTGTATTTCTCGGTCGCACTGCACCACCTGCTGGAATGGGTCGACAAGGGCATCGCACCGCCGCGCGGCGACCGCATCCTGCTCGACCGCAACGTCGACAATGACGGCTCGCTGATGCTGCTCGATCAATACGGCAATCCGATCGGGGGTATCCGCAACCCGTACACCGACGTGCCCTTCGCCACCTATATCGCCGGCAACACACTGGCGGCCGGGCAGGACCCGGCCCTGGCCGTGGTATGCCGCCTGTCCGTGTACGAGATTCCGTTTACAAAGGCGACACTGCGCGAGATGTACGGCTCGAAGGACAATTTCCTGCGCAAGTTCGAGGAAAACCTGGACGAGCACGAAGCCGAAGGCTGGTCACTGCCCGTCTACCATGACCTCATCATGGCCGACGCCCGCGCCGTCGACTTCTGACAGCACGGCTTGACCGGGGCCCTGTTTAGCGGCTCCGGTCACGGAATCTTCCATGATCGACGGGGCCGCCGTCGAAGCGGCAGGGGGTTCGTGTATGCATGTTTGCGGAATAAAAGGCACCGGTTCCCTTTTCCTGGCAGCAGTAACAAGCCTGTCACTGCCGTTGCTCGCGGCGGATGCTTTCGTTCCCGTCACCGACGCCATGCTGGAGAACCCTGACCCGGCCGACTGGCTCATGTTCTCGCGCACCTACGATGCGCAGCGTTACAGCCCCCTTGCCCAGATCAATACCGGCAACGTCGGTGAGCTTGCCATTGCCTGGCAGGCGGCGCTTCCCTCAGGCACCACGGAAACCATACCGCTCGTTTACGACGGCATCATGTATGTCATCATCCCCGGCGGTCAGGTGCGCGCACTGGATGCCGCGAACGGCAGGCTGATCTGGGAGTACGCGCGCGTGGAAAACAATTTCGCCTCGCGCTCGAAGAGCCTCGCCATTTACGCCGACATGATCTACTACACCGCGCCGGATAGCTTCGTCGTCGCCATCGATGCGAAGACGGGGGCGGAGCGCTGGGCTGCACAGACCGATTCCCGCGGTCATACCTCCGCGCCCCTGGTGGTCGATGGCAAGGTCATTTCCGGCGGCGCCTGTTTTTCAAGCCGTGACAACTGCTACCTCGTCGCCCACGATGCACTGACCGGCGAGGAATTATGGCGCTTCTACACCACACCGGAACCGGGACAGCCCGGCGATGACAGCTGGCATGGCGCCGCCCTGGCAAACCGCCTCGCCTCCACCTGGGGCCTGCCGGGCAGTTATGACCCGCAAAGACACCGTATTTACTGGGGTGTCGCCAATCCCATGCCCGATCTGCGTCTGGACCGCCACGACGGCGATGCCGATGCGACTTCCCGCGAGGCGCCGTCGGATCTGTACAGCAACTCCACCATCGCCCTGGATCCCGACACCGGCGAACTCGCCTGGTATTACCAGCACCTGCCGGGCGATGACGCCGACCTGGACCATACCCATGAACGCACGCTGGTGACCACCGCGCTTGCGCCGGATCCGCGCTTTGCAAAGTGGATCAACCCGGCACTGACACCGGGTGAAACACGCGATGTATCCGTGATGGTGTCCGAGGGCGGCACGTTGTTCGTCAACGATCGCGATACCGGTGAATTTCTCTGGGCGACACCGTTTCCCGATGATGCGCCCGGCATGCTGCTCAAGGACATCGATGTCGACACCGGGCGCACGCAGATCAACTGGGACATGGTGACAAAATCTGTCAACGCGGAAACGCGCATCGTCTGTTACTGGAATACGCGCAGTTACTGGCCTACTGCATATCATCCCGGCACCAATGCACTGTATACATCATGGATCGAAGCGTGCCGTGAACTGGAAGGTCGCAACTGGTGGGTGGTGCCGCGCCCAGGTGTCGATCCCGCTGCGCTGACCGGTCTGGCAAAGATCGACCTCACCACGGGAGAGGTGACCAGATTCGATGTGGGGCGTGCGCCGGGCAACGGCGCCATGCTGACCACCGCGGGCGACCTGTTGTTTCACGGCGATCTCAGCCGCGAGCTCAAGGCTTTCGATGTACGCACCGGTGCGGCACTCTGGCAGGCGATCCTGCCGGGTAATATTTCGGTGAGCACCATCAGTTACGCCGTCGACGGCCGCCAGTACATCGCCGTCATGACCGGCGACAACCTGAAGGTGCCGGAATTGCTGACGCTCACCCCGGAACTCGGGCCCGCCACCGGCGATACCGGCATTTACGTGTTTGCCTTGCCTGAATAATGCATCAATGTCGGATGGCGCTGCGCGTATCCGACCCGCACCTTCCGGACTATAAGGCAAAAAAAAAGGCCGGAAACCCGGCCTTTTTTCGTCTTTCAATCCATTCAGGACTGCGGTGGAGCGCTGGCGCCGCCTTCCATGCCTGCAGGCGCAGCAGAGGGAGCCGGGGTTGCAGCACCCTGCTCGTTCTTCTTGCGCAGCAGCTTGTCCAGGGAATCCAGTGACATCAGGTGATGGTAGATGATTTCCAGACCGCCGTTCTTGCGCAGTTCAAGGTATGTATCATCCGGCAGTTCCTCGAGTTTCTTGCGATCGACGATGTAGAAACCGCTGACATCGATGTTCTTGTCGGAATCAGTGCGCTTGATGGACAACGTCTGCGGCTGCAGCAAACCAAGCTCATCCAGCTTCGCCACGAACACCTTGGTCATTTCCTCCTGCTGGAATACCCGCACCAGGAATTCCTTCACTTCCTTCATCCAGTCGGTTTCAGTGCCGTCATCGTTGAAAATCAGATTTCCCTCGTCTTTATTGATAATCGGTGCATTTTCGTAAATTCCGATAAAAAGACGATCCTTGTTGTCCGGGTCTTGTTGCACTGCAAAAGGATAGCAGCGGACAGAGGCGGGGAAATATCCGCCCAGCCAGCGATTGCCATCGACTAAAAGATTCTCGTTCGCTTCGAGTCCCCACATGCCTGCTGCGAAGAAAACGCCGGTGTCGGGATCCTTCACAAAGATGATCGGGTAGTCGGTTCCAGCCTTGGAAAATTCCGGTGTATAGATCTTGGCGAAATGATTTTTCGCAATGTGGTCGGCAGTGCCGATGGGTTTGATGCGCAGTCCCTTGTGTGCGGTTGCGGTCAGGGACACTGGCGCTTGAAGAGTGTTGGCAGTTGGTTCAGCCATCTGGAAATCCCCCGGTTATTGGGCTAAAAAAAGTCGCCGTGTGGCGAACAAAGCGCGCAGTATAGCAAAGACACCCTGCCATTTCGCACCCTTTTTGGACGGGCTGGAAGCCGCATAATCACTGGGTTTCAGGCATGCCTCGGGTTTCCGGGAATAAAGATACAGGCGAAAAAAAGCCGGAGCTCTGATGCGCTCCGGCTTTTGAATTCGTACTGCAAGATACTGCGAGCTTACTTCTTTTTAGCTGCCTTCTTCTTGGCAGGTGCTTTCTTCTTCTTAGCAACCTTCTTCTTGGCAGCCTTCTTGGCTACTTTCTTTTTAGCTACTTTCTTTTTGGCAGCTTTTTTCTTTTTGGCTGGTGCTTTCTTTTTGGCTGTTGACTTCTTGGCAGCAGCTTTTGCTTTCTTGGCAGCGGCCTTTTTCTTTTTGGCCGGTGCTTTCTTTTTCTTAGCAGCCGGCTTCTTCTTGGCTACAACCTTCTTCTTTGCAACCTTCTTCTTTGCAACTTTTTTCTTAGCAGCAGTTTTCTTTTTCATGAATAGTCTCCAAGGTAAGCATCACGAATATGTGATACGAGGGAAATCATATTCCTCTACGCGAGAATTTCAATAGTATTGCGTATTTTTTTTACACTTTTATTTCCGGGAAATTTCGCATTGTCAACCCCGGTAATTTTTTCTGCTGATGATGCAACGAGTAATGCATCAGTGATTGATCGCAATCAATTGCTCAATGCATTGCGAATACGATTGAACAAACGCATCACAACACGTCGCCACCACACGATGAGACCTGTGATGAACATCACAGTTGGAAGGAAGCTTGCGAAGATCCACGACCATCGTGCAAGTGAATATTGACTGCCTGGTCGTGCAAAATGCACATCGCGAAAGAAACCAAGTACACCACCACGATTGGGTCCGAAACCGGGTTCACCACCGAAGAATTCGACGATGGCATTCAACTGCTGCGGGAAGCCCAGCTGAAAGCCCGAAACACCCCATGACAGCATCAGCACAAGCGCCCAGAACCCGCAGAAACTGTGGATTTGCCACCATATGGAGCGAGTGCTCCAGGGAATGATGACAAGGCCTTCCCACCAGCGTTTCTTGCCCTGCCACCAGATGATCAGGCCGGTAAAACTCATCAGGACAAACAGCGCACCGCCGGCGCCGTTGATGCGCCTGCCGAGCTCGCGGCCGAGTAATAAATCATCATGCCAGTCAGCCACCCATTCCACCGCTTTGATTTGCCAGGGACGCGCAGGTCCCATGTCTTCACCGGTGTACTGATTGAAATAATGGGGAATGTATTCGCCGTCTTTTTGCAACACGATGTAGGTTGCCTTGTCCGCTTCCATGGAATACATCGTGAAGCCCAGCTGGTAATCGGCGTAAATTTCTTCCATTCGCGCACGCTGTTCATCTTCGGACATTTCTTCCACGCCATCGGGCTGTGCGACATTTTTTGGCTCGAACCACCCGTAAAAGGGTGATTTCAGCAAAATCGCGCTGCCGCTGATGCTGATCACCAGGACATACAGACCCAGGCCAATACCGAGCCACAGGTGCACCTGGAACAATGCACGACGCAGCAGTGATGTTTGCGGGGCCTGCGCCCAGCGCTGGAAAAAGTTCATGGCGGCAATGTCGTTGTAATTATTTTGTTCAATATTGCCAGAAGGGTTCTTGTCCGCAAACCCAATTCGCACCGGCACGCATTCACTGCACCTGGCTCCTTGCCGCGTGATATTACGTGCCGCCACGGGTTCCGGTAGTTGTGGCACCGCGAAAAACTGCTAGAATGCCCGCCTTTTGCGGGCTTCTGCCCCCTTTATATAGACAGGCTCCGGCCGGAAACCAGGAATTGACCATGAAAAAAGGCACTTTGCTCCGTACCTCCATTGCCCTCGCCCTGATCGGTGCTTCACCGCTGGCCCTGGCGACCAATGGCTATTTTTCACACGGCGTAGGTACCAAGAATAAAGGCATGGCCGGTGCAGGCACTGCCTCGCCCCAGGAAGCCATCGCCAACGCAGTCAACCCGGCCGCCGCCGTGATCATGGGCGACAAGTTCGAGACCGGCCTGTCCATTTTTTCACCACGTCGTGCGTACACCGCGACCAGCAGCCTGGCCAACGGCCAGGGCGGCGCCTTCACCATCAACCCGGGTGAAGTGAAGAGCGAGAGCAACTTCTTCCCCATTCCCTACGTCGCACTGACCTGGGGCTGGAAGGAAAACAATGCGCTGGGTGTTTCTATATATGGACGCGGCGGGATGAACACCGATTACACCAGCGGCTCCGCCACCTTCGATCCCGACGGCCCCGGCCCTGCTCCGGTGATGTCACTGCCGGGTACCTATGGTTCCGGTGATGCCGGTGTCAACCTGATGCAGTTGTTCACCGACGTGTCCTACTCGCAGCAGAATGGCGACCTGGCCTGGGGTGTGGCGGCGGTTTTTGCGGCCCAGGCTTTCCGCGGCAAGGGTCTTCTGGCGTTCGCCCCTTATACCGAAACATTCGCGGCTTCAGGCGGCACCGCCTTCCCGCAGCAACTGACCAACAATTCCCATGACTACGCTTTCGGCCTGGGCTACAAGCTCGGCTTCATCTGGAGTGCCACTGAATCCATCAACGTCAGCCTGAGCTACCAGAGCCGCATCGAGATGAGTGAGTTCGACGACTACAGCGACCTGTTCGCGCAGGGCGGCGGCTTCGACGTTCCGGAAAGCATACGCGGCGGCATTTCCTTCTGGCTGAACGACACCAGCGCTTTCCATTACGACATCGAACACACCTCGTTCAGCAGCGTCGACTCCGTCGGCAACCCGCTGTCCAACCTGTTCGGCTGTCCCACGGCGGGCGCAGGCGGCACCAACCTCGGCGGATGCCTGGGTGGCGGCCAGGGCGCCGGTTTCGGTTGGGACGACATGACCACACACAAGGTCGGTTACCAGTGGAAGTCTTCCCGCTTCGAGGACTGGACCTTCCGCGTCGGCTACAGCCACGGCAAGCAGCCCATTGAAACCTCAGAGGTGCTGTTCAACATGATGGCGCCCGGCGTGATCGAGCAGCATTTCACCGCCGGCTTCACGCACGTGCTCAACAGCGGCAAGGAATACAGCATGAGCATCATGTATGCGCCGGAGGAAACGGTCAACGGCACCAACCCCTTCGACCCGACACAGCAGATCGAACTGAAAATGCACCAGTTCGAGATCGAATTCGGCTACAGCTGGTAGCACACAAGCAATGCACAAAGGGGCGCCAAAGCGCCCCTTTTCATTTACGCCCGTGGTCATTTTGCCGGATAGCAGCACTGCGTGCCTTATCCGACCTGCTTGCTTCATGCCTGTTGCCCCTTGCCCCTAGTGTCCTTCTGAAAATCGCGCTACATTCCCTGATAAATGCATCTGGGTATTTAACGGGGGGACCGACATGCACGATGAGAACACTTCCAGGCGTCGCTTCCTGGCTGGCTGCGCCATGGTGGGCGCGAGCAGCCTTATCACCGGCATCGCGCCTGTACGCGCTGCAGACGCCACCTACGCAATTGCTCCGCCGCCGGTCACGTCCATGGCCATCATGGGCTCCGATGCCCGGTTCCCGGTACGCCGCGTGTTCTGCCTGGGCCGCAACTATCGTGAACACGCCTTCGAGTCGGGTGACGATCCCGATGTAAACCCGCCCTTTTTCTTCATCAAGCCGCGCGACGCCATCGTCGATGCGAGTGCGGGACATCCCTATCCGCAGGTGACGCAGGCGCTGCGTTATGAAGGGGAAATGGTGGTGGCCCTGAAAAGCGGCGGCAACAATATCAGCACGGACGATGCGCTGAACCATATCTTCGCCTATGGCGTGGGCCTCGACATGACCCGCCAGGACCTGCAGCAGGAAGCACAGCGCCTGCAACGGCCCTGGGCCATCAGCAAGTCCTTCGACAATTCCGCACCCTGCGGCCCGTTATACACGGTGGATGATTACGGCCATCATCTGGAAGGCCGGATCTGGCTGAGCGTGAACGACGAGATCAAGCAGGATTCGGACCTGGCGCTCATGCGCTGGTCGGTGCAGGAATCCATCAACATCCTGTCGACCTACTATGAACTGAAAGCGGGCGACATCATCATGACCGGCACACCGGAAGGCGTCGACCTGGTGAATCAGGGTGATGTGATTCGCTGCGGCGTCGAGGGACTGGGCCAGATCGAGGTGCTGATCACCTGATCCGGCATCCAGGCCTGTCGCGTTTACTGGCCGCCTTCTTCCGGCGGGGCGCCCGGGCCGGTGGAGCCGGCGAAAAGGCGTTCTCCATCAGGTAATGTCACATCGCGCCCATTGGCACGATGCGAGCCGTCACGAGCCTGGTAGCCTTCCACGATGACGCGCGTACCGGCCTGGATGGAATTGCGATTCCAGCCGCGTCGCACCAGCACACCGGCAGGGCCGGCCTCGATCATCCAGTTTTCGGTTTCCCCATCTTCGTTGACCACATCGATATGCAGCCAGGAATGCGGGTTGATCCATTCCATGCGTGTAATCGTGCCTTCCAGACGCACGGGTCGGGTGGCATCGAACTCCGTGGAAAACGCATGATGCGCTTCGCCGGGTACGGCAAACGATGCCAGGAACAACATGGCGCTGAAGTTAACAATTTGCTTTAGCATGGTTCAGTCCTCCCCCCGCTCGCTGTCACGGGCGCTGCTCAGGATATTCGACATGGCGTAGTTGCCTTCGTGGCAGGCGTATTCCACCAGTTCGTACTGCGCGTTATCCAGTACGAACGGGAACATGGCCGTCCACGGTTGTGTCCAGACCGCGGGATCATCCACTGTGAAGCGGTATTCAAGCAGGTTCGGCGAAATGCGCGTGAAACGCTCGGTCAGCACCATGTCTTCACTGGAGCCCTGGAACGGGGCGCGGCCGTTGAACCCGCGGGTCTCGATCACCAGCGCATCGTCTTCCCACCAGCCGCGCGAGTTGCCCAGCCACTGGCGGATGCCATCGTCGACCGGCGCGGCATCGATGGCGATGACGCGGGTCTCATGGATCATTTCCTTGGTGATGGCGACGGTGCCGGGACCCTGCACGATCTGCAGGCCGTTGTTGTACACCGTCGGCAGCATGTGGTTGGGCAATCCCTGCGTGATGCAGCGCACCCAGGAATTGAGATCCTCGGGGCCGGCGGGAGCGGCCGGCGCACCCCCGCGCGCATTGCGCGCCGCTTCCGCCGCGGCGGTCAGCGGCGGCAGTCTTCCATCCGGCGGATCGATGATCATGGCCACCTGCGTCAGTGGTGCATTCTTCGCGTACCCCAGGGTCGTGTCGCGCCACTCGCGCTCGTAGCCCCAGATGCTTTGCAGCGTGCCGCGTTCGCGGCGGGCGGCCGCTTCAGCCTGGCTCAGCGCGGTACTGGCATCGACATCGTCCGGGCGCTCCAGCGGGATGCCATGCGCCGCATCGCCGCTCCACACACCCTGCAGGTCCGGTTCGCCCCAGGGCGTTTGCGGCGCGCGAAAGGTGTCGTTGACGGCAGAGAGCGCATCACCGGTATCCTGCATCAGCGCCACGCCCGCCCAGCCTGGCTCGACCAGGGCGATGCGCACGCCGTCGGGACCGGCGACAAAGGCGCGGCGTGAATCGCTGTTGGCATTGGCCGGCACTGCGGGCGATTGCATAATCGTGATATCGCGCGCGGCCATGGCCCGCAA
>Ga0181582_10000354_pt1 | contig 31905 bp, 20 predicted proteins | sample 071ome_32_FD_132438 | JGI IMG/M metagenome (GOLD analysis project Ga0181582, IMG submission 132438) | Coastal salt marsh microbial communities from the Groves Creek Marsh, Skidaway Island, Georgia - 071405AT metaG (megahit assembly) | ecosystem: Environmental > Aquatic > Marine > Intertidal...
AGAGAGAGAGAGAGAGAGTCAGAAGGGGGAGGGTTGGGGGTGGGCACGTCGGTCGAGGTAAATACCCACCGTCGAGCTCCTTGAGCTTGTGGGGCGAGCTGAGGCACGGATACTCCAGCCTGGTCTCCTTCGTGCGTCCGATCGCCCAGTAATCGGTCGCACCGCACTGTCGGTGGCGGTCGTGGTGGCGGTGGTCGTCGATCGTGAGCGAGGCGAGAAGGAGGGAATCGCTCGTCGCTCGATTCGAAATTGGATCGGCCGAGAATTGCCGTTCCCCGGGTTCGACCGTCGAGATCGCGATCGCGCACGTACCTGCAAGACAGTGCCCGTCTTTGGCGCGTCAGACATGGTGGTGTAGTTTCGGATTGAAGGAAAGAGGAACCCTGTGCGCTCGCGAGCGCTGAGGCACAAACACAAAATGACTTGGTCTGGTCTACGACGACGCTACGCCACGGGCGGCCTCGACCCGAGCGTGAAGTACGCCGGCAAGTCGCTGGAGGCCGCGATCCGGCACTGCGTCGCCCTGGTCAGCGAGAACGACGCCGATTTCCAGCGGTGGGCGTCCATCGCGGTCAAGACCAAGGAGAACCGCGCGCCCGTGCTCGTGCTCAAGGCGCTCCAGCTGGAGATTGAGTCGATCCAGCAGGCTGCGCGCACGGAGACGCTGTTGCGGATGCGGTACCAGTGGTGGCGGGACTCGATCGACAAGGCGTTTGCGGCGAGGAAGAGCTACGAGATGGCACAGCCCGTGATGAAGGCGTTCAGCGAGCTGGTGCAGAGCTATGAGTCCATCAACCACGGTCGTGTTAATACCATGTTGGATGCGTACGAGCGGGACGCGATGCGGGGCGAGGCGTGCTTCCAGACGGCGGAGGAGCTGGCGGGGTTCGCGCGGGACTCGACGGGCGCGCTGGTGGCGCTGCAGATGGAGGCGTGCGGGGTGGGCGACAGCGTGGTCGCCGAGGTTGCGCCGTCGTTGGGGACGGGCATCGGGATGGTGGCGGCGCTGCGTCGGGCCGTGGGGTCGCTGAGCGGGTATGGCATTTCGTATTTTCCGGAGGACGTCTGTCGGCGGCACGGCATCGACCCGGGGTCGTTTTTTGACGGCCAGGATCGGCGGGAAGCGCTGAAGCACGTCGCGCGGGACATCGCCGAGGTCGCGCGGGGTCACCTCGGGGCAGGGGCTGCGGCGCTGGCAGCGGCGGGTCTAAAGACTGGGGAGACGGGGAACTCCGCGGCCAAGGCGTTTGCGACGCGGGGTCTGGCGAGCGAGCTGTGGCTGAACGGGTTGGAGAAACGTGGGTACGATCTGCTGACGGCCGGTGGCGGGTCACCCGTCGAGTATCTGCTCAAGCTCAAGTGGAATTCGCTGTAGAGCGATCTATAGATTCATTTCGTCCTCGGCGCGTGCGAGTGGGCACCGGATCTCTCTCGGTGGTGTTCGCGGCTCGAAACGCGAGGGAACGCGCACGCGGGGCTGTCGAGTTTTGAATTTAGTCCGTTGATCATGATCATGGAACACCCGTTGCCACCCCCGCAGCAGGCCTCTTTCGAGGCGCCGCCTGCTCCCCGTCGATAGAGAGATAGAGATAGAATGACGTACCAGAACCACGTCGTGTTGAACGTGGCGGAGAAGAACAGCGTCGCGAGGGAGGTGACGAGGTTGCTCAACCGAGGACAGCTGCCGCAGGAAGTGCCGTCCGCTGCCCGCTACTGCCGCAACTGGAAGTTCCCGTTCCAGATGAACGGACAGGGAAACGTCGAGATGGTCTTCTCGTCGGTGATGGGCCACCTGCTGCAGCTGGACTTCGAGGCGCCCTACAAGAAGTGGTCGTCGTGCGCCCCGCAGGACCTCTACAGGGTGCCGGTCAAGAAGGACATCGGGCCGGGCGAAGAGATGCCCAAGGTCAGGCGGAACCTGCAGAACTTAGCGCGGAAGGCGACCATGTTGGTGCTCTGGCTGGATTGCGACCGGGAGGGGGAGAACATTGCCTTTGAGGTCATCCAGGTGTGCACCGAGGTCAATCCGAGGCTCGTCGTCAAGCGGGCGCGCTTCTCGGCCCTGATCCCGCAGGATATATTCCGTGCCATCAATAACCTGGTCGAGCCCAACCAGCACGAGGCGCTTGCGGTCGACGCCCGACAGGAGATTGACCTCCGCATCGGCGCCTCGTTCACCCGCCTGCAGACGCTGCTGCTGCAGAACAAGTTCGACTGGTCGGCCGTCATCCGAGACCCGAGGATGGCCGAAAAGATGATCCTGTCGTACGGTCCGTGCCAGTTTCCCACGCTCGGGCTCATCGTCCAGCGCGAGTGGGAGATCCAGTCGCACGTGCACGAGACGTTCTACACGATCAACGTCTTGCATTCCACCTCCAACACGAAGTTCACGTGGCACCGAGGGAACATATTCGACGAGCAGGTCGCGCGGATGTACCACGAGATGTGCCTGGAGCGGCCCGAGGCGACGGTGGAGCACGTGACGGGCTCGCAGCGGCGGCGGTACGCGCCCGTCCCGCTGTGCACGCTCGAGATGCAGAAGAAGGGCAGTCAGTACCTGCGGATGTCCGGAGAGCGCATCATGAAGGTTGCCGAGGAGCTCTACCAGGGGGGCTACGTGTCGTATCCGAGGACGGAGACGACGCTGTACAAGGACGGCTACGACCTCGAGGGCCTCGTCCGCAAGCAGGCGGCCAATGCGAATAACAACAATAACAACAACAACAACGCGCCGTGGTCGGCGTATGCGGACCGCTTGCTGGCGCAGGGCCAGTTCCGGTGGCCGCAATCCGGCGGCAAGGACGACGGGGCGCATCCGCCCATCCACCCGACCAAGCCGTACCACGCGGGCAGCGACAACTCGAACAACAGCGGCGAGAAGGCGAGAGTGTACGAATTCATCGTGCGGCACTTTCTCGCCTCGTGCTCCCAGGACGCCCTCGGCCAGGAGACCAAGATTGGCATCCTGGTCGCCGGCGAGCGCTTCAAGTGCACCGGCCTGATGGTCCTCGAGCGGAACTGGCTCGAGGTCTTCCCGTGGGCCAAGTGGGGCGGCTCAGAGGCGCTTCCCAAGATGGAGCCCGGCGAGCGTTTCGCGCCCCGCGAAGTGCAGCTCCACCGGGGCCGCACCGAGCCGCCGGCCAGGATGCGCGAGACCGACCTGCTGGCCAAGATGGACGCATACGGTATCGGCACGGACGCGACCGTCGCTGACCATATCGCGAAGCAGCTCGAGCGGGGCTACGCCACGAAGGACGAGGGCAACCTGACGTTCTCTCCGACGCCCCTCGGCGAGTCGCTCATCAGCGCCTACCGCAAGATGGGCCTCGAGTCGCTGTGGCTGCCGACGCTGCGAGGCAGCATCGAACAGAACATCGCGGCCGTCGCTCGCGGCGCGATGACCAAAGCGCGCGTCCTCGAGGACGCCATTCGGCACTTTGGCGAGACGTTCCGGATCGCCGACCAGCGCAAGCAGATGCTCGTGCACGAGGTCAGGGCGATCGTCTTCGCGGGAGCCGCCGCGGCGGGGGCGCCCCAGCAGCAGATCCAGGGCGGCCAAGAGTTTGCCCGCTGCCCGCGCTGCACGATGTCCCCGATGGTCATCACGCGGACCGAAGACGGCTTGTATTGCGCCACGTGCTCGTCGATCTGCGAGGGCGACTCCAAGACGTTCTTCTTTCCCCGACTGATCACTCGGCAGGTCCAAGTCACCGACGAAGTCTGCACGGCGCCCGACTGCCCGGGCGGCAGCCGCAAGCTGCAGTTGACGCTCGTCGGCCAGTTCCCCAACCCAAACTCGGAGGTCGCACGCCGGTTCCAGGAGCAGGGCGGCCGCGGCACCGGATGCCTGCTCTGCGACCGGGCATTCATCGAATTTTTGCGATCCCTCGGCGCGACCATGGGCCGACGAGGCGGCGGTGGCGGCGGTGGTGGCGGTGGTGGCGGGGGCGGAGGTGGTCCTGGCGGCGGCGGTGGGGGAGGCCGCGGTGGGCGCGGGAGTGGCGGGGGCGGTGGCGGACGCGGCGGGCGCGGCGGGCGTGGCGGGCGCGGCGGAGGCCGCCAGGGCAGGGACGGCGGGGCCCCGCCCACGTCCACGTCTGCCCGAGGCCGCGGCCGGGGGTCCCGCGGAGGCCGCGGCGGATCATCCCGCGGCGGCGGCCGTTCCAACAAACGGCGACGCAACCAAGACTAACAGATCCGAACGAACGAATGTATGTACGCATGTCACGGTTCTTCACAGGAAAAAATTGTCACGTCCAGCACGATCTCGTCACCCACCTCGCTCTTCCAGGATGGCCTGCAGCATCGCATTCTGCTCCCGCATGCCCGCCAGCTCCGCTTCGGCATTCCGCTTGGCCACTTTCAGCAGCGCACACTCCCGCTGAACGTCGGCTATGTCCGCCTGGAGACGATCCACGAGGGCTTCAGTCCCGGCCGCCCCCACCCCCGCCCGTTCCCGCTGCCGCAGCACGTCATTCTCATCCTCCAACTCCATCACGCGAGCCCGAAGCGTCTCGACATGGCTGGCGAGGATAATATTGCAGTCAGTCACCTCGGCGGCAAGCGACAGCACGTCGTCCGAGTCGGGGGAAGCAGCTGAGGTGGACGGACGTCGACTCGCGGACTGAAGCACCAGTGGATTCGGCGGTCTGGGCGTTTTCACGTCAAGTGCAGGAGATTTCATCCCGTCTATACCCACGTGGCGAACCGACGGATTGGGTGTGAAGGGGGGCTCCGATTTCATTCTTCTCGGGCGAAACAAAACTGTACTGTACCCTCCTGGCTCATCGGCCGAGCATGGGTCGTCAAGACGAAGAAGGCGAAGAAGACGAAGAAGACGAGAAAGTAGTAGAAGAAGAAGAAGAAGACTCGGTTCATTCAACTGTCGTAGGTATGCCCCGCGCCAGCAAAACCGATCTGGCTCGTCCTCTTCTTTGAAAAAATGGCCGCTCGCTCTGCATGCATTTTCCCCCTCGATGCCTTTCACGAAACCAATTCGTACAATGACGAGGGTTTCCCTGTCGCCGCGGCATGCCGTGCGTCCGAAACCGTTCTTCTCTCGCGCATCCCTGGTCGTCTCGGCATCCGCACTCCCCTTGGTCGTTCTGAAGGGCGGGAAGAAGAAGATGCTCCAGGGGGATACCCCTGCCGTGACGTTGTTCCCGGGAGCCATCGACTGCGTCATCGGCAGGCCGCCGCCGGGTAGAGGGGACCTCGTCCTCGTCGTCGATGGCACGCGGGAGTCGGTGCTCGCGTACGGCGTCTACAACCCCGACTCGACGCTTGCCGTTCGCGTCCTCGGCTTTTTCGGGAAGAATGCCGTTGATCTCGACGCGCCGCCGCCCATTGACCTGGACGCGCTCGTTCAGGAACGCCTGCTGGCCGCGGCAAGCCTGCGGACGGAGGCGTTGGCGCTGCGGGAGGTGACGAGCGCGTTTCGGTTGTGTAATGCGGAAGGTGATATGGTTCCCGGTCTGATCGTGGATGTCTTCGGGGGCGTGGCGGTCGTCCAGTCGTCTGCGGCGTGGATCGAGGCGAGGCGGGGGGTCGTGACGGCGTGTTTGGAGGGGCTGGGCTACGCGGTGGTCTGGCGTGCGGCGGTGGACATGCTTGCGTTGGAGGGGATCGAGGTGAGCGACGAAGGGGAGGAGCAGGGAGCGCAGGAACGTCAGGTTGTCGTCATCGAGGAGCACGGGGTCAAGTTCAACGTGGACACGTCGAGTCAGAAGACCGGCTTTTATTGCGATCAGCGTGATAACCGGCGCGTGATTCGCGAGATTGCGCGGGGCAAATCGGTCGCGGATCTTTGTTGTTACTCGGGCGGCTTTGCGATCTACGCGGCGCTCGGCGGTGCGACGCGGGCCGTTGGCGTCGACTCGAGCCAGCAGGCGGTCGACCTGGCGACTTCCAACGCGGCGCTCAACGGGGTCGACGGGGTGTGTCGGTTCGTCAAGGCGGACGCGAGCGATTGGATGGACGAGGCGATCAAGGCGGGGGAGGAGTATGATCTCGTGGTGCTCGACCCGCCCAAGCTCGCGCCGACCAGAAAGTCGCTGACCAACGCCACCAGGAAGTACGTCAGTCTGAACACCAAGGCGATGCGGTTGGTGAAGGACGGCGGGCTGCTGATGACGTGTTCGTGCAGCGGGGCGATGACGCAGGGCGGGACGTTCCGTAGTGCGGTGATCGCGGCGGCGGCGAGGCGAGCAGGGGTGCAGGCGAGCTTGGTCTCCAAGGCGGGCGCCGGGGCGGATCATGTCATCGATCTGCGGTACGGAGAGGGAGAGTATTTGTCGAATTACGTCGTCAGAGTAACGACGTTGTGATGCGGGGAGAGTATTCGTCGCATTCACATCGTCAGAGGGTAACGAAGTGCGATGCGATTGACTGGCAAGACGCGTGTCGCCAGTCGGGAAAAAGAAATCTTGCAAGAATTCAATCATTGAATTGGATATCATGTCGTGAACGATCGGCAGCAACCAGGCTGGGAAAACGAAGTATGCCACCGGAAGCGAGTGTCTGTTCGGGTTCCCCGCGGCGCCGGGCTGGGACGCGGCGACGGGCCTCGGCAGCGCTCGCTACGAGCCGTTCGTGTCGTGCGCGGAGCGCTACCAGGACGAGGTGCGGAGCAAGGGCCTCGAGCTTCTGCCGGACGGCTCGTATCGCGGATCGCCGACTGGCGGCCCCGACCCCGACCCCAACCCGCCGACGGCCGACGGCCGACGGCCACGGCCACACGGCGTCGCTGGTCGCGCTTGTCGTGACGCTGGCGTCCCTGTTACACTATTGAAGGAATGTACCATACACTTCCAGGACAACTAATTGACGTCCCAACGGTGCGCCCGGCGGGCGTCGATCATCATCAACCTGTTGCGAAGCATTTTCAAGGTGTCGGCGTACGCCGCCCGTTTCGCGGCGTCCTTCTCCGCGTTCCGTAACGCCTTGTAGTATTCGAACGCCGCGGATCCGGCCTCGATGCTCGTCGGATGCTGGTTCAGCATCCGACAGAGAAAGTCGGCGTGATCGCCGTGGACCTCGTCGCCCGCGTTGCGAGCGACGTACGCCAAGTACGCCCAGCTCGCCTCGTTCTCAACACATCCCTCGATCCATCCGGCCGTCGCCGCAAACTCCGCCGACCAATCCACGGCAGCGCCAGAACCTATCAGAAAGGCCCGCTGGGACCACGCGCTATTGTTCATCACGTCGCGATGCAAGAGGGACGTCGTGAACGCCAGCTCTCTCTCGAGATCCGCCTCCGTCCCCAGCTCCGACAAGACGGCCTGCCGGTGCGCCCAAGCGTGGTAGTTCTTGGTGTCCACCTGAAGACACGACTCGGAAAACTCCAGCTCTTCCGTCAGCACCCCCTCCCGGTCCTTCCCCAGCTCGCCCACGAGGTAGTTGGCAAACTTTCTCCGATGGTTCCAGAGTTGGTAATTCTTCGGATTGGCCGTAGCCACCCGCCGCATCAGCGCCCGCTCCATGTCGACATCGACGGTCGCCCCGTTCGTTGCGTTCGTTGCGTTCGCTCCGTTCGCTCCGTTCGCTGCGTTCGCTCGCTCCACAAAGCACCGCCAGCGCCACTCCCACGCCGAGTACTCCGCCGAGTTGATCCCTTCGATCACGTTTCCCGAGAGCTCGTACGCCTCGGCCCCGACCTGATCCCTCCGAATCAACTCATACAGCGCCTCCAGCGCCTCGGCCTGCTCCCCATCCAACGCAATATCCATCGCTTATGCGTGCGAGTACCTCGGCCCCTCGAACAGCCAATCGTCCTTCTCGACGTCGCTCAGCTTACTTCGCAGGTTGGTCAGAGTCGCTTCGAGCATCGCCTTCTCGGTCGAATGCCGCCGAATATCCGCTGTGATCGGCGCGTTCGACCCCGCCAACGGCGTGATCAAACCCGGGGTGATCTGGTCGTCAAAGTCCTCGGCCGTGTTGTCGAGCAGCTCGAGGTCCGACGCCGACGAGTCACGCGCGGGATTGAAGTGCGCCTGATGCTGTTCGTACTCGTGCTGTTCAAGGTGCTGGTTCGATGCGACGGGTGGCGTGACGAAGCTTCCGGGCGTGATCGAGTCGTCGGTGTGTGTGTCCATGGGCGTCTTGGCTTGGCTCGATCGGCTGCGTTTTAACCGTCTCCCTCTCGTCTCCCTCGCCTCTCTCCAGTCGCTGCACGCACACGTACAAGTTCGAGCGCGGTCTGGTGCTCTACACTACTACACTACCGGCGTATACAGACGAAACGACGACGGCGGACGAGATTTTTTGTGACCGGTTCGGCGATCGCGAGCACGACAACAGCCAGGCCTTCGGTGCATCTGTGCATTCCGAGGACGACGACGACAATGAGAGACCCAAGCGCACGTCGATCGACTGCAAATACCGCGCCACCCCAACCCCCTCGGCTATCGCGGCGTCGATGGTCGTCGAAGCGAACGACATCAACGACACCAGCGACCGGGACACCAGCCGCGCTTCCCTGGGATTCGCCGTCGCGCAGTCTTCCCAGCGAGCTCCAGGACGCACGGTGGGCATTGAACTAGGCCGACGTGCGCTCGCTCTTCGCGCCCCCCCCCTTCTGACTCTCTCACTCGCTCGACGCGCTTTCGCCGGGAACGACAAACAGGAACACGTACCTCCTATCAAAAAAGCACTTCGCATGTACCGAGTGCGGCAAGTGCTGCACCGGCGCCGGGGTGGTGTGGGCGAACCGAGCGGAACTCGAGGCGATGAGAAACGCGATCGACGCCGGGATGTCCATCGAGGACTTTATCGCCACGTTCGTCGACAAGGATGAGATGGAGCGTCGCGGGGTCGACGTCGAGAAGAAGGAATGGTTCATCCTCAAGAACGCCGACGGCAAGCTGAACGGCACAGAGTACTGCGTCTTTCTCGATCCGGAGACGAATCATTGTGGTGTCTACTCGGCGCGACCACTGCAATGCTCAACGTATCCATGGTGGCCCGAGCTCCTCAGCAGCAGCGAGTGGCGCGAGGAAGGCGCGTCGGTATGCGAAGGCATCATCTTGGACGGCGAAGAGGCTGGGGTGGACCACAGCAAGCTAACGCCCGATCACGAGAAGAAGGCGAAGCTCGATAGTGCGCGTCGACCTCGACCTCGACCTCGACCGACGCGCGATCGCACGCCCGACTCTCACTCGCGCTACGCGCTTCGCTCGTTCGCCAGGTTTCGTACGCTATCTCGACGAGTTCCCACACAAGGACCAATACAACTGACGTGTTACCTTGTAATGTTCAAGAGTCATTCCTTCTCAGCCGCCTCGGCGTCCGTACGTTTCCGCGGCAACGCCCGGCATCCGGGGTCGTCGCACGATCTGGGCACCGAGTGCGGCTCGAACACCCGCTTGCAGACGCTACACTGGCTCACGATCGGCACGAACGACACGCCTTTGCCGGCCGACCGCATCCCCTTGCGCGACGGGGTGACTTTTCTCTTGGGTGCGGCCATGAGGATCTGGACGAATCGCGCATTCGGACGAGCGGGAGGGGGCGTGAGGCACGTGCGTGGAGTGAAGAGGGCGCGGGCGCGGGCAGTCGAACACCCACCGTGCCGGCGTGAATGCCCGCTCGCTGCGTGTGGACGACAGCGTCGACTTGGACTGCAGCGTTCGCCATCGCCGCCGTCTGAGCTTCGAGTTGGGACACCAGTGCGTGGTATCCTCGCATGGCGCGGGCAATGCCCAGACAGACGGACGAGCGTGACGCCATTATTTCAGTTTTTGTGACAGTTCCGCGCGCGTAGAACGAAGCGTGTAGGACACGGAACCATCTCCGCCTCGAGATTATTGAAGAAGGAGACCGTGTGCAGGTGATATGGGCTCCGTCACGGTGCCGAAACCGAAGGCGACAGAGGTACGTGTGGATTCACGTTCCGTGCGGTCTCGTCGACGACCGCGCGCTCACGTCCTCACCACACCCGCGCAGGAGGAGGTCAAGAATGCGAGGGTGCCGATGGCAAATAGGGACTACTGCGTGGACGTGCTGATCCCGCTGAACGAGTGCCGGAGGGAGAACTACTACCTGCCGTGGAAGTGCGAGCACGAGCGGCACGCGTACGAGCTGTGCCAGTACAAGCTGTACAAGCTGCGGACAGAGCACTAGCACTAGCACTAACACGAGCCCTATCTCCATCTCTCGTATGGTTTCATGGGTTTATGTACTCTCTAATGTTAACAGCGACGACTAGATGCCCTCGCCAGACGTTCTCGACACGCCACGCAGGTCGATCAGTCTGGTCTTCACGTCCCGCAGCTTGCGGATGATCTCCGCGAAGGAGGGTCGCTTGTCGGCTTGGTCGAAGCAACATTCGATGATTTCCGCGGCCCATCGCGGGACGTCCTCCGGGATGGCGAGCCGCGAGTTGTGGAAGCCGACCATGAGGACGACCTGCATGGCGCTCACGTCCTCCCACGGGATCTGTCCGGTGAAAATCTCCCAGAGGACGACGCCATAGCTGTAGACGTCGCCGGCCTCGCTGTTCGTGCTGCTCTGCAGGACCTCGGGCGCCGTCCACTCGGGCGTCCCGAGCTTGCTGCCGGCAGAGAGCTTGGAGGCCATCCGGAACCGGCTCAGGCCAAAGTCGCAGATCTTGACGTGCAATCGGTTTCCGAGCAGCAGGTTTGGAGACTTTAGGTCGCCATGGACGATGGGCGGCTTGCTCGTGTGGAGGTAGTGCATGCCGATGGCGATCTCGAGGGCAATGTTGAGCTTCTGGCCCTCGTCGAGCTGTGCTTTCGTACGGTGGAGCAGCTTGAACAGGCTTCCGTTTTTCTCGTACTCGGTGACGATGCACATGTGCGGGGGTACCGTGCAGTAGCCCATGAAGTGGAGAATGTTGGGGTGTCGGAGCTTCTTGAGGATGTCGACTTCCTTCCGGAACGCCTCGAGGACCTTGTCAGAGAAGTCCTGGTCGATGAAGAGCTTCACCGCGACGTCGGTCTCCCTATATACGCACTTGAACACCTCGCCGTATGCGCCGCGTCCAATCCTGGGACCGAAGTGAATGTCATGAATGTCGATCTCCCACTCGAGGTCGCGGCCGTCCGTGCTGAACCGCCGTCGATCGTACCCGTAGGCGTCAGAGTGCTGGTTGAGGAAGTCGTTCATACTGTCCACCGAGCCGGCATGCGACCCCACGTATGATCCAGGCTGGCGGAAGAATGCCGAGGCATAGACGTCGCCGGCGCTCACGCGGTTGGGTCCGTGGCTGCCGCGCACCCCGATCGAGATTGGCGCCGAGTGTCGCAGGCTGCTGAGGTACAGCTGCCCGACGTGGCCGCCGCTTGCACCGCTGTCGGTCGCGTTCGTGGTCACCTGGTCGTCGACGAGCGTCCCACTGGGCGTCCTTCGCGTGGCGGCGACGGGGCTGCCTGGCGTCGACCCGTCCTTGTGCATGCCGGTGCTCGCGCCCGCGCTCATGCCCGCGCTCGTGATGCTCGTGATGCTCGTAATGCTCGTGCCTCTGTTGAGGTTCATTCTTGAGAGCTCCGAGAGGATGTTCGAGTTCGTCCCAGCGAGCTGTTTCTGCGCCGGCGCCTGAGACTGGGAGGACGAGTTGGAAAACGGCATCGACAGCCCGCTGTTCACGGGCGCGTCCATCTTTTTTAGCTGCGGGCTCTGACTTCCCGCCGGCGTTGCGCCAGGCGTCTGGCTGCGCATCTCCCCCGACAGGGCGAGCGACCCGCTCCGATAGACGTCGGCCGGAATGCTGGCCTTGCGACCCGCCAACGCGCTGCGGTCGAGCGACTCCCTGATCGGCTGGATCAGGTACTCTTGGCCATCGGCATCGCGTATGATGGTCGGAGGTCCCAGTTCCTCGTATGTCGTCCGCTCGACTTGTCCCCTGCCTAACGATGGCCGCACGACGTCGATGCTCGCTCGTACCGGGACGGGGGACATTCCCGAGCTTGGAAGACCCTGGCTGTACCCATATGAGTGATAACTGTCCGTCCCGGCGCGATCAAACGACGAGCGGCCCGAAGACCGCATCATGGCACTCGCGGCTGGGAGCCCCAGCTCGCCCGTGCCCGCCAGGAGCGACGCCGCGGTCTGGTGCATGGGACCCACCGACCTGTCGGAAGAGAGGGTCGTCGATGACCGTGGCCTGGATGTCCGCGTTCCCAAACAGGGAAGCATGCTATCGCAGCTGGTCCGAGTGGGCTTGACGGGTTGGTGTTGTCCGTGGGACGCATCGTTGCTGTACTTCCGCCGGTGGTGTCCACCGAACCCACCGTCGCTGTGCCTGACCTGTTGAGCCAAGGGATGGCCGAACGGCGACAATTGCTCGACGACATTGCTCGACGTGGAAGTGCCATCGTCCACGCGAAACGCGAGCGATCGACGTTTCTCGTCCGCCGAGGCGTGTCCAGAGGGCTCGCCGACGCTGAACCCATCCCCGGCGTCGCCGCCGCCACCGAGTGCCTCACGTGCCGCGAGCTGGAGCGCACGGGCGAGGTCCGCCTCCGACGGCGGGGCGTTGGCTCCGCCCTCGCTCATTGCGCGTTCCGGGTTTGCCCGTCTTTTTCCGCGGAATTGGCGCGTTGGACGTCTCGCTCCGCACCCTGTCCCAGTCCTCTCTCTATCCTTCTTGCTTGCCTCCTTCGCACGTACGACGACGGCTACGATTGACTCCTGCTGCCTGCCGGGGCTTGACGGTCTCCGTCTTGGCGAGGCATTTTTCGGCCTGTGCCAGCTCCCGTTGCCCTCGCCAAAGAACACGTGTGTGCAGACACTCTGTGTATGCAGTTGAAATTGTTAATGCACCAGGGGACGCACAACCCGACGACGATCGTGTCGTACCGCTGGTGTGACGTGGCCAGGTTGCCGACCGGCACTTGATCGCGGATTGATCGAGTCCAGACGAGCGGCGCGACGCAATGTCCATACCCTGTACATATGACGGCGAGACCCGTGCCCCGCGCGTCGAGTCGGCACGAGCGAGTGTGGCGGCCCCCGAGCCACGGGGGTCTTCGCCTTGTCAAGGAGGGTGCCGGGCACGATGGCGACGAGATCAAGGCTCGGCAGACCTGGTGGGACCGGCGGGACCGGCGGGACCGGCGAGACCGGTGGGACCGGCGAGACCGGTGGGACCGGCGAGACCGGTGGGACCGGCGAGACCGGCGGGACCGGCGCAACGCGACCTGGACTGAAACCGGGATCATCAGACAGCCAATCACTCAAATTTCATCCTCATGCTCGCACACCCAGCACCCTCCCCGAGACCGGCATTCGCGTCCGCATCACCCGAACGCAATGTTCTCACCGTCTCACGCAGCAGCAGTGGCGCTCGCGATGTCGGCACTTCTTCTTCGCCCTCTCGTCGCGCTGCCATGCTATCGACCTTGACCCTGCTAACGGCGACCTCGGCACCCATCTCAGCCCCCCTGCCCGCCGCCGCCGTACAGGGCCTGACGGCCGGAAGAATTCCCGGACTCTCCGCGCCGGACAAGGACGGGTTCATGCGGTACACACGGCCCGAGGGCAAGTCGGGCGGGCACGGCGTCGGGTGGTCCGAGATCCCTCGCTATACCTTCAAAGTGCCCCAGGGCTGGGACGAGAAGCCCGTGAGTATCGCCGATCTGGGCGGCACGGAGATCGATCTTCGGTTCGAGAATCCGGACCAGGGAAGCCTGCTCGTCGTGGTGGCGCCCGTGCTGAGGTTCATGGATGTCGGGTACAACGCCGATGTGAATATCGAGGATATCGCCAAGCCGGACGCCATCATTGCCGGATTCGCACCCGAACTCTACGGCAAGCCGCTGGACGCCGATGATGTCATCGAGACCGAGGTCGTCCAGGACGGCGGCCTGACGTACTACCAGTGGTGCGTGAAGCCGCACCACCTGGTCAGCGCCACGGCCGAGGGAAACCGGCTCTTCATCCTCAGTACCACGTCCAGCAGCCGGCAATGGCGGAAAGGAGCCGAAGACCTGCGCAAGATTCAGCAGAGTTTCCGCGTTCCACCAAAGGCGAGATGAGAGGAGAGGAGAGGCGGGTGCTGCTCGTCAAACCAGAAGAGTTCTCTTCTTTCTCCTGTTCGTGTAATCGCACGCGGGATCGTGTTGCAACGATCTCTATCCCTATTTACAGAGCGCCGGAGGGACGATAGAGCGTCCGTGGCGCCGGCAGGAGACTCGCCCGGCTCATGCAAACCCCAAGCTGCGTCCTTCCTATGAACAGCAGAGCTTCCAGGATGACGCTTGTGACTGCAAGAGCGTTCGCCAATAGATGGGCGACCATGGTCGATTCGTCCTCGACGCCCAGCGCCACCCGGACGTTCTCGGTCTCCGTCGCGAAGAATTCGGAACCCACCACCGGCGCCGTGCGTCTGGGCAAACGGAAGGTCGCCCTGTTTGTTGGCTACGACGGCACGTCGTATCGTGGCCTGCAGCAGCAGCCGTCGCAGCAACACATCGAGTTCGACGACGGCCGGCAGTTCACGGTCGAAGACGTGCTCGAGGAGGCCGTCTACCGTGCGGGCGGCATCCTGGACGCCAACAGGGGCAGCCTGGGGAAGATCAACTGGGCGCGGTCGAGCCGGACGGACAAGCGCGTACACAGTCTTTCAACTGTCATCTCGATGAAGCTCGAATGCAATCCGGGGCTGTTCGAGACCGAGCCAGACGGGGGCTCGATCGCAGAGGGCATCAACGAGCACCTGCCGCCCGAGGTCCGGGTGTTTGCGGTGCAGCGGGTCGTCAAGAGTTTTGACGCGCGGAGGGAGTGCATCCGACGACATTACGACTATTACGTGCCGCTGTCGTTCCTCGAGAGGATGATCGGGTCGTTGCGAGGTGGGGAGGGGGAAGGGGGAGGCGCAATGGACGTCGACGAGGTCTTGACGCGGCTCGAACGGGCGTGGAAGTCGTACGCGGGGCACCACGCGTTCCATAACTTCACGAAGCGGCGGTTGTATCGGCCGAGCTTCCAACAGAAGCGGCGCGGCGGCAGCAGTGACGTCGACGGTGGCGAAGAGACAGAGACGGACGAGGACGCCGAGGACGCCGCTACCGTCTTGACTCCGACTGGAACGACAGGAACGTCGGGAACGAAACAACCGACGGAGACCAGCGCCCCTCCCGCCGCGTCGTCGAGGGTCAAGGGCAAGATCAACTTCGAGTGGAAGGGAGAGCGGGACGACAGCGACCCGATCGTTCGTTCGCACTACCGGTTCATCGAGGAGTGCGGGTGCTCGGAGCCGATGACCCTGGTCGACCAAGGGGGCGTGCCGTGCGTCAAGCTGACCGTGTCGGGCGCGTCCTTCATGTTGCACCAGATCAGGCACATGGTCGGCGCCGCCCTTCTCGTCGCCCTGGGAAAGATGCCGCAGGAGCTGCTGCAAGCGGCCATGGCGCCACCCGTCCGCATCAACCTCCCACTGGCGCCACCGGGCACGCTCGTCCTCCGCAGTGCGGACTTTGGCAAGTTCCGCAGGAGCTACGACGGCAAGCCGTCTGCCACAGAGCGGTCCTCCGGCAGCGCGCTGCGCCTCTTGGACCGCGGCATCGAGCGCCGAGACGCGTTCGAGCGCGACGTGTTGTTCCGAGGCCTCAACGCACAGCTCCAGCACGACGACTGGCTCGGATGGAGCGAGAGCCTCGCGATGGTCCGGTTCGACGCGGCCGAGGCCGACGAGATTATCAGGCTGGCGAGCGAGTGGATGGAGCGGCGCGACGAGATGAAGCGCGTGCGGGCCGCGTTGCGCGAGGGCGGATCCGGCGAGGAGACCGTCGAGACCATCGCCGAGCGGCTGTAGGACATCGCGATTCATCATCAGTCCATAGGCCGTGCGTGATTCAGGCCTCGTTCTCTCCTCTCTTCTCGTCCCTCGCTCCCTTCTCGGCACCGCCAGTCATTTTGTGCTATTGTACGTGTCAATCCAAGACACTGCTGCGACGCACGCATTGACCGCTGCACCCACGAGGACACCATGTTGGGACATGCGGTTCCTTCGAGCCGATTCACGACCACGAGCGCTCGCTCGGCCGGTCCGCAGAGAGCACACGGCGCATTGGCAGTGACTTACAGCGCCAATGCCAATGCGAGGACCACGGCGGGCCCGCTCGCGCCGTCTCCGGTCGTATCCACGGTCTTCTCGTCGTCGGGCGTGTCCCAGCACCGCTCGTCGGGCGTGGCTACGCGGGCAGCGTCGAGCACGACGCAGCTCGACTTGACCAAGAAGTACGAGGGAGGAAAGGTCGAGAAGGTGCCGATCGAGCGGATCCGTAACTTTTCCATCATCGCGCACATCGATCACGGCAAGTCGACGCTGGCCGACCAGCTGCTGATCAAGACCGACACGGTGGCGTCGAGGGAAATGAAGGAGCAGTTCATGGATTCCCTGGATTTGGAGCGTGAGCGCGGGATTACCATCAAGCTCAACACGGCCAGGATGAAGTACAAGGCGAACGACGGCGAGACCTACGCGTTGAACCTCATCGATACCCCGGGACACGTGGACTTCTCGTACGAGGTGTCGAGGAGTCTCGCCGCGTGCGAGGGATGCCTGCTAGTGGTCGACGCGAGCCAGGGTGTCGAGGCGCAGACCCTTGCCAACGTGTACCTGGCCATCGAGAACAACCTCGAGATTATCGTCGTGCTGAACAAGATCGACTTGCCCGGCGCAGAGCCGGAGCGTATCAAGCGCGAGATCGAGGAGGTCATCGGGTTGGACTGCAGCAAAGCCATCGAGGCGTCTGCCAAGGCCGGGATCGGCATCGAAGAGATCCTCGAGGCGGTCGTCAGGGACATCCCGCCGCCCGAGGACAAGAGCGACGAGACGCCACAGGCGCTCATCTTCGACAGTTACTATGACGCGTACAGAGGCGTCATCGCCCAGTTCAGGGTCGTCTCGGGGGTGATCAACGCCAAAGACGAGGTGCTGTTCATGAACACCAAGAAGTCGTTCAATCTGACGGACCTGGGCGTGCTCTCGCCCGGCATGGTCCCCGTCGACGAGCTCTACGCCGGCGAGGTCGGCTACCTGGCCGCCTCCATCAAGTCCGTTGCGGACTGTCGCGTGGGAGATACGATCACCATCACCAAGAACAGCGCGAGCGAGCCCCTCCCCGGATACGCCGAGGCCCAGCCGGTCGTCTTCTGCGGCCTGTTCCCGACCGACACCAACCAGTACGCCGACCTGCGGGAAGCGCTCCTCAAGCTCCAGCTGAACGACGCGGCGCTCAAATTCGAGCCCGAGGTGAGCTCGGCGATGGGTAACGGCTTCCGGTGCGGCTTCCTCGGCCTGCTCCACATGGACGTCTGCCAAACGCGCCTCGAGCGCGAGTACAACCTCGAACTCATCGCGACGGCGCCGACGGTCGTCTTCAAGTGCGTTCGCACGGACGGCGTCGAGTTGATTGTCGATTGCCCGGCCAAGCTGCCCGATGCCGCACGCCGCGAGAGCGTGTCGGAGCCCTACGTGCGGCTCGAGATGATTGCCCCGGCCGAGTACAACGGGACCATCATGGAGCTCGCCCAGAGCCGCCGCGGCGAATTCAAGGACATGTCGTACCTCACCGAGAGCCGAACATCCATCGTGTACGATATGCCGCTCGCCGAGGTCGTGACGGACTACTTCGACCAGCTCAAGAGCCGGACGGCCGGCTACGCGTCGATGGAGTACTCGGTGACCGGCTACCGCAAGAACCAGCTGGTGCTGCTGGAGATCATGATCAACGGCGACAAGGTCGACCCTCTGGCCGCGATTGTGCACAAGGATCGCGCGTTCACAGTGGGCAAGGCCCTCGTCAGGAAGCTGAAGGAGGTCATTCCTCGCCAGCAGTTCCGCATCCCGATCCAGGCGACGATCGGGGCCAAGGTCATCGCGTCCGAGTCCATCTCGGCGCTGCGGAAGAACGTCCTCGCCAAGTGCTACGGTGGAGATATCTCGAGGAAGAAGAAGCTCCTGAAGGCGCAGGCCAAGGGAAAGAAGCGCATGAAGGAGTTTGGCAAGGTGAGCGTGCCGCAGGAGGCCTTCATGAGCATCCTGACGGCCAGCGGGGAGACCGACGACGAGTGAGGCGCGTGAGGCGCCGCCTCCCGCGGCGGAAGAAACCACGTCGGTATTGTACATTTCGTTTCATGCTATATTCTTTCTGTTACCACATACAAGCACCCGGGCACCCGAGTATCCCTCCTACCTGCCCCTGTCGGGGTTTTTCGCCCCTCCGGTAAACGCTGGATCGAGGACCCGACTCGCCCGACGGAGCGCGTCCGACACGCCACCCGGGATGCGCCGCTGCGCCTTTGCCCATTCGTTGTCGCCGCTCATCGCGTTTGCCAACTGCCGGACCATCTCTGCGTGGTCGAACGCCATCGCATCTAACGGCGGCGACTTGAGAGGAAACCAGACGGCCTCGGCGGCATCGTCCGCCGCCTTCGTGTGCTCTTTCACCGCCGGATCGACGAGCGCACCATACAGCACCGTGATGCACCAGCCTCGCGGATCCCTGGTGATGTCGTCGCCGAAGGTCCGCACCTGCTGGAGCGGCACGATGGCGCACCGCCGATGCTCGCCGAGCAGGTCGATGGACGTCTCCTCGAGGAGCTCGCGAGCGACGGCCGTCTGGATGTTCTCATCGGCGTCCACGAACCCGCCCGGAAAGGCCCATTTGCCCTTGAACGGATCGTTCAGTCGGCGGATAAGGAGTACGTGTGGCGTCTCCTCTGCCGTGATCAAACCCGCGTCGACCGTAACGGCCGGCCTCGCGTACTCGTACGTATGGACTGAAGATGCCATTGCACTCGATCTCCGTGTCGTGGCGAGTGTCCTCGAGATCCAAGGCAGCCGCATGAGGGTCCGACGACTTCCGTAAGTACCCACTGAAAAGAATGGGGGTAAAACTGACCCACCTGGTCTCTTCCGTCGTTGGCAAGCGTCGGAAGTCGATCGAGCACGTACTGAACACGATCCACCCCGTCGTACCACGGGAGATTTCAGAGATCCGGGAAAGGGCAGCACGAGACGCCGAGCTTTTGAGGGCAACGGTCGACCGAGCCAGACTTGCCTTCAAGGAGAGGGCAGCTCGCTCAGCGTAGACAGCCTTCAAGGAGACAGCAACAACGCCCGATGAATACGGCGTTCGCAACTGTGGGCGTCGCGTTACCGCCCGCGCGTGCCTCTCCCCACGGGCGGCGTCCGGGAGCACGCCTGCTGTGCGCGTCCGGGTCCGCAGATCGGCAGGACGAGCTCAAGCGAACAATGGAAGGGCTGCGGCGTACCGTGGCGGAAGCAAAGGACATCGCGGGGCAGTATGCATCCGCGTTCGAGGAGGAAGAGGAGGAGGAGGAGGAGTTTGACGAATTTGAGGAAGACGTCTCTTCGACCGCGCCGCCACTCGAGGAGCTGTTCCGTAGCAGTCATCCGCGAGTCAAAGTCGCCCTGCGGACGGGCATCTACATCGGCGGCATCGGTCTGGCCGCACTCTTCTGTCCGGGACTTGTGCTCGACGTCATCCGGAGACTCAGCAGCGCGATGGCCGTGGCCATCGACACGGTGGGTGTTGACGTCGACCGACATGCTGCGCGCCCTGGCTCTCACGCTCACGCTCACTCGCGCTACGCGCTTCGTTCGTGGACGGTTGCCAGGTTTTTATCCGGCTCGGCGGCCTCTTGTGCCTGTTGTTTGGCTCGTACTATGTCGGCGCTGCCCTCGACGACCACGAGGGCAACCCGCCGCTGCGCTTCTACAGGACGACAGTGACGATGCGGTTGGCGTTTGCGGCGGCGACGGTCGTCCTCTGGGCCAGCCACGGCGGTGGCCACCACTGGCTTTTGATTCTGGGCTTGATGAACGCCTGCTCGTCGTGGGCCTTGTCCAAGACGCTCGGTCGTTTTAAGCCATTTTAAGCAAAACCTGACGTTGTCCGCATGCCTCGTGCCTAACTAACCGTACGCGTGTTCGTTCGGTCAGGAGAGCCGAAGCGATATGGTCGTTGCATGGCTCAACCCGAAAATTTGAACGCCACCCTGCCGGAACGATGGGCAAAGGAGGGCGCTCGAAGCGCAAGCGGAAGGCCAAGGATTTGAACAGCCTCAGACAAAAGTCCGGTTCGGCTGGGGACACGAATGCGTTCGTCCTCGGCGACGCCGAGGTCATGCTGCTCGAGGAAGAGCTCGGAGGCGGAGGCGGGGGGCGCGGGCAGGCGGCACCAGCCACGACCGCCCGGGCCGGCACGACCGAGCACGCAGGGCAGCAAGCCGACCCGATGCCAAAGAAGAAGTTGAGCAAGTCGCAGCAGCGAAAGCTTCGGAAGATCCAGGAGGAGAAGGACAAGCGGGAGAAGCGGCAAAAGGTGCTCGCGACGCTATCGGAACATTCGCTGGACAAGAACGAGGTAGGCCTTCTTCGTACGGTGGCGTCGCGCGGGCAGCTCGAGTCGAAGAAGCAGATCGCAACTCGGGTTCACAAGATGGAGCGGGCCGGGCTCGAGGTGCCGCAGGAGCTCAGGGAAGTCGTGTACGGGGAGGCAGGCGCAGAGAGACGGGCGGGGAACGGCACGGACGTCGTCGTGCATCGCGGCGATCGCGACGATCGTGGCGACGGGGCCGAGGATAGCGATTCCTCCGGGGACAGCGATACCTCGAGCGAGCACGTGCCGCCGCCGTCGCTGGCGACGCGGGCACCCCCGGTGCAGATGCGGTCGAAGAGTGCGGCTGTATTTGTCGACAAGGTCGATGCTGCCAATAGAGGCGGCGACAACGACGAGGAAGAATCGATGCGGGGGCATCCGCTGTCGAAGGAGGAGCTGGATGTGGCGGTAGCCCAGGCGAAGCGGGAGATCGAGGCCTGCGGCGACTTACCGATGCCGGACGACCACGATCGGCCCAAAAAGCGGATGTCGACCATCAGACTGAAGCGCGAGATCGTCAACGTGCAGGTGCAGCGGCCGGACGCGATCGAGGAGGTGCGATCTTCGCTCCCCATCGTCGGCATGGAGCAGGAGATCATGGAGGCCGTTTCGGACAGCGACGTGCTGGTGCTCTGTGGCGAGACGGGATGCGGTAAGACGACGCAGGTGCCGCAGTTTCTGTACGAGGCTGGGTACGGGTTTGACGACGGCATGATCGGGGTGACACAGCCCCGGCGGGTGGCCGCCGTGAGCACGGCGACGCGCGTGGCCGAAGAGCTCGGCGAAAAGGTGGGACGTGGAATCGTTGGATACCACGTACGATACGATCGCAAGGTGTCGGACGACACGCGCGTGCAGTTCATGACGGACGGCATCCTGCTGCGGGAGGTCCAGGAGGACTTTTTGCTGCGCAAGTACAACGCGTTGATCATCGATGAGGCGCACGAGCGGTCGCTCAATACCGACGTATTGTTGGGTATGCTATCGAGGATCGTCGCCCTCCGGCGTCAGATGTACGAGGACAGCGTCGGCACGGCCGGCGGTGAGGCTGCCTCGGCGGCGACGGTGGCCCCGCTCAAGCTGATCATCATGAGCGCCACGCTTCGGGTGGACGACTTCGTCAAGAATAAGAAGCTCTTCAAGGAACCGCCGCCGGTGATCAACGTGCAGGCGCGGCAGTATCCGGTGGCCGTGCACTTCCAGAGGAAGACGGAACTGGACGACTACCTGGGCGCGGCGTACAAGAAGACTTGTCAGATCCACCGCAAGCTCCCCGAAGGCGGTGTACTGGTGTTTCTCACGGGACAGCGCGAGGTCGAGCACCTGTGCGCCAAGTTGCGCGAGACTTTCAACGGCGAACCGCGGCGGCGGCGGCCGACTGCGGGGAGGGAGGAGGATGGGGAGGAGCGTGGCGCGGACGTCGGTGCGCTCGACGGTCTCGATCAGGGAGAGGATGAAGGGGACGCGGATGACTTTGACGACGCCGATTCGGACGACGACGACGTTGACGACGACGTTGACGTTGACGAGGCCGCCGCCGCGGAGGAGGAGGAGGAGAAGGTGGAGATTATCAATGGCGGCGCGGACGACCTGAACGAGCAGCTCAAGCTCGAAGAGGTCAGTGAAGACGAGCCGACGAAAAAAGTGTGGGTTTTGCCGCTGTACGCCGTGCTCAAGCCCGAGCAGCAGGCGCAAGTCTTCAAGGCGGTGCCAGAGGGCCATCGCCTCATCGTGGTGGCGACCAACATCGCCGAAACCTCGCTGACCATCCCGGGTATCCGATACGTGGTGGATGCTGGGAGATCGAAGCAGCGGCTGCTCGACACGACCAACGGACTCGCGCGGTTCGAGGTCCGGTGGGTCAGCAAGGCGTCTGCTGACCAGCGCGCGGGTCGGTCTGGCCGCGTGGGCCCGGGTCACTGCTACCGGATTTATTCTTCCGCGGTCTTCAATGACCTATTCCCACAGTTCACGCCTCCCGAAATCCATAACGTGGCGCTCGAGGGGGTGGTGCTGCTGCTCAAGAGCATCGGCGTCGACAACGTGGTCAACTTTCCTTTCCCGTCGGCGCCAGAGGACGCGAGCCTCCGGGCGGCCCAGAAGTGCTTGGTCGCCCTGTCGGCGATCGATAAGTCGGACGGCTCGCTGACCGAGATGGGTCGGGCGATGGCAAAGCTGCCAGTCAGCCCGAGGCACTCGAGGATGTTGCTGGAGATTCTCAACAGCCCGGACGCCCGCGAGGGGTCTTCGTCGGCGAGCACACCCATCGATGTGCTCGTCATGTTTGCCGTGCGGCTCGCCGCTGCCATGAGCCTGGAGTCGCCGTTCATGAACACGCCTCCGGCGGACGCCCGCGCCGGAGGCGACCCCACCGACGTCAACGGAAACCGCATGCGGTCGCGACAGTCAAAGCTCCGGGTGCCCGACAGCGACGCGCTCAGCTCTATGAACGCGCTCATTGCGTTTGAGGACGACGGCGGCTCGGGACGATTCTGCGAAGACAACTTCTTGGTCTTCAAGCACCTCCGGGAGGGTCTCCAGCTGACCCGACAGCTGGAACGGATCCTCCAGAGCGCAGACGTGGGGTTCTTCAGCGACAACGCGCAACGGCTGACCGGCAGTCCAAAGCCCAGGCTGTCCACCGGGATCACGGTCGCGCTCAAACGTGCCATCCTCGCCGGGTGGGGCGATCACATCTCAAGGAGAGTGCGATCGGCCGAGTACTTGGCGAAGAAGCGACTGGAGGGCTCGAGGACGCGGGCCGTCCGGTACGAGACCCCTGCGGTCGACGAGGACGTCTTCCTGCATCCGGCGTCGGCGCTGCACTCGAGGTGCCCCGAATGGCTCGTGTATTCGGACATCATCCGGACAGAGAAACGGGCCTACATGGTCGGCCTGACCTCCATCGACCCCGCGTGGATCCAGCCAGCCGCGCCCCAGCTGTGCTCGACGTCCTTCGACAAGACGGCCGGCCGGCCGCCCATGTTCAACGCAAAGCAAGACCGCGTGATGGCGTGGCACGACTGCTCGTACGGACGCCCGCCGCAGCAGTGGGAGCTCCCGCGCGTGCTCCTCCCCCTCGCCGACGACGACCGGGAGCGCGCGGCCATTTTCGCCATCGCCATCCTGGACGGCACGGTCGTACCGCAGATGAAGCGGCGGGCGAAGGAGCTCGTCGCGGCGCCCTCCACGATGGTCACGCCGGACATGCGGGTGCATCGTCGCGCACACATGCTCATCGAGGCGCTGCTTTCCAGGCGCGTTTTCTCGAAACGGGAGCTTCTGGGCGCGTGGCAACGCGACCAGTCGTACCTGCGCGACGAAGTGGCGGCGTGGTTCCAGAAAAGGGCGGCCGAGGGGTTTGCAGAGACCTGGAGGCAGATCCACGCATCGCCGTCGTCTAGCCGGTAATCAGTTGGTTCGAGTTTTACATCCGTTAACAACGTTGTTTCATTGCGAAAGCCCGCGCCCGCGCCCTGGCGACGACCGGTTCGGAAGCGACGTCGCCCGGCGTCTTTTCCGTCTGCGCCGCCGAGGCAGCCCCTTCTTCTTCCCCCGTCGACATGCATACCCCGGCGACCAATTCAGAAAACGACCGCGCCAGCGCATCGCAGTTGTACCCACCTTCGAGCACGCACAGCAGCTTGCCATCCGACCACGCATCGGCGACGCGTCGCAGGCAGGCACCCAGCACGCGATACGACTCGAACGTGAACGCGAGCCCGACCCCGAGGTCCGTATTGAACGGGTCCTCGACGTGCGCATCGAATCCCGCCGAAACGACCAGCAAGTCAGGCTTGAACTTTGCCGCGACGTCCTCGATGACTCTGCAGAGCGCGACGACCGACGCATGACCGGAGCCGGCCTTCAGCGGGATGTTCATCGTCGACGCACACCCCGCACCGACGTCGCTTTCGCCGTCCCGATCCTTGTAGACATTGTTCTCCTCGTGTATATCGACAACAAACACGTTTGGGTCGTCGTAAAAGATGTCCACCGTCCCGTTGCCGTTGTGCAGATCGAAGTCGACGATCAGCACCGCATTCGCCCCGTGAACCTTCCGAGCGTAAGCCACCGCCACTGCCACGTTGTTGACCAAACAGAACCCCATCGACTTGCTCCGCGTGCAATGGTGACCAGGGGGTCGTATCGCCGCGAACGCCTTTGACATACCCGGCTCCACGAAGATTCCGTCTACGAGATCAAGCACCGCGCCCACCCCTCGCCGCACTCCGTCCCGGTAGCTCGTGCTCGTCGCGTACGTCACCCCATCCGGGTCGCCCTCGTCTGCCAGCACAACGTGACGCTCTTTCGCATCCGGTCCGATCTCGATGGCCTCGAGCCGGTCGATGAGGTCGCTCGAATGCACCAGTGCCAGCTCTTCACGGGTTGCCTCCCGTTCAGTCGGCAGTTCGGCCAGCAGCAGCGATCGCCGCAGGGCGCTGGCCACCGCCTCTACTCGCTCCGGACGTTCGACATGCCCTGGAAGGCTGTGTTCAGGCGACACGCAGATTGCGAAGGACATGGGAGCCAACCAATTGGTTGCAACCATCCACGTCGCTCGGCGAGCGTCTCAAAATATTCGTTTTAAACGCCGCTTCCTCGTTCCCGTTCCCGCTCATCTCTTTCTCTCCAGGAAGCTGGAAGCAGGAAGCAGGAAATAGGAAATTGGAAATAGGAAATAGGAAATAGGAAGCAGCCATGGTAGCACAAACGAAAGGCAGTGAGAGAGTCTGCTTGACGGTGCTTCTGTTCCTTCTGGTCCCTCTTCTCTCTCTGAAGGCCAGAGCCTTCAAGCACGAAGACTTCAAGCTCTGCAGGGACTCTGCCTTTTGCACCCGTCTCCGCCAGAACACCAACCAGGGTGCGGACTACGTGGTGGAACCCAGCAGCGTCCAGGTCCACCTGCACAATGTCACCGCTCGCGTCGTCAACAAATCAGTGCCGGGCGTCTCGTACGTGCTGACGCTGACGACGTACGACGGTCCGGTCGTTCGAATGCACATGAAAGAAGAGGGCGCGTTCCGGTACGAGGTGCCCGAGGTCGTGCTCGACGAGCTGGAGTCCAAGACGGCGCCGTTCAAGCTCCTGAAAAAGTCGAGCTCGATCCTGAAGGTCCAGCTGGGCGACTATACGTTCGCGCTGAAGTACAATCCGATGCGTCTGGACGTGTCGGAGAACGTCTGGGAGACGCTGATGAGTTTCAACGCGGACAAGCTCTTCGCCATGGAGCATCACAGGGAGCGCGGCGACTCGGACCCGGAGAACTGGTGGTCGGAGCGCTTCAAGACGCATACCGACGAGAAGGCTCGCGGTCCGGAGGCCATCTCGTTCGACATCTCCTTCCCGACGCACCGCGAGGTGTACGGGCTTCCGGAGCGCGCGACGTCGCTGGCGCTCAAGCCCACGGTGGACGCCAGGGGCGCCCCGGTCGCGGAGCCCTACAGGTTGTACAACTTGGACGTATTTGAGTACCTCGCAGAGTCCAACTTTGGGCTGTACGGGTCGATCCCGTTCATGTACGCGCACAACTTTGGCCACACGATGGGCGTCTTTTGGCTCAATGCGGCAGAGATGTATGTCGACGTGGCCAAGGAGAAGAACAAGGACGGGGTCAAGACGCAGTGGATGGCCGAGAGCGGTGTGCTTGACGTCTTCTTCATGATGGGACCCACGCCCAAGGACGTGAGCACGCAGTACGCCATGATTACGGGCGGTACGGCGCTGCCGCAGCTCTTCTCGCTGGGGTACCACCAGTGCCGCTGGAACTACAAGGACGAGCAGGACGTCAAGCAGGTGGACGCTGGCTTTGACACGCACGGTATTCCCTACGACGTGCTGTGGTTGGACATCGAGCATACGAACGATAAGCGGTATTTTACGTGGGACGAGCGGTACTTCCCGACGCCGGCCGAGATGCAGGCCGACCTCGCCTCGCGCGGACGGAAGATGGTGACCATCGTCGACCCGCATATCAAGAAGGACGACGGCTGGGACGTCTTCACGGAGGCGAGGGACCAGAATCTGTTCGTCAAAAAGGCTACCGGAGTCGGCGAGGGGCAGACGTTGACAGACTTCGAGGGATGGTGCTGGCCGGGCGCCTCGTACTATCCCGACTGGCTGCTGCCCGAGGCGCGGGCGTGGTGGGCCGGGAGGTTTGCGTTCGACAAGTACGTCGGCAGCACCAAGTCGCTGTTCCAGTGGAACGATATGAACGAGCCGTCGGTCTTCAACGGCCCCGAGCTGACCATGCACAAGCACCTCAGGCACGCGGGCGGCGCCGAGCACCGCGACGTGCACAACATCTACGGTCTCTTCTTCCACATGGCGACCGCCGAGGGTCAGAAGCAGCGGCTGTCGTCCGACGTGGACGAACAAGAGCGGCCGTTTGTGCTCTCGCGGGCGTTCTTCTCGGGCACGCAGCGTGTCGGGCCCATCTGGACGGGGGACAACGGTGCAGACTGGGATCATCTGGCCGTGTCGGTGCCGATGGTCGTCTCCATCGGTCTGGCGGGTCTGCCGTTCAACGGTGCGGATGTCGGCGGGTTCTTCGGCAACCCCGATGCCGAGCTGATGACCCGCTGGTACCAGCTGGGCGCCTACTATCCCTTCTTCCGAGGCCACGCGCATCTCGAGTCCAGCCGTCGGGAGCCCTGGCTGTTCGGCGAAGACGCCACCAGGCGCATTCGCAACGCGATCCAGGAGCGGTACAGGATCCTCCCGTACATGTACACGCAGTTTCTGCACGCCAACGTGTCCGGCACGCCCATCCTGCGTCCTATCTGGTACGAGTTCCCCCAAGCCGAAGGTATTTCGCATCGCGAGCACATCTTCATGGTGGGCTCGTCCATGCTCGTTGCGCCCGTCTTGCACAAAGGGCAGACCCAGGTGACGGTGTCGCTGCCCGAGGACACAGTGTGGTACGATATGAAGAACGGCCGCGTGGTCTCGCCCGGCAACGTCGACTTCAAAGCGTTTGTGGAACCGTGCACGTTGGACGACGGCGTCAAGTCGTACCTCAAGGGAGGGTCGATGCTTCCGACCAAGGAGCGGCGTCGCCGGTCGACAGAGGCCATGCAGGACGACCCCTACACGCTGTACGTGGCCCTGAGCATCTACCAAAAATCCGAGGGAGACCTCTACATGGACGACGGTCGCTCCTACGCCTTTCAGAAGGGACAGTACGTGTATAAGCGGTTCGAGTTTGACGACTACGTCCTGACGTCCAAGTCGGTGCAGCTGCCCGAGATGGCCGACGCCGACCCCTCCTATCGGCCCGAGAACCGCATTGAGCGGATCGTCGTGCTGGGATTCGCGGGAGGCCCCAAGGGGTGGCGCGCGTCGATGAACGTCGACGGCAAGAAGATCGAGCTCGACGCCGCGCCCGGAAAGATGTACGTCGGCGAACACGGCGGAGACGTCGCCCTCGTGATCAGGTCCCCGCCGATCAACGCCGCAGACGACTTTGAGATTGCTTTTTCCAAGGTCGAGCAATAGCAGCAGCAGTAATTTGGCTCGTTGTCACGGGCGGCCGCATGCTGACAACCGACAGAGCAATTCTGTAAGAGCAAACTATCCCTCACGGTTGACCGTGGAAAACACGATGGCGGGCATGACGGCCGGCACCGAAACATCAAACCGATCCTCGTCCGCCCGACAGGCCGCCGACTCGTGGAGCTCGTGCATTCGCGCAATCACCGGGTTGAGTCCCGGAGTCGGCACGTCGTACAGCCCGATACCGCCCTTCTCGCAGGTGTTCGCGCACAGCCGCCGGTCATCATAGTGCTGCACGTTGGCAGCCAGCATGAACGCACCGATGGTCACGTCTTCGTTCTCGAAGCTCCGCATGAACGTCTCGGGCACCGCCAGCATGCTCGTCGCCGCCTTTCCGGACATCACGTACTGTCGAGCCAAGGGGGCCGGGGGTGAGAGAGAGAGGGGGGGGGGCAGACACACACACACACAGAAAGAGAGAGAGAGAGAGAGGGAGGCAGACGTAGAGAGAGCCGGTCGGGGCAAGCGACCGCACGCCGGTCGAGTTCAACACCTACCAGGGATCCCCAGCAGTGGCTGAAGTACTCGTCACCCAGCAAGGCGTGCTGCGGCTCATACCACCTGTTTGACGGGTCGCTGTACACGGGACCTCGCTTCATGCAACCAGTGTAGTCCACCTGCCGCGATTCCCACTGCTTGACCGCCTCTGGCAGCCGCGTCAGCTTGAGATAGACGTCGTCGTCCACCTTGACGATGTACTTTGGCTCGTACGACTCCATCACCGCTCTGATGAACTCCCGCGTCTTGTTCACGAGGTTATGATAGTCTTCCACGATCGGAAGGACCAGAAAATCGTCGTGCCGCTGCCGCTCCGACGCAAACGCCTCCTTCACCGGCGCAGTCTTGCCCGACCCGATCACGAACTTGGCAACGATCCCTGCCTCCTCCAGCTTTTTCATGTACACCGCATCCCCGGACCGAAACCACTGGCGAGCAAAGAACGGGAGCGTGAGAGAGCGAGCATGCGCGAGAGGGGAGCGCCGCGACGCGGCAGCCGTCATCAACAAGCGAGTCAGACCGACGACGCACCGTCTCCCGGATCGCTTTCCGTCGATCCGCATAATTATAGTTACCCCCTGGCGGAGCATCCGGCGAGTACCCCGTCTGTATCCCCACAAACACCGTGACCTGCTTCCTGTCCTTATCCTTGTTTCCCGTCGCCACTGTCCTCGATATCGCTGATGTCGGTGCCCCGTCCTCGCCGCCACCGTCTCCGTCACCGTCACTCTCTCCGTCACCGCCACCATCGCGACCACTGCCGCCTTCCCTCGCGAATTCAATCTCCTCGAGCATCTTCAGATTCTCCTTCGAGACGTCCCGGACCTGATCCCGGAGCCGAGCGAGCTCCACCTCCTTGCCCGCGATCGCGCGCTCACACGCCTCACAAACGATCCCATCTTCGTTCCTCGTCGTATGACTGTTCGGCCACACGTTCCCGAGCGCATACACAGACTCCCTCCAGGACGGCTCGCTGGACGCAGACCGACCGATCACGGCGTGCAACGCCTGGACCACCAGCGCACCGAGCACCGCACCCAGCAGCAGCGGCTTCAACCACGGCTGCGTCGCCGCTGTTGCATACCGCTGCTTGGCGCTCGGCAGCAACACAGCGCGACTCATCACGTTGAAGGTCAAGTCTGTGGAATTCCGGCTCAAACCTGGCTTCTACGGCTGCTCCTTGCACCGTCCGTGTACACCCCCACGCGCGACGACGACACGAAGATGTACGGACGTTTTGATACTCAAATTAACTAAAACAAGTGGGCGACGATCAACCTTCCGCCCGAGGTCCCTCCAACTCCAACTCCCGCCCGCACCCCACACGGCACCGAGTTCCCACCAAAACGCCTGCAGATATCCGACCTCAGGAAATGCTCATTCTCGTTCACCCAGACGGCACACGTCGTATGCTGTGACGTGACGGTGACGATACGGGATTGGGCCGGGGCGCGTCGAACAATCTCCCGCACTCGGTCGGTGATGTCGACGATCTCCTGGTCGGCAGTCGTGTCCCGGACGATCGTTTCCAGGAGGGAGGCAGGCGAGGGGCTGGGGCTCGTCGCCGACGAGGGACGAGGGACGAGGGACGAGGGACGAGGGACGAGGGAAGGGTCGGGCTGTACGATGATCGGAACGAAATTCCGCCGGGTCGCTGTCCACAGCGCGCTGCTGTTCTTCCCGACGCCGGAAGCGTCTCGGAGGTTCTTCTCGGATGCGGGGCCCCGCAGCCCGAGAGCACACAACGAACGAATGATTCTTTTGTAGCGAAATTGATACGATATACGCTACACACGACATATTTACAGATACACGCGACAGCGCGAACGAACGGACGAGGTCGTGTACAAACAAACCGACGGGGTGGAAATTCCAGGTGCGTGCTTCCTGCTGCCGGGTCTGTTCCTCCGCGTTTCCCGCTCATTCCGACGGTGTGGCCATTCGGGTGCCTCTCCGGATCCGGGTTTTCCCAATGCGGCCGACGGTGAGACGCACGGAAGCATGATGCGACCGACCGACCAATCTTTTCTCGCAGCCGTTTCTCACGCTGCTTGCATGCCCCCCGCTCTTTCAGCGCAGAACCGGAGAATTTATATGAATACCCGTGTGGACGTGCACGGGAAATAAAACCTGGCGGCGGAAGGACGAGAAAAGGCGGACCGACTGAATCACTTGCCAAATATCTCGAGGCATCATGAATCCGCCTACGGACCAAAGCAGCATATGGAACGCGTGGGGGTCGCCTGGGAAGGGGTTGGAACCAGAGGGGCAGTCCCACGGAGGGGGAGCGGAGGAGCATCGGCCGACTTTTGCCGAGTTGGTGCGTCGGCATTCCACGGACAGTCCGGGGAAGGCAGGGGCCGGGGCTGCGCTTTGGCAGAGGCGTCATGATAGGGCGGATGAACACGGGCGTGGCGTCTCTCAGGCGGCGCAGCCGCAGTCGCAGCCGCAGGGGCCGCATCGTGGGGCTCATCACGGCGGCAGCGGCAGGAATGCCAACCGCAGCAAGAACAGCATGTTTGCGAGCATCGGGGGGTTTGAGGTGCCGGAGTATTCTTCTTCCCGGGCCGTGAATACCAGTGAAGCGGGCAAGACGTTTTCGTCGCCGCAGAACGCGTTTGGGTTTGACGAGCTCATCTCGCCGAGGCCGGCACATTTCGTGCCGCTCGAGGCGCACAATCTGTCGTCGTTGGACTCCCTCAATCTGGGGATGCATGACGAAGGGGCGAATGCGTACTACGGTGGCGGGGTTCATCGGTATCCGTCGACCGGAGGTGGCGGGGGCGGGTACGGGCGGTACGCCGCGCAGCCGCTGCATAGCACGCACGGCGTCGGTGGCGGTGTCGGCTTTGGCGGGGATGTGTACGGCGGCGGCCAGGGTGTCGGTGGTCCCAGTGGCGGTCACCAGCACCAGGGCGGGTGGCACGAAAACCACGGGGGAAACCCTGGAGGCGGCAACCCGCCGAACAATGCCTACATGCAGCAGGGACAGCCTCCGTACGGAAATCCTGCGCAGTACGGCGGCGATATGATCCAGAAGCGTTCGGTTGACGAGTTCAGTCAGGCGGACAGCTTTGGAGGGAGCGTGCTCCAGTACCAGGACCCGACCCATTCGGCAAGAGGGACGTCGACTGGGACGTCCAGTGCGGGAGACAAGCGGTCGAGCTCCGACAGTAACAGGGGGAGCGACGCGGGGTCGGCCGGTGGGGTGATTGTCCGCCAGTACGGTGCGGGGTATGGGAACGGGCGAGGGAACGGGGGCGGGAACGGCCAGTCGCGCGGGCGCCAGCACCCGCAGTTGCAGCACCAGAGCCAGCAGTTCCAACACCAAAACCACCAGAACCACCAGAACCACCAGAACCACCAGAACCACCAGAACCACCAGCAGGGCGGCAGTCATCATCACAACGGCGGTCATCATCACAACGACGCCAACAACAACAGCAAGAACAGGGGCTACAGGAAGTACTGGAACCAAGTGACG
>Ga0181582_10000362_pt1 | contig 31408 bp, 41 predicted proteins | sample 071ome_32_FD_132438 | JGI IMG/M metagenome (GOLD analysis project Ga0181582, IMG submission 132438) | Coastal salt marsh microbial communities from the Groves Creek Marsh, Skidaway Island, Georgia - 071405AT metaG (megahit assembly) | ecosystem: Environmental > Aquatic > Marine > Intertidal...
AATAATGAGTTTATCCCAATCGACCCAAGGACGTGGAACACAAATTTTGACGTATCCACAAATGTCGCGCTTGGCCGAGGCACTGATACCGAGCGTATGATGATGCTGCGTCAGATTGCGGAGATGCAGAAAGAGGCCATGTCAACAATGGGTCCAATCAATCCGCTTACGGATATGTCGAAGTTAGCTAATACATTGAAGGCGATGACAGATCTAGCGGGCTTCAAGGACACATCACAATTCTGGGGTGACCCGACCAAGTTCCAGCCTCCGCCAGAGGATGACAAGCCGGATATTAATGAGCAGTTAATCGCTGTCCAGATCCAGCAAATCCAAGCTGATATCCAAAAGAAAGTTGCCGAGTTACAGCTTGAGCGCGAAAAGATGATGATGGAAGACGACCGGAAGCGCGACGAGCTTGAAGCTGAGCTGTACGTTAAAGCTGAAGAAATGAAAGCTAAGTATGGCACGCAGCTAAACGTCGAGAAAATCCGATCAGACATGTCTATTAACCGTGAGGTTATGAAGGCACAGGCAGACATAATTAAAGAGGCTGCGCGTGAAGAGTAGACAGCAAGTCATAGATGACGGCAGGGAGGCGAAGCGCCTCCTTGAAGATACAGATCTCCAAAAGTTTATGGATGAATTCGAGCGAGATTGTTGGGAGCAGTTTACTAAATCTGCCCCTGACGACCAAGGCGGGAGAGAGGGTTTATACATGAAACTGCAAGGCTTAGAGGCTTTCCGCCAAAAGCTGCGCGCAATGGAAGATAACGCGACTATTGAAAAAAATAAAAAGTAGCCGCATAATATGGAGTTAACGCATGTCAGAAACCAACAACCCTCTTGGGACTGATCTGAACACCGCACAAAATGCAATCAAGGCACTACTCACACCTGAAGAGGATACTGTGACAGACCCTGATGCGCTTGAGGCTGAAGCCGTAGAGGCGGAAGCCGAAATGCCAGAACACGATGAAGAGTACTCTCAAGAGTACGATTCAGAGTACGATGGCGATCTTGAAGCTGAAGGCGACGCCGAAGAGCTTGACGACACATCCTTTGACTTACTGTCGGCCACGGTCGAGGTAGATGGAGAAGAGATTACCGTCGAAGAGTTAAAACGCGGAAATCTAAGGCAGCGAGATTATACACGCAAAACTCAAGAACTGGCCGAAGCTCGAAAGCAGATGGAGGCGCAATTTGAGGATATAGAGCGTGAACGGGCTCAATACGCACAAATGCTCCCTGCACTGCAGGCGCGTTTGGAGCAGCCGGTTGAACAGGAGCCAGATTGGGACACTCTGTATGATGCAGACCCAAGGATGGCAGCAAAGGCAGAACGTCAGTGGAAAAAGCGGCAAGAAGAGCGCGAAGCTCAATTGCAAGCTGTACAAGCTGAACGTCAGCGCTTAGCCGAGATGGAGCAGCAAAAGATGCATCAAATGCAGGCTCGCTACTTTGAGGAACAGCGTAATATTCTGCCGGATATCATTCCAGAGTGGCGCGATAATACCGTCGCCGCGAAAGAGGCCAAGGATCTTAGAGCTTTCCTTCTAAATGAAGGTTTTAGTGAAGAAGATGTAAACGGCCTAACGAATGCAACGCTTGTGAAGTTAGCGAGGAAAGCAATGTTGTACGATAAAGGTCAGACACGCGCAACGGAGGCTCGGAAAAAGCCGAAGACGCAGAAGACCAAGACACTCAAAGCTGGATCTCGTAACACGCAGCCTAAACCGAAGAGTTCGCAGCAACAGGCGCTACAGCGCGTACGTCAAACTGGCCGTGTGCAAGATGCCGCGGCTGCAATCAAATCTCTACTTTAGGAGGCCATTATGGCAATCGTATCAAACACCTTTACGTCTTTTGACGCAGTGGGTATCCGTGAGAGCTTGGCAGATATTATCTCAAATATTTCGCCTGAAGAAGTTCCACTTCAATCTAACATCGGTTCAGAAAATGTGTCTAACACATATTTTGAATGGCAGACTGACTCACTTTCGGCCACAGACACAACACCACGCATAGATGGTGATGATGTGACATCTTTTGATGCCACAACAGCAACAACTCGCGTTGGTAACTACACGCACATCCTACGCCGCACATTGATTGTTTCAGACAACATGGGCGCACAGGATTTGGCGGGCCGCAATGATGAGTTTAGCTATCAGTTGGCCAAGCGCGGCAAAGAACTCCGTAGGGATATAGAAGCTACCCTTACGGATAATAACGCGCAAAATGCCGGCAACTCAGCGCTGGCGCGTGAGACAGGTGGTCTAGGCGCGTGGATTGCGACAAACGACGTTTTCGCAACCGGCGGTACAACTGACGGTGCTTCACCAGCAGGCAACGGCACAAACGCTCGTACAGACGCGGCTGACACTGCCGACGCAACACACGACGGTAAGGTCGCGTTCACCGAAGCGATGCTAAAAGATGCAATGCAAAAAGCATTTACATCTGGCGGTCAGCCAAGCATCTTGATGGTAGGCCCGCACAACAAGACAGTTGTGTCAGGCTTCGCGGGTATCGCGGCACAGCGTTACCAAGCGCCATCAGATAGCCCAACCACTATTATTGGTGCGGCTGACGTATACCTGTCCGACTTCGGGACTTTGTCAGTCACGGCTAACAGATTTCAGCGTGAGCGTGATGCGTTCCTACTCGACCCAGAGTACGCATCTGTGTGCTACCTACGTCCGATCCAGAATGTCGCATTAGCGAAAACTGGCGACGCAGAGAAAAGTATGGTCTTGGCCGAATTCGGCTTAAAGGTGACTAACGAGGCGGCGCACGCTGGTGTGTTCGACCTACGCACATCATGAGTTTAGGCGGGGCGGCTTCGGTCGCCCCACTACTTTTGGAGGGATACATGAAACGTCTTTTCAGCCAAGATCCAGTGACCGGCATCACTAAATACTGGCATGTCACCGACAAGGGAGAGTATGTCGTTGAAACGCAGCAAGATGTTTCATCAATTGCGGCATCAAATAGGCGCCAGTACAACGACACCCCAGATAGATATGGTGACGTCAACAAGGTAGCTTCTATTCCGCTTTCAGTGTATTATGAGCTGAAGCGCAAGGGGATTGCAGACGATCCGAAAGCGTTTCGCAAGTGGTTGAATGACCGCGACAACCAAGTATTTAGGACAAGGGCGGGTACGCTGTGAGCATTACAACCTACGCAGAATTACAATCGGCCATATCTAACTGGCTAAACCGCAGCGATTTAGACGCGGTTATTCCGGACTTTATCGCGTTGACCGAAGCTGACATGGACCGCAAGGTGCGCCACTGGCGCATGGAAGAGCGAGCCACTGCAGACATCGACGCGCGCTACACGCAGCTTCCCAGCGGCTTTCTAGAGGCTGTACGCTTTCACCTAGACGTTGACGAGCGCTCAATTGACTTAGTCACGCCGGTCTACATGCAGAAGCAGCGCAACGGCAATAATGACGCCACTGGGCGCCCGAGGTATTACTCTATCATCGGTGGCCAAATAGAAGTCTGGCCAACCCCTGACGGGACGTACAGCGGGGAGTTGTACTACTACGCCAGAACTGCGCCATTAACTGACTCAAACACGTCAAACTGGATATTGCAGTATTTCCCTGACGCTTACCTATACGGCGCTCTCATGCACGCAGCGCCGTACCTTGTAGATGACCAGAGAACACAAGTTTGGGCGCCGTTGTATCAACAGGCTATTGCTGGTATAAATGCAAATAACGAAACTGCTAAATTTGGCGGATCCGGCTTGCGTATGCAAGTGAACACATTCTAGGAGATAAAGATGGCAACCATTGCAGATTATGTGTTAGATGCAGCGCTTGATAAACTTGATCAGGAAGCAAACCGCATTGATATCACATCACAAGAAGCCACAGATGCTACTGAAGCAAATACTACTTATTCGCTTGGTAACAGCACTTCAGTAAATTTTGGGCCTCCTACAGATGGCGACACATCTGGCCGTAAGGTCACATGTGCTGCTATTTCTGATGGATCAGTTACCGGATCTGGAACGGCGACACATTTTGCTATTACAGACACAACAGCAAGCCCTCCTCGACTTTTGGTTACGGGTACACTCACAACTCAGCAAAGCGTAGTTTCTGGCAACACATTTACAGTTGCCGCATTTGACGTAGAAATTCCAGACCCAGCGTAGGTTTAAATGGCTAAGTTATTTAGTAGAGTTAGAGTTGAAACCTCGACAACTGGAACCGGTGATGTCACGATTGGGGCGCCCGTTGCGGGTTTTACTAGCTTTGCTAATGCAGGCGTAGTAGATGGCGACACTGTATCATACGTCATTGAAGATGGCGCAGGCTACGAAATTGGTACTGGTGTCTACACAGCTTCAGGCACAACATTGACAAGAAATGTCATACAGAGCAGCAACAGTAACAGCGCTTTAAGTTTAACCGGAAACGCGGAACTATTTCTATCTTTAAATAGTAATGACGTTTACACTCAAGACCAAGCTATTGGCATTACGATCGCGTTAGGATGAAAAGATGGCAAAAAAGATAGTCTTCAATTACGAGTTCGACGCTGACGAACAAAAGATTACCCTACTTGATGACGTTTACCCAAAGCGCCGTTTGCTGATGATAACAAACGTGACCAGCGGGGAAATTATTTATCTTTTCAATGACGCCACCAAAAGTGGTACGTTCGCGTTCGATTACGATGACTACACTACAACCATCACGCTTGACTACGACACCACCGCAATGGATGATGCAGACGAGCTGCAAATTTTTGTGGAGTGGGATAACCAGACGGTAGACTTTGATGAAAGTTACGTTGACCCAGTTTCAAAAATTAGGGTGTCCCAGCCAGAGAACCTAATTGACACTGACTTTGAATATGGGCTTCAGTCAACTAAGTGGGAAACGCTTGAACTTACTAAAAACATTCCGACGTTTTACAGCCGTAACGGAGATTTATCTTTTGAGATAGATGATATTACGGTGCAAAGCGGCAGTAACACTGTAACAGTTGTTACTGTTTCAGAGCATGGCCTTCAGCGTGGAACACCTATCCTAGTGCAAGGCACGGCGTCTTCATTGTGTGATGGCGGTTTTACAAGTTTATCTGTTATCAATGATACGACTTTTACTTATCAGGCTAAGTCAAATTTATCTTTTAGTGGAAGCATAAAAACAACCAATACCCAAGTATTCCAAGGTTCAATATACTCCGGTACTGAATTTAAAATCAGAAGTATTGCCGGTATTACTTCAGACGGAGTGGCAGAGGGTTCGACCTTAACGGTGACCACCGAGTATCCAACAGACTTTGTTGCTGGAACAAAATTTGCCTTAACAAATAGCTTCGCTTCAGCCGGCAGAACATTTAGCACGGCTAATGTTGATATAGAAAATGTATCAACTGACACTAAGACAGTAACCATAGGCTACACGTCAGAGGCTTCGAGTAATACCTCCCAAGCAATGACCACAATACAGCCATACAATTACTCCGCAAAAGATAATAGATCAATTTACATTGACCCAAACGATGTAACTGTGAACAACGGAGATATTTATTTTACAAATGGCCACGGCAGGCCATTCAATTCTGATACTGGCGTTACTGATAATATGCAAAGCGCACAATTTACATTCTACTATGACATTCCGTTTGGTGAAACGCCTATCTCCCCTCTACAAAGAGGTAGATTTTACATTGCTAGATATATTGACGCAAACCGCCTTAGAGTTTTCCCATATGTAAACAATACTGGGAACTCAAGTGATTCGTACCCTTATTACAGCGACATATTTGCATATTATGCACAATACAATTTTAATAAAATTAACATTACTAGCATTCCAGCTAGGTCTACCTATAAGCACGCATTCTTAGGTGGTTACTTTACAAACAGATCAGATCGCACCCAAGATCGTTTGCACATGTATTACAACAGATATATTGCCTACAACTTTAATTGGCCGTCCAGATCGCACATTAATACATTCACAACTAGTGATAATTCCTACGACTTCTCTGACAACGACGGAATACACTTAATTGCGGGTGACACCAGTAATAGTGCGTCTATAGATAATGGTTTATGGTCTAACGGAAGTAGCGCTGCTGAGTTTAGAAGCCTATCGGTGGGCAGCTCAAGCCTTACTTATGTTTACGGCGGTTCAAGTAACACATCCTACATTCCTAGCCGCTTTGGCACTTATAGGATGTCGTTAGCAACCGTTAATGCGATTGACCATGTTTCTATACCCCTACAGTTAAACAATAACAGGAATACTATATTTTTAAGTAACCACGGCTTTTTGTCAGGTGACACTGTAGTCTACACTCTTACCTCTGGAACCCAACCTTCTGGACTAGTTAGTGGTAGAACCTACATAGTTACTAGAATTAGTAGTGATAGATTTAAGTTAAATTACAATGGCTCTGAAGTTGATCTATCGACCCATGGTAGCATTGGGGCTGTTTTAAATTTTAGCGTAACATCTATAAACCCAAATGCTGACACTATAGAAATTGCAGAAAATACCTTTCAAGAGGGTGACGCGGTTCTCTACACTGACGGCGGCGGAACTGCTATTGGGGGCTTAGTTAGCGGCGATACATATTACGTTTACAGAAAATCTGGGGATAGATTTAGACTAGCCTCAGACCCAAACCTAGTTACAGGCGTTAGTGTTAGTATGGGTAGCACCAGATCTTGGAACACTACTTACTTCAGAACTGACAACACTATTAGACCTTATTTTTTTAACACACATGGGTTCACTACTGGCAATGCTATTTTGTATACACAAACATCTGGAAATCCTGTCGGCGATCTAAAATCTGGTAATATCTATTACGTCAGGGCGATCAGCTCTGTGTATTTTGCTCTATATTCATCTCGCTCAGACGCTTTAAGTGATACTTCTAGAATAAGAATTTCTATTCCTAGTGGGTTCCCGCTTTTTACGGAAAATTATGCAGTTGACTTTACGAGTAAGCCGTCGCCAGATGAAGATCACGTTTTGGGTAGTTCATTCGTAGGCGCGGCAGATGGTAACTATACTCTTGCTACTACGTCTGCAGACCAAATGTCTTTTACACTTTCTTCCAACTCAACAATCTTGGGCAGGCAGATTGAAACGACTGTGCAAAATTCGTTTATTGAAAACGAAGATGCGTTTTACTACAGGGATCATGGGTTCGCCACTGGCGCGGATGTAGTTTACACATCATCCCAACTGCATTTTAGCGGCCTGACAAGCGGCGCAACTTATTACGTCATACCATTAGACAGAAACCGCTTCCAACTTGCTACGTCGCAAGACAATGCATCACAGGGCATTGCTGTAAGCCTGTCGTCTAGTGGGAGTTCATCTAGCCCTATAACTGACGTTATATCGTTTCAGGGTAATAGTATTGTCGCAGCGGCGGCTGGCAACGGAACTATTGCGTTCAGTAATGGCGGAATAGTAGTCTCCGGCGACGGGACATTATTCAACTCTTTATTTAAATCTGGGGATACGATAAAAGTGTCGCCCGAGACTACAGAGTTTGGCTATGAGGAGAATTCAAATTCAATCATTACAACAGTAGCTGGTAGCTCAACTCCTACCAGTCATAACATGAACACTGGAGACAGTGTCGCTTTTAGGCTTGTATCCGGCGCGTTTCCAGACGGCGATTTGCTTGAGAACAGAGTGTATTATATTCGTGATCTTGGTAGTACGACTATTGCGCTTTACTACACAAGATCTGACGCCATAGCCGGTACAAACCAGATTATTTTAAGTGGCACTGGATATTACTCTAATGTAAGAATTATCCCTCTAGATAGAGGAGAAATTATAGAAAGAGTTGTTGATTATGTTAATAGCAACACGCAATTAGAGGTCACTGATCCTTTTGAAACTTCTGCGACATCAGGAACATATTTTATCAATAGCCAACTTCTACTTAGACCTGACGGATTTGCTTTACACCGCCCATATGACGGCGGCGTTGAGCTAATTCCGCCCACCAATCCAGACAGCCAAATGATACGGCAAACTCGTAAATACTTTCGGTATCAGTCTGGTAAAGGTATTCAGGTATCGTTTGCAGTAAACTTTAGCCCTACAACTCAAGTTGACGACATGTATTACGACGGGTCTGGGGATTTGTACTTAAAGACACGTTTCCCCCACAGGTTGAGCGCGGGACTTGAGATTGAAGTGTCAGAAGCAACAGGATCAAATGCTGACAACTTTAATGGCGTTAGGTCTGTTAGCTCTATTATTGATGACTACACGGCTGTCCTTGATACTGGCGTATCAGGTTCTGCGAATATTCAGATACAAGGTAACGCAGAATTTTATGTTAAAGGCTGGAACAATAGCTCATTAAAGTGTGGGCTATTTGACGACCAAAACGGTATATTCTTTAGTTATGACGGAGGGTCTTTATCTTGTAACGTAAGGTCTTCAATCCGCCAAATAGCCGGAACTTCACAACTTACATTTCGCAGTGGCGACGTTAACGGAACAGGGACAAAGTTTTTATCGCAACTTGTGAAAGGCCAATACGTCGTTATCAAGGGGCAGTCTTATCAAGTTACAAAAATATCAAGTGACACACTTTTCCATATTACGCCTAGCTACCGAGGCACAGACGCCCAAGGCGTAATTATTACAGTCACAGAAACTAACAGCACTCCGCAAGAACAGTGGAATTTGGATAAGGCTGACGGAACTGGGTACACAGGCTTCCAGCTTGATTTATCACGAATTCAAATGGCTTACATTGACTACTCTTGGTACGGCGCTGGTAAGGTGAGGTTTGGATTTAAGGACCAGCACGGTAAGGTGCAATATGTCCATGAGTTTGTGCATGGCAACTTTAAGACCGAGGCTTACATGCGCTCTGGAAACATTCCGGCGCGGTACGAAATCCAAAATAACGGCTTACCCTCTTATGTTCCAGCGCTTGCGCACTGGGGTACGTCTGTAATTATGGATGGCCGGTTTGACGACGACAAAGCATACGTCTTTAATGCGTCAGGTAATAACATCAGTACAACTGGCTCAAATAGTCTGACATTCACCGGTGAAATTGAAACACTTAAAAAGTATCGAGAGCCTGACAACGGTAACATATTTTTAAATTATGCTGTCCATGTTGAAGTGCCGGACGCGCAATTAAATGCAGCTTTTGCGAAGGTTGGCATAACAGGCGCGGGGCTGGCATCAGGTACGGTTTTGGCGCTACCGGAAAGCACATCTGCGACATACTATCAGCCATACCAGCCTAGTGTGAAAACCAGAATTTCTGGTGAGGGTTCATCAACAGATAGGACTAGAACCCTTATGTTGATAGATAGAGCCCCAACAGCCTTACCTACTCCTGATCCTCAAACAGGGTTAACAACAAGTACATATACTCTTGATCTAGATGTTGGGGAAGGCGGAGCTGACGCATCACAAGTGACAAGAAATATCCCGCTGATTAGTGTAAGGCTGGCTCCTTCTGTTGATACATCTACAGTTGGAAAACTTGGTGAGCGTGAAATTATTAACAGGATGCAACTTATTCTAAGTCAGGTGTCTATTCTTACGACGCATACCGCTGAGATTAAGTTGATACTTAATGGACTTTTATCAACAAACGCTTGGCAGCGTGTTACAAACCCGTCACTTTCTGAGTTAATTTACCATGGCGGCAACGACACAATTTCTGGGGGCGCTGCATTATTCTCCTTCCGAGCCTCTGGGGACACTGGGACAACCCGCTCGCAACAGCTAACCACTCAGGCGTTAGGCGACGTGGCGACATTGGGTAACTCAATTCTGGGCGGCGACCAGCCGTTCCCAGATGGTCCAGATGTTCTAACGGTTGTGGCGACCCTCACAGAAGACCCGTCAACAGTAAACTCATCAACGCCATTTAGCGTATCAGGTCGTATTTCATGGTCTGAGAGCCAAGCGTAAATTAAGGAGGCGTTAAGTTATGTTAGGCTTTAATCCCCTAGCCGCTACGCCTCTTTCCTCGGCTTCAGTCGGTGATATAAACTTTAGCACCGTAAATTTTCAAGCTGACGACATCACCAGCTCAGCGCCGGTTATTGATATTGTTTCTATTTTTGAGGAAGAAACAGTACCGATTTCCGATATCACGCTTGGCGCACCAACGATCGGCGCCGTCACCGCGCTTTATACAGACGTACTATCCGCCGACGAAATTACACTCGCCACGCCGGTGGTGGACACGGCGTCTGTGTTTGAAGACGAAACGGTAACAGTCGATGACGTCATAACCGGATCCCCAGTAGTTGACGGGGCAACTCCGGTTTACACCGATGTCCTGTTTGCAGACGATATCACATCCAGCGTTCCTGTGGTCGATGGCGCGACGCCGCAATATACAGACGTTTTGGCCGCTAACGAAATCACGCTAGGGGTTCCAACGGTAGATACGGCTCCTGTGTTTGAGCGTGAAACTTGCGACGTTGATGATGTGACGCTAGGCGCACCGTCTATTGAGACTGCGACGGTCGCTGTCATTTCCAACTTCTTCCCGCAGGGTGTAACCGCCGGCTCTCCAGATGTGGATACGTTATCGGTCTTTCAAGAGTATATATTGGCGGCAGACGATATCACAGCCGGCGTGCCGACGTTTGCGGTGCGCTTTACTTGGGACTTCCAAGAGCTTGTTGCTGAGAGTTGGCGTGAGGCTTACCCAAATCCGTTCCCGCCTTATTATGACAACCTAGTTACTAAGTATGCTCTGGTGGAGGGTGTGCTAAGGTCTGTAGTTGGGTTTCAGCCAGAAGAAGATTTATTTGTAAACACAATAGTTGGCGGTCGCTCTTTAGGCTCTGTGCATAACGGTAGCATAGGTTATGTTAACGCAAATGATGCAAATCGTATAATTAGATACATATCTGGGGCCAGTATTAGCGAAGAAGCACTAGACTACATAGAAAACTATATGCTGCCTTATATGGCGGCTAACCCTGATCTATATTCTAAATATTACACGGGCGACGGCACTTCTACTAGATTGCCTAATTGGAGCGAACAGGGAGAAAGCACAGACACTTGGACTGAGCAAGCTCCGCTAAGCGCAAGTTGGACAGAGGCTTCTGAAAGTGTTAAAGTTTGGACAAATGCCGCATAGGAGACTTAGATGGCTATAACGATTACAAAACCTACAGTCGGGGCGTCCGAGGACACTTGGGGGACGCAGATAAACACGGCGCTAGATACAATTGTGTCTGAGGTAAACGAAAACGCTGATGGGACGAACCCTATAGTCTTAAAAGAAGGTGCATTTCAAATTGGAACGACCTCTGCCGCCACGACAGTTGCAACTACGGGCGACGAGCTAAACGTTTTAGACGGTGATACTGTCGCGTCCTCTGTCGATGTGGCGACCACAGACCAAATCATACTGAACGACGATGGCGTTATGAAGCAAGTGACGGTTGCCACTCTCAGCGCTGCAATACCTTCAGAAGTTATTGACGACGAAACGCCGCAACTTGGCGGCAACTTAGACCTTAATGAAAGTGATATCACTGGCACTGGTAATATTAATATCACTGGCGGCTTAACCGCGACAGCGGCGACAGGATTGACGCTAGGAAATTGGACAATTTACGTTTCGGGGACTGACTTAAAGTTTAAATATGGGTCAACTGACCGCTTTAAGCTATCAAGCTCTGGAGCGCTTACTGTAGAAAGTAATGTAACGGCATATGGGGGTGCTTAATGGCTTTAGCTACCACAAATTTAAGTATGCTTAACATTCAGAATGAGTTTGGTGGCTCAACTCCTATATCTTTGAGTGAATATTATAAAGGCGGCGGGCTTGTAAGCCCTGACGCAGTAGACCCGTATACTATTCCCACAGGGTCAGCCGGAACCACTATTTCTATAGGAGATTTTAGGGGAGCTGAGCAATATATTGCGCCAACAACTTACACCTACACTTTAACAAGTAGCACTCAGGGTGAGTGGGATATGAGGGCAGCGGCAATAGCAGACGGCTGGGATGGCAGCTTACAGCTATTTGTAATCATAGACAGCGGCGTCTACGTCTGGTCTGATAACACGTCAACCCCTGCTATGTTGATAGCTGGATCCTTCCCCAACGGACTTACCGTGACAGTTAATGGGTTTATTATTGGGAAAGGTGGCGAGTCAGCAGTAAGAGCAGGCGTATATACTCAGTTAGGCCAAGCTGGTGGCCCTGCCATCGAATGTAACTCAAACTGCTCCATAAATATAGGAAGCTCAGGCTGGATCGGCGGCGGCGGTGGCAGTGGTGGAGGCTCCTATGGCGGCGGCGGTGCTGGTGGAGGTAATGGTAATATTGCATTTTCAGTTACCGCGGATGGCGGTGCAATTGGTCAAGAGGGCGACGATAACGCGGGTGTTACGGGTTCAGGAGGTGGCGCAGGGGGCGCTGGTGGGGGCCAGATCGCAGGGACCAGCGCAAATTATGTGACACAAAACCAATACAACTCTGGTAATTATATTACCCAAGGGGCTGCCGGTGGCAGAAAAATAGGAACAGGTGCAACTGGTGGTAACGCGGCTGCGTTTACTACTCACGGCGCAAACGGCGGCGATGGCGGTGCAAATGGCAGTGCTGGCGATGATTCAGGTCCAGACGGTAGCCAATCTGGAATGTGCTTTGTCCAAGACGGAGGCTTTGCCGTAAACGGTTCAGGCGGTGGCGGTGGCTGGGGCGCTGATGGTGGTGATGGGTATTATAGGCAAAACTTTGGTGTGGCTGGGGTAAGAAAGGCCGGTGGATCAGGCGGTGCAGCTAAGATAGGCACAGGTTCGGTTACATGGTCAGGTTCAACTTCACATATATTAGGAGCTACATGATGCAAGAAGAATACGGATACGGAGGTAATGTATACGCTACCCAAGCAGAGGTGGATCAGGCTGTTATTGACTTAAAAAATGAGCTTGATAACCAGCCCACTGTTTACTGTAGGATTAAGCGCGTTACTGGAAGCGAAGAGGATGGCTGGACAGTCCCCGAAGAGCTTCTGACTGATCAAGAGATATTGTCTGCCACTGACGGTTTTTATAGCGCGTCATCTAGATACGCTTCTGAAAATCACATGGGATTAACGGCATCAGAAATGCTATCAAAAGTGGCTGAGTATAAAATTTTGCATGGACAACACAAGTTGGCGAACACTGTGTTATATTATAGGAAAACAGCGCCAACCAACGAAGACATGTCAGGATATGTATAATGCCGCTCATACCTCTAAAAATCCCCGCCGGTTTTTATCGTACCGGCACAGACCTTGATGGGTCTGGTCGCTGGCGCGATGGTTCACTTGTCCGGTGGCGTGACGGGTCGCTTCGGCCTGTAAAGGGGTGGAGGCAAAATGAAAATATTGATGATATATCAGAAAACCCGCCGCGCGGGATGCACTCTTGGCAGACGCAAGACAACTCAAGATTTTTAGCCGCCGGCACTTATAATGAGTTGAAAGCCGCTTTAGCATCTGGCGCAGTCTACGACATTACGCCATCAAATCTCACAAGTGGATCTAAGGATGCGCAAGTCAACATTGGTTATGGCTACGCAGCATACGGGACAGGCATTTACGGTGACCCTCGCCCAGACACCGGAAACTTAGTCGAGGCGACCACTTGGTCTTTGGATAACTGGGGCGAAAATTTGGTAGGGACGTCACCTGCAGACGGTAGGATTTGGGAGTGGTCTTTAGATACGGTCACTGGTTCTGAGCTTGTCCAGAATGGTACGTTTGACGTAGCTCCGACTTCGCCTGATTGGGTTCTTGGCACTGGCTGGGTTTACAGAGGATCCCCTGACTTTAAAGTTCGTTGGGATAAAAGCGCAGCGTCTGCAGTGACAAGTCTTGAGACATATGTTTTTGGGTTATCATCAGGGACAAAATACGTTGTCACATTATCTCTCCAAGACGTTGATGATTCAGATGGTATTACGCCATCAGTCAAAATTAAAGTAACTGGTCTTGCCACATTAACTGAACTTATTGTGGATGATCTAAAGGTTGGCTTAAATACCGTCGTATTTGAAAGCGACGACAGTAGTGCGAAGCTAGAAATTTATCCAAACACTGCCACAGAAGAAGACTTTGACATCGACACCATAAGTGTCAAGGAGGCCGTCGAGGCGCAGCAAGTCGCAAACTCCCCAACGTCTGTAGGATCTATTCTTGTTACAGAGGAGCGGTTCATATTTGCGCTTGGATGCACAAGCCAAGACCCAGTGACGGGTTATTCTCCGCGCTTAGTTAGGTGGTGCGACAGGGAAGATAACACGTCTTGGACGGCGACGGCTCTAAACCAAGCCGGTGAAATTGAGTTGCAAACTTCAGGCAAGATTGAAACCGGAATTCGCACACGCGGCCAAACCTTAATTATTACTGACGTTGATGCGCATATCGCAAGATACGTTGGCCCACCATATGTATATGGTTTTGAGCGTGTAGGTACTTCATGTGGTATTATATCACGAAAGGCGGCGGCTGATGTTGACGCCGGTACATTCTGGATGGGCAAGGGCGCGTTTTACCGATTTGACGGGAACGTCGTTTCGCAAATACCGTGTGACGTCCATGATTATGTATTCAACGATTTGAATACAAGCCAACGCAGTAAAGTTTGGGCTTGGACAAACGGCCAGTTCAGCGAAATTTGGTGGTTCTACCCGTCATCTAGCAGTACAGATAACGAAATTGATAAGTATGTCGCGTATGACTACCGCGAGGGGCATTGGCTTATTGGGGAGTTATCTAGAACGTCAGGCACAGAACAGGGCGTGTTTGAGTATTCAATGTTGGCAGGCGCAGATGGCGCGGTGTACGACCACGAAGTTGGCCGCTCATACCTGAACGGCGCAGATCAGGCGATTGTATACGCGGAAACAAGCGCGATCAGTTTAGGCAATGGCGACCAGATCATGCAGGTCACAGACCTTATTCCTGACGAAAAGACGCAAGGCGATGTGAGTATAAGTTTTAAAAGCAGGTACTATCCCAACGCCGAAGAGTTTTCGCACGGACCGTATACGCCGTCAAACCCGACGTCTGTTAGATTTTCTGGTCGCCAAATACGCATGAAGGTTCAGGGTAGTGACCCGTATACGGATTGGAACGTAGGTACGATGCGAGTTAATGCAAAGGCAGGGGGTACTAGGTAATGCCAATCCCCGTCCTCCCGCCAATTGGCTCCGACCTACGCCAGTGGGGTAGGCTTATTACGCAATACCTTAGATCAAACCTATCAAAGTTAGGCTTCAAAACGGATGACGATAATCCGTCTGAAAATGGTGTCATACTTTGGGAAGAGACAAGCGGATACCCTGTTGTCTCAAAGAACGGTGAATTTGTACAAATTATACTTGAAGACGGCCACGCAAATTTTATCAGGTCGTCCACGTTGACATATCCTAGCGGCTCATCGCCAATAGCAATTCTCTTTGATGACCCACTAAGCAGTAAAGGCATCAGTAAAGACGCCACCAACCCGACGCGCATTGTGTTCGACCAAGCCGGCGAATACCTTGTCATGTTTTCTGCGCAAATCTCCAGCAGCTCGTCTAGCACTGTAAACTTTTACTTTTGGGCTGCGATCAATGGCGTTGACGTGGCAAGCACAACTATGAAAAACACGTTGCACCAGAATGGCGCGACATTAGTTGTGTCTAGATCTGCTAAGTTTGACGTTAACGCCGGTGACTACCTAGAGGCGATGACAGCGGTTGACAGTACAAGCGGTAGGCTAGAGGCGTTCACGCAGGCTTTCGCGCCAAATACGCCTGCGGCGACGCTTGCGATCACAAGGGTTCACGGCTAGGGGTGTTAATATGGAAGATAATGTTGTACATTTATATCCAAAGCCGCGAGTGTCTGTGCTCCCACTACTAAAAGAAGACTTTGACCGTTTTCTTGATATGGGCTTAGAGATGATAGCGCCTGCAGTTGAGCGGCAGTCCAACAATGTCACGCTGAAGGATATTGAGGACGATATAAGAGATGAGGGATCGGTTATGTGGCTGGTCCGATTAGAGGACACGCTAGTTGCGGCCATAACAACGGTCGTTGTAAAGCACCCTCAAAGAAACAACCTAAAGATTGAGTTTATGGGCGGCACTAAGATGAGTGAGTGGATGAACGAAGCGATCGACGTTTTGTCCGGTTTAGCCAAAAAAGCTGAATTAGGCGCCCTAGAGGCAGATGGCCGTATTGGGTTCGATAAATATGTAGATGCGTCACCGTTCCGCGAAATCTACAGGCACTATGTGATGGAGTTATCATAATGGGTTCAAAGACAACAGAAACGCGGAGTATGCCAAAGTTTCAGGAAGACTTCCTGAGAAACACGGTGATACCGTTTGCAGAGGACTTTCTGGCAACCCCATATGAGAGCTACGGCGGTGACCGCGTTGCGGGGCTTACCGACTTACAGAAGGCGGCGCTTGCAGGGTATGGTGAATTAGACGACGGAAGCGAATTATACGGAGCCGCTAGTGATATTTACGGTGACCTAGGTGAGTTTGAAGCTCCAGAATTAGCCGGCACTACCATAGGCGACGTCGGTAGTATCGCTGATGTGGATATGGCAAAGTACATGTCGCCGTACACACAGGAAGTTATTAATCGCGGGATGGACGACATCTACCGCGCGCAGCAAAAGGGCATGGGCCAGTTAGGTGCAGCCGCAAGTAAAGCCGGCGCCTTTGGTGGATCTCGCCATGGCGTAGCAGAAGGCGTAGCCGCCGGTGAATACGGCAGAGCTGCAGGCGATTTCGCCGCGACGCAACGCGAGAAAGCATTCGCGCAGGCAATGGGTCTGGCTACAGGTGATATAAACCGAGAGCAACAGCGTGCCTTAACGCAAGCCGGATTAGACCAGAGAACAGGGTTGGCTAACCAAGCTGCGGCTTTAAGCTCTGCGCGATTGCGCGGCGCAGGGGCGGCGGGGTTAAGTGGACTAGCTGATAGCGGTTTACGAAATCAACTTGCGGCCTTAAACGCGCAAATGACAGCCGGTGAAGCGGAAAGAACGCTAAGCCAATCAGGGCTTGATGCCGGTTACCAAGACTACCTCGCCCGTATGAAGTATCCATTAACGCAGTTTGGCGTTCTAACTGGAACCGCTGGATCTATCCCGACAGGATACGGAACGACAACCACAGCCACAGGCGGTATGGGGCCAACGCTAAGTGCGTTGGGTTCAATTGGTATGGGATTTGGTATGGCTGGTATGGGTCCGTTTGCGGGGATACAGAATTTTGCAGGTACTATGGACAACCCCTTTAGTTGGATGAGATGAGGAGTTAAGTAATGGGATTTCAAATAGATCCGGTAACAGGTAAGCTAGTCAGAACTCCTTCTATTATGCCGGAAGGAACCCAAGTTACGCCTCCAGATGTCCCGTTAAGTTTGCAAAATGACATATTTTCCGAGGGCTTTCCTACGGCGGATGACGCATCGTTAACGGTAGACACTGGGCCAAAGCTAGTTGAGCCATTCCAAAATGTGAGCGCTTCGGTGACGCCCGCAAATAATAATGTGACGCCTTTAAATATGACAAATATTCAAGGCGAAGACCCTTTAGCGAGCAAGCCAGACACGTTACCTAACCCAAAATCGCGCACCGGAAATACATCATCTTTTGCGAGCTTGCTGAAGACGATGGGTGAGCTAGAAAACCCGATCCCGTTAGACCCGACGCAAAACCTGACAAAAAACCAACGTATGATTTTGGCGTTTGCCGCTCTTAAAGACGCCGGCATGGCGCTTCAGGGCGAAGAGGGAACGTCTTTCGCATCAACGCTAGAAGGGTTTAGAGAACGCCAAGATATGGAGCGTAAGCGTCAAGCGGCGTTAGCCCAGCGTAAAATAACAGAGCGCATACTTGGCGGCGGAGAGGACGGCGCCGCAGGCGGTGGAGTTGGAGGCTTAACCGATGAGATGCTAATTAACGCAGCGGCGGCTGGGCTTATTGAGCCTGCAGCGGTTAAAATTGAGCTTGAGCGGCGCAAGGAAAAGCAAAACGATTTGCTAGATTTAGCGGGTAAGTACGGCACAATTGACTTAATTGATGCGTTAGAGGCACATCCAAATTTAGGCCAAATACTTGGGGCGGAAGGCACAATAAGAGGCGTGATTGATAAAATAGCGCCTGCGTTCCAAGAGGACTACAGCGAGTTAATGCGTCGCGTTGAGCAACTGCAAGGCGGTGTGTTTAAAGAGGCGTTCCAATCGCTTCGCGGCGGAGGGCAGATCACTGAGAAAGAGGGCGAGAAGGCTTCTGCAGCGCTCGCACGATTGAGCACAGCGCAAGGCGAAAAGGCATTCCGGCAAGCGCTTGCTGAATATAAATTCTACATTAGGCAGGGTATTGCTCGCCTAAATGGCGAAGATATTCCGCTTGATAACTTCTATGTTCCCGAAGAAACGGTATCGCCAGAGGCGGAAGCAGGCGCGGGCGATGATGTTATCAGCGATGAAGATTTAGAGAACATTTTTGATTAAGGTAAGGCTATGGCGTCAGCATCAAAGATATACCAAAAGGCTCAAGAGGCATTTGATAAAATGCAAGATGCTTTGGCTAACAACGACGAATCTGAAGCCCAAAAGTACCGCGACATAACGCAAAAACTTGTCGGACTTTACGAGCAGCAAAAAGAAATTGAAGCCAAACGCAGAGGCTCGACTAAAGAGGCGGCATACTCAGCCGGTGCAGGCGCATTGCGCGGCGTTGGGGAGCTTGTTGAGTTTGGGTCTGGGATAGCTGAATTCCTACAAACTGGAATGGCCGATAAGGTTTCCGATCTACTGCCAAGCCTGACGGGGGCGATTGGCGGTTCAAAGCCGATGCAGGCGGTGTCAGACGTTGTGGCTGATCTGCCAGTAAGTAAAGAGGCGGGTGACCCACGCACAATGCCGCGAATGATATCCGACGTCACTGGCGGTTATTCGGCCTACAAAAGTCCAACAACGCTTGGGCAATATGCCGGCACAGGCGGTGAGTTTGTTGGTGGCGCCGGAATAATGCCTATAGGCGGTATGCTGCGCTCCATGGGCCAATCTGTGTTGCCGTCTATCGCAAGCGAAACGGCAGGCCAAGTAGCGCAAAAGTATGCGCCTGAGTATGAAGACGCAGCGCGCTTCGTGGGCGCTTTAGGCTCGCCTGTCGTGACAGAAGGGTTGAAGGCTGGCACAAGAAAAATGCTATCTGGCGATACACGCATGGGCCTCGAAGGCTCCGAGCGCGCAAGAAGTGTCGCAACATTAGATGAGGCCGGCGTGCCTCTGACAACCGGCCAGAAGGTTGGCTCTGAGAAACTGATGCGCTTGGAAGGCGTTGAGGCCGCAGATATTAGCACGCTGGAAGGTATCTCAAAGCAAGTTATGATGCTAATGGGGTCTGACGCCCCGAAGGCGACACGTTCAGCTTTGAAGGAGCGTAAGGATAGCTTAGGCGAAGTTTTTGATAGAGCTGAGGCAGTCGCGGATGATGTCGCTACGCAGGGTGACATTGACGCATTGAACGGCGTCATATCAAGATTTGAAGACGCCGCAAGCGACGCCACAATCCCCAAGGCAGTCTCCGAGCTGTTGAAAAGATTTGAGAGTGGCAAGCAGATTAGCGGCGAGGCTCTAGCCAACTTTAGGACGCGGTTCAGTAATGTAATCGAAACCTCAAAGGGCGACGAGCGCGCTGCAGCGGCGCTAGGCGCTAAGGAAATCTTGGATGATATTATCCAGCGTAGCGTTCAAGCGCAGGATCCTAAACTCTTTGACCAGCTAGTGCAGGCTCGCCAACAATACCGCACATACCTAACCGCAATGCGCGCGATAAACCGCCAAGGTGAAACATTCCGATCGGGGATTATATCACCAAAGGCGCTAAGTAACGCAGCGCGCTTGCGTGAGGGGCAGAAATACCTGACAGGCGAAGGATCTCCGTTGGCAGATTTGGCATTTGCGGCAGAAGAAATTGCGTCAAGCCTGCCAACAACCATGGAAGGTTCAGGCCGCTATCTTAAAGGCTTAGGAACAGTTGGCGGCGGGTTATTAGCTAGTCAGTTGGGCGATGCTGGAGTCGCTGAAATGCTTACCGGCGCGGCGCTTGGATACGCTGTGCCAAAGGCTACGCAGGCTGGTATTAGATCTGGGCCGGTGCAGCGCGGTTTGATGCCGCCAGAATACGCATTGCAGGCTCGCTTACTTGAGCGGCTTGCAGGCCAAACCGGCGGCTTACTTAATATCGACTAAGACTTAGGCGCCTTACGCTTTGGCGCTGCCTTCTTCGGCGCCTTCAGCGCATCCAGCTCCGCATCCATTTTCTGGATTAGCTCTGCAGCATCTCTGCACGCCTTCATCATTGCCTGTGGGTTTGTGATCCGATGTGGCTGGCTGAGTAGCTGCACAAGGTTTGTTTGTTGGTCGTTTAGCATATCTTCCTCCGTTAAATATGAGTTAACTTTTACATGTATAACTATTGCAAAGCAAATCTATATTTAGTAGTTTCAACTTGAATGCATACATGTTCCAGCATTCGCCTCTCTTCCCCTGCCCTGCGCGAAAGCGTGGGGCATTTTTTTTGCACTTTGCTGATATTTTTTCTTGTACATATGTTAACACTGTGTTAACAAAATGAAGAAAGCAAAAAGGAAATGGAAATGAGATTAGATAAGTACACAGCCATCAAAGAATTTTTAGAAGATGTCGGTGGTGCAGATGTTCGTGGCCGTAAGATGGCAGGAATGTTCAAGCGCAGTGAAGTGCGCAGCAAGAAACACAACATGCTTGCAGTACGCTGGGATGAACTAGGCAACTGTTTTTGCTTATGCGCAGATGGCATTCGCCGTCAACTAACAGCAAAAGAGCTATTCAGCGGAAAAGCATTTTATTAATCAACAGGGGGCTACAGCCCCTACACACGGAGAAGAGATATGGCATACGACCCCACACATGAATACGAGCACCGCTACGAGCCAGCCATCCGCGCACGCAAGATGGCTAACGCCGCGCGCACAAAGCAACGCGAATGGATCGCGGCTGACGATCGCGCACAAGAAATCATCGACTTTCTAGAAGGCTACCCAGCGGAGCAAGACGCAGGCTTCTTCTGCGCGGTAAAGTATGGCATCCTTACCTTTGGCAAGCCAACCGACACCATGCGTGACAAGATGGTCGAGATATTAGACGATCGCAAAGCTAAGGCCGCTGAGTGGGCGGCTCAGGATGCCAAGTCATCATGGATTGGTGAGGTAGGTATGCGCGGTCGATTTACCTTTAATGTCACAATTGTCTCCAGTTGGGATGGCATGTATGGAACCACATATCTGCACGTTTGCCGTGACGATAATGGCAACATCATAATTTACAAAGGTTCAAACCCTTGGAACGCTGGCGACAAGATCACATGCATGGCCAAAGTGAAGGCGCATGAGCTGCGCGAAGGCGTCAAACAGACCGTCATCCAACGCCCCACAAAGGTAGAGATCAATGTGGCCCAGTAACCTAGTAGATTTTATCAAAGCGCTGCACAACGTCGATGTTGTGTGGCGACCAACAACACCGGAAGAGGAGTGTCCGTTTTGAATAGAGAAGAAATATTACACCAGATCGCATCTGAAGAACGCTTTATAACCAAGATGCAGCAAAAATATGATACAATAGCATCACTGGAAACAGGGGTCCGTAGCTCATCAGTTAGCACAGACCTTGCAATGAACATGATAGCCAGAGACAACGCAGAAGGGCGAATAGAGGCGCTAAAGGCTAAGTTAGTGGAGCTAGACAATGAAAACACATGAAGCGTTTCTATTAGCCACTGTGTGCGCGCTGGGAGGCGCCAGCGTAGCGCACGCAATCGAAGTATTTTTGTTTGGAGTTATGTGATGTCTTTTACTTGGCCTAAAAATTTAATTCCCAGCGAAGATCGCTGGTTGGTATGTCTAGAGGAAATTAAGGAGATATGCGCAAGAGAAAATAAAATTTTACAGAAGAAAGTAAACCTGTCTAACGCGCAACGCGCCGCCGGACTAAAGGGTGGCCGCAAGCGTAACGAGCGTCATTACCGGATCATCAGCGAGATGGCCGGAAATGGATATACGAATCATCAGATCGCGCGTAGGCTGGGTATCACATTACAGCGTTTATACGAGTTCAGGTCTAAGCACAAAATATAAACGCATAACGGGAACCTCAGCGGAGGACGTAGCCATTCCCTATGCATGTAAGGAGCGCCAAAGGGCGTATAATAAAGAATATCGCAAACGATATTACGAAAAAAATAAAAAGAAAATAAAGAAAAGGATATACGACAACCGGCGCAAGCAGAGAGAAAAGTTTCGTGAATGGAAGTCGACATTAGAGTGCGTAAAGTGTGGTCATTCACACGTCGCGGCTCTAGACTTCCACCACGTCGTAAAGAAGGCAGATAATCTGCGCGTGAATGATCTGGTGCGGAACGGTAGATTTGGCAAAGCATACAAGGAAGCCGCCGAGCGCTGCATTGTCCTTTGCGCGAATTGCCATAGAGCGCACCATTGGGATGAAAAGGAGGCAAAAAATGGAACTTGATGAAGATATCTTGATCGCAGAAAAAATAGTAAATCGCGCCGAGCGCGGCTTACCACAAGACCGCTGGATGCGCGGCGACGCAGAACAATTGTCACTGGTGCGAGCCTACATAATGACAAAGAATGCACTGTTTCAAATGCATCAAGAGATGATTAAACGCGGCTCAGACGCGATGGATATTGATTAAACGATCAGCTCAAAGTGAGGCATATCATTGAAACCGCGTTTCCCCTGCGAGCGCCGTAGGTCATGGTATGCCTCCCAACACTCTTTCATGTCAGTTTGCCAAAGTCGGCAGTCGTATGGATACTTGTGATCCGGAACAGCCCAAGCCGCACCCCAACACAATGCGACGTCACAAACCTTAGCAGCTTGCTGCATGGCATCAGCGATTGGGAAGTATGCGCTCTCTTCCCAGCGGATCCCCGTGACGCTGTCGTAGGCGCCGAGATCGACCGCCAGCCCGTCGATGTGTTTTGACTTCATGGTCTGGCTATTGCCCTTCTGCACAAGCTCACGCTGACGTTCAATGGAACGTAAACCTTCCAGCACTGTGAAGTCGGCTTTAGAGATGCCAATAGCATATTTAACTACGGCGACTAGACGTTCATCAACGCCTTCAAGGCGCGACAGGCTACGCTTTCCTAACTTAAAACTCATTTCTTTCCTCCTAATCCTCGCATGGTTCTTATTCCGAAGCTGGCGGCAATCGACGCATACATGCCCCACTGAACCCAGAGGGGGGTTGTCTCAAGGTTAGCAAATCCCTGTGCCATGGTATCTTGTAGGCTAGGCACAAAGTTAGCAGCAAGGATAAGAACAAACACGATAGTCCAAAGTTCGTCCTTCCATGAGTTTTGTGCAGAACGTATAGCTTCAAGCTCCCAATCAATCTCGCCAGTTGCCTGTTTAAGTTTGATCTCTGCATTGGCTTTTTGAACCGCCGTTTTCCCATCAACCCAAGCAGTCGCTAGACCGCCTAGACTTCCTATAATCTGACCAATCATACAGAACCCCGATCTGTTTTAGCTTCTTTGTTCATCCAGATACCAAAGCATCCTGTCAGTGCGCCCATGCAGATCGAAACCAATCCGCTTTGCTGGACACTTGGATCAGGTAAAGACATGTACCAGTGGACGCTTTGGTAAGTTAAAATCGTCACGACGAGCATCATCAGCCGTGGGAAAATTTTGTATTCGTCAATCACTGTTGCTGGCATATTTATCTGCAATCCTTTTATTTGACGTGATTATAACCACTTTTCCGTTTTTGTCCAAAACAGTGTACTTTACCACTTTTTGCCACTTTTTGCCACTTTTTGCTACTTTTTACCACTTTTCCATGTAGACGCCCAAACCGTAAATTGCCGCGATCACACCGCCAAAAGCAAGGACGCCGGCTATGATATATCCTATTAGCTCTATCATTTCTTCGCGCTGTTGTTGTGCAACGCGCTCTGCATCCTTACGCGCTTTGCGAGCTTGCGCTTGATACTTTAGCCAATCGTCTTTCAGCCCAATACGTCCTTGGTATACCATCAAAAGCTCTAAATCTTTTTCAGCTTGCTTTATGTCTTCGAGCGCCAAGAATTCTTCTAGGTCTGTCTCCACCTGTCTGGAGAACGGGTTGTTCTTACGCTTCTGAAGTTTCTTGTGGAGGTCATCTTTAGACTGCACCATCGTGCCAATAGACTGCGCACAGGAAGCTATTTCCCGACCCGCTTTTACAGTCGCTTTTACGGTGGCATACGCCGCGTTGAATGCGGCAAGCTCGGCCAGCATGGCTCACTCCTTGAACGCCTTGACCTCATATCCCGCGCGCTGGACGCGGTTCATTATGGCTTTCAGCATCTCGTGGTTTTGTGTAATCATATCGTTAGTGTGTTTCATCTCACTCTCTATAACGGCGGTACGATTGTTGAGGTCCACAAGCGTTGATGTGGTCCAAGTTGTCCACTCTTTAAACACAAAGCCTAAGCTGGCAAAAACGCCGGCAACAATGATACCCGTTAAAACTTTCTGATCCATGAAACCAGCTCACTAAATTTATTTACAACATATCACAACGACCGCTATTGCGCTAGTTTATCATCCGTGTTAACAAAATGTGAAACGGAGGATAGACCATGGTAATTAAGCAGATAGGGCCGCGAATTCGACAGGGCGTTTATGACGCCTTGCAGGCTTGTAGTAAAGAAGAACGGGTCAGCATGTCTGTGCTGGTAGAAAAAGCAATTAAAGATCTATTAGAAAAGAAGGGCTACGACCTTAAAAATGATAGCGGGAATTGATTGTGGATATCGCACCGGCGGCGTTGCGCTAGTCGGAGATGATTGGGCCGAGGTGCATGACTTACCCGTTTACGATGAAGGCGGAGTTGATGTCGCGGCGCTGATGGATATTCTTACATCAGTAGATCAGGTTGACCATATATACATAGAGAAGCAGCAAGCGATGCCTAAGCAGGGCGTTAGCTCGACATTTAAACTTGGCTACGCATTTGGGCAGATTGTGACGACGTGTGCGTTATCGCGCACCCCATATTCACTTGTGACGCCAAACAATTGGAAGAGATCCTTAAACCTACCGCGCGACAAAGACGCGGCACGCCGGCTGGCGCAGCAATGGTTTCCGGATTTATCCTCGCAACTAAAAAGGAAGAAGGACGAGCACAGGGCGGAAGCCTTGCTGATCGCATTATTTGGGAAGGGAAAGTAATGCCTGTAATATTGGACATGCCGAATGCGGAATATCACGCATCGACGCATTTATCATCATCCGGCGCTAAAACAATTGCGCTGCAGTCTCTAGCAGACTTTAAATATGCAGAGCGCAAGGAAACGCCGGCACTTTTGATCGGATCTGCCGCCCACACGCTTACGTTTGAGCCGCACCTTGTTGACACAATTTGGCAATGGGATGGCCGACGCGCTGGGAAAGATTACAACGAATTCAAAGAAAGCGCAGACGCTGCCGGCGCGATCGTATTGAATACAGCGGAATACGATAAGGTAAACCGAATTGCTGAGGCGGTGCGATCAAACCAAGCCGCCGCGGAGCTGTTAGCCGGTGACCTTGTGTGCGAGGCCAGCGTTTTCGCAACAGATCCAGACACAAAAGTTGACATGCGAGCCCGCCCAGACGGGTGGCGTCAGGATATCGCGTGCCTACTGGATCTGAAAACCACGATTGACCCGTCGCCGGAGGGGTTTGCAAAGCAGGCCGCAAACCTTGGCTACCACATCCAAGAAAGTTTTTATCGCAGGGTGCTGGAGCTAGACGGCCACGAAGTAGACGGTTTTATTTTCATAGCAGTTGGAAAGGAAGCACCATACAAAGTTGGAATTTACGAACTCGACGCCGAAAGCCTGATGGAAGGGCAAATGGCCGTCCAGTACGCGCTGGAGCAGTATGCAATAGCGCAAGCAAACAACGAGTGGGGTTACAGCTACGGGGAGTTGATGACGATCCGTATCCCGCCTTACTCGTTCAAATTCACAGAGGCAAATTAAGTCAAGGAGACACATCATGCCAATATCATTCGGATCTAGCGACAATACGAACACCGGAATTTACATTCGAGGAAATCTCCCCCAAAATAAGTGGTGGGCGAAAACGGAGGCCGGCGATGAAACTATCGACATGGAAAGAGGCTTTGCTATCGACATCAAAGAAGTTGTCTTTGGCTGGCTACATATCGACATTGGTGTGCGCGATTGGCAACCATGGCCGTCGACATCTCAGCGCACTGAGAAACCATCTGAAAATCACAAGCAAGGTTTCGAGGTTAAGTGCTGGCTTGCTGATGGCCGCGAGGCCGATTTTTCTGGGAATAGCTATGGCTTGGGGCAGTTTATCGCAAAGCTGTACAACCAAGCTGAGCAAAGTCCGGAATTCAATCAGGGCAAGATACCGGTTGTGCAGATTACGTCGTCGCAGCCGGTCGTCGTAGGCAAGGGAACAAGCTACGACGTCGGATTTAACATCCGCACTTGGATTGACAAGCCATCGTCAAATTCTGCACCTGTACAAGAACCTGTACAGAATTGGGCGCCACCAACGACGCCTGCGCCTGCGCCTGAGCCGGCGCCTGCAGCCGAGGGCAACAACTTCGGGTTCTAACAAAAGTAACAACGCAAATGACGTGTTTTTCTAAACATGTCATTTGCACTACGACGCATAGGGAAGAGAACATGTCACAATTATATTTTGAAAAGGTTGTCGACAGCGCCGTCAGGGACGTTGCCGCATCCATCAAAGGCGGAAGAAACGAAAACCTAAATAAAGCTGCATTCTCAATCGGTCGCCACGCGCACCTACATTCAGACGGCATCGACGGCGCGATCTTGCAGCTACACAGCGCGGCTAAGCAGATCGGCCTGAACGACATAGAGATCAAGGCTACCATTGGATCCGGATTTAAGCGCGGCGGCGAAAACCCAAAGCAATTAGAGAACACGGATATACAGCCGTATATACCAAGTGAACTCGACAGTTTAATTGCGCGTCTGGCGCGCCAAGACTTGATCCTGCAGGACGAGGAAACGAGACAGCAGAAGATAGAGCGCGCGCAGAAGACTTGGGAGCGCTCCGTACCCATCACACGCGATAACTTAGATAACGTGCGCCCAGCGCTCTTATATCTACGCTCACGCGCGCTCAAGGCGTCTACGGTGGTAGGCGTGGCGCGGTACAACCCAAATTTCCACGAAGGTCCGGCGATTATCTTTCCAGCGTTCACGCCAGATGGAGATGTCGAAGGAATTCAGGGCGTACTTCTAACGCAAGACGGAAAGAAGCGCGAGCACAACGGCATTGTGAAGTATTCACGCGGCGTCATAGCTGGCAATGTGATGCAGATAAACGAGATGCAGCCAGACAGGCCAATCATCATCACAGAGGGGCCAGAGGACGCGCTCAGCGTGCGTCAGGCGTGTGGGGACGAGGCGACGGTGATCTGTACGTTTGGCAAGGCTGGTATGGCGACGTATGTGCCGCCGCGGGCGTCAGATGTGACGATCTGCGCGGATCCGGATTTGGATGTGGAGAAATGTGCCGACGTCCTGTCCGGTGACGGTAGCACCGCGGTGTATGTCGTGCGCTTCAACGCACTTGACATCGAAGGCGTGTCCGACGCCAACGATTATCTCCGAGCTCTTGGAAAAGACAAGCTGCGTGAAGCGCTCGCAACTGCTAAACCATACAAAGTTGAGGTGCAAGAACAAAAAGAGCTTGAGCGCCAGTGGCCAACAGAATTCGAGTTTGTTGACCCTGCGTCAATCCCGCCACGCCGCTGGATCTACGGGCGCCACTACATCAGAGGCTACGTCAGCGTGCTTGCGTCAATGGGCGGCGTCGGTAAGACGTCTATGCAGAACGTGGAGAGCGTTGCAATTTGCACAGGCAAGCCGCTGCTAGAGGAGGCCGTGCATGAGAGCGTCAACGTCTGGGTCATCAACGGCGAGGATCCGCTGGAGGAGATGCAGCGCAGATATGCGGCAATCTTTATCAAGTACAACATCAAGCCGGAGGATATACGCGGGAAGCTGTTTCTTGACGCCGGACGTGAGCTTGGCATCCAGTTTGCGATAAGTACCCGCGACGGCATCCTGACAGACGAAGACATGCTGCAGTACATGGTCGAAAAAATAAAACGTCACAACATCGGGATGGTTTTCATCGACCCGTGGGTTGGCTTCAATGACATCAACGAAAACGACAACGTGCAGATGAACAAAGCCGTCGCCGCAGCGCGCTGGGTCGCGGATCAGACCGGAGCTGCGATTGTGTTGACGCACCATGTACGCAAGACAAACGGCGACGAAGTCACAGTTGATAGCGTGCGCGGCGCCGGATCTCTGATCGGTGCAGCCCGTGCGGCGCGCGTCATAAACAAGGTTACCAGCGAACAGGTAAAGAAAATCGGCATTAGCGAAGAAGATGCGCGCGGCCTGTTCAGGGTTGACGACGGCAAGGCAAACCTAGCGCCGCCGGCAGATAAGGCTCTGTACCGCCGTATGGAGGGCGTGGAGCTGCCAAACGGCGAGTGGGTGGGCGTGTGTGTGCCGTTCAAAATGCCTGACCTGTTCGACGGCGTATCGGTGCGCCACGCAATGGACATGCAGCGCATGGTCGCGGCGCGGGCGGAGCGTGACGAGCCGTTCCTGTGGAGCGCGCAGGCGAGCGCCGCGAATTGGGCGGGGGCTGCGGTTGCGTCGATACTGGATCTAGACTTGGAGAAGCCGCACGAAAAGGCGAAGGCTAAGTCAATACTTGAGACATGGATAAAGACAGACGTGCTACGCAAGGAGGATTGGCATGACAAGCGACAAGGTAAAGAACGTCCGGCGGTATACGTCGGGGAGTGGATCAGAGCATCGGAGGTGGGACAGTGAATAGGCCAATGTACGAAACCAAAGAAGACTTAGCAAACGAGCGCCGGATCCAAAATATAATTGAGAAGCGCTACGGATGCTTGCTGCGTAAGATGCCGATCAAGCTGCAGCTAGACTTCATGGCGTGGAAGGATGGCAAGGCAATCGGCTTCGTCGAGGCGAGGCAGCGCAAGACGCCTATGATGAAGTACCCGACATACATGATCTCGCTGCACAAGGTTCTCATGGCGCAGCAACTCACGGCGACCACAAATTTGCCGTGTTACCTAGCCGTGCAGTTCAGCGATAAGCTGGCGATGTGTAAGCTGCCGCCGGATGACCCAAATAATTATGTGGACTTCGGAGGCAGCGATCGACGTGACGATCCACAAGACTACGAGCCTATGCTATACTTTGACATGTCTAACTTTAAGGAGGTGACACATGACAATGCCAATACGTGAAATCGAAGAAGACGAAAACAAGCTGGAGCTTGGGCGCATCGTATGGGACGAGGAAATCGGAGGCGCCGCGATCGAGTGGTGCGCAGATGAAATGCCAATGATGTCATCAGCGGCGCTTGACTTGGCATTCGTAATGGAGGTGCTGCAGGGCATCGACATAGATGTGTCTATGGCCAAGGCGCTTAATCAGGCGCTCCTTCTAGAGGGTAGCAATGGCACGATACACTAATCCTAACCTTCCTAACTTGTGGTGAGGAAAGGTGAGGAAGGCTAGGAGAATTAGCGTTTCAACCTTCCTCCTTACTACTTGCATATATTATATGCAGGTAAGGAGGATGAGGTGAGGCTAGGAAAAGTAAGTGAGGAAAGAGGAAGGAATATCATGGCTAAGAAGAGAGTGAACTACAAGGACGCCAAGGCGAAGGGTACGCTGGCGGATCATGGTACTAAGATCAGTGCTGGCGTCTGGGGGCAGTTACGTCCACTAGATGAAAAGGCTAAGGAGAAGATAGCGAAGTGGGGTGATACGTTGCCTAACCTTGTGCATCCGGATCTGGCGGGGAGGTTTGAGGCTGCGTATGAAGCGCTGCACGACCGTGTCATGAGTAATGATGTCGTCGGCACAAATCAGATTGCGACGCAGCTTATGAGAGCGTGGGACGTGCTGGAGAAGTCTGCGATGGATGCAGGGCATAAGCCGCTACCGCCTCATGCGTATTGTGTGGAGATCGACGGAGATATCGTGTGCTTCGCATTGCATGGGTGGGCAGAGTTGCGGCGCGAGCATCCAAAGTGGATTGTGTATAGCTTTGAGGATGCCGCGCGTATCATCAGGTTCGATTGGACCGAGACATTTCTCAACAATGCATTCAACGCATTTCCGGACGCAAAGGTGACGCGCATGGTGCGTGACGGCGATGACCGGATTAACTGGGACTTAGGTGGAGATGAGATACCATGGTAAAGGCAGTCGGTAAGGCGAAGGTCGCTGAGCTAGAGAAGATTGGAGAGGACCAGATCCTCGAAGATATCGCGCAAGGTAAGAGCGTGCGACAGATCATGCGTGAGCATAACATTGGGTACAAGATATTCGGCGCGTGGTTAGACGCGAAGGTTGGACGGCGTGACAGATATCACGCCGCACAACTTGAGGCTGGTCACTACTATGCCGAGCGAGCGGTCGAGACTGCGCAGAACGCTGACCCTGCGACAGTCAACGTGTCTCGCTTGCAAGTCGATACGGACAAGTGGATGGCGTCTAAGCTGAACGCTCAGTACGATACGAGGCAGCGTGACGTCGCAATCAACATCAGCGTCAACGACTTGCACGCGCAAGCGGCTGCGTTGCTTGGCGACGTGATCGACGGTGAGGCGGAGGACGTGAGCGATGGTTGAGCGCGAAAACGCGGATCGGTCCACAGTCGCGCACGCGCGTGCGCGCGTAACTGAACAAGCGTTCAATTGCAACCGGAATTGTTGCCGCGCTGCAGCAAGAACACTAGATGTTGTGGTTTGCGCGTAGTGCATAGGTTATTGTTCATACGCATCTCCTGTAAGTCGTTGAAAAGTAACGCTTTTCACATAGATAATCACGAATTTAACATAATTCATCTTATACGACTTTGCTTTAGCCATGCGGTTTTTGCATACCTCGGCCTCCGGATCGCTTTCGGACCCCCCCTTTGTTCGATCGGGCCGGTGCAAATGCACATGACCCCATCACACCTCCCCGTCAAAAAATTTTACAAAAACAGGTGTTAACATGATCACGCAAAAAAAATCTCAGGAAAACCCGTTCATCACGTTGATGCAGCGATACCGTGACGACCCCGTCGCGTTTGCTCAAGAGGTCATCGGGATCCAGCCTGACGAGTGGCAAACGGAGCTGTTAGACGCTATCGCCGCTCCGGCGGTACGGCGCGTCACTGTTCGCTCTGGCCACGGCGTCGGCAAATCGACTGCAGTGGCCATGGCGGCT
>Ga0181582_10000363_pt1 | contig 31378 bp, 27 predicted proteins | sample 071ome_32_FD_132438 | JGI IMG/M metagenome (GOLD analysis project Ga0181582, IMG submission 132438) | Coastal salt marsh microbial communities from the Groves Creek Marsh, Skidaway Island, Georgia - 071405AT metaG (megahit assembly) | ecosystem: Environmental > Aquatic > Marine > Intertidal...
ACGGAGAAACCCGCGATGGCTGGCCCATACCGCGCTTTGTCAGTTTTGCCGATAACCGCGATTTCTTTTATTTACTCAGAAAATAGCCAGGGGTTTCCATGTGCTTTGCTGATTTTTTCCAACGCCTGCGCCTTATAGGTGTGGCGCTGTTTGTTGCGCTTTTGGGCCTGCCCGCCACTGGGCAAACCTTGGCGGAAAATAACGAGGCCATGCTGCGCCAAATGCAAACGGTGCGCGGGTTAAGCGGGGCAGAAATGGCGCGGATTCGCGAGGTTTTTGCCGCCTCACCCTGGATTGGCCAAGGGAACCCCGCCGTAACCAAACACCCATTAACCCCGCAACAGCTGGCGCAAAAACTGGGGGCCGATCCAAAAGCCTATTACCGCAACACCGGGTTCGAGCGTATTTGCGGCGAAAAATTCATGGCGCCGCTTTACGACCCGGCCAGCGAAACCGCAGCAGATGCGCGCGTTTGCGTGGATATGTTCGAATACCCCAACGTTCCGGGGGCCTATCCTGTGGTTTGGGTGCGCGCCAAAGAAGCCGCCGAGCTGTGCTGGGCCGAAGGCAAGCGCATTGGGGATGCCCATGAATGGGAGGGGGCCTCGCACGGGGCGCTGACCCCGCCTGATTACTTTTTTGGCCGCTCTGTTCAGGCCGCCCGCGCGGCGCATAACGCCAAATATCAGGCCAGCGCGCGCTATTCGATCGGCCAAAATTGGCAACCGGGCGTTTGTGCCACGGGCAGTTTCAAAAATGCCAGCTGCAATGGTGGCAGTTTCACCGGCTGCGGCTCGAATACTTATCCGGCGGGCAGCTTTCCGGGGTGTAAAAGCCCGCTGGGTGTTTACGATTTGGATGGAAACGCGGCCGAGCATATGAACCTGCCCTTGGCCCCCGATCAAATGGCCAGCCGTGGCAGCCGCAGTTTGGGCGTGACCGAGATGAAGGGCAGCTGGTTTATCTGGGACAAGATCCGCGCCCATACCCATTGGAGCCGCTGGCGCGCGCCGTTTTGGCATGGCACCCGGGTGTTGGCCGCCAACAGCCACCACAACTATCATCTTGGGTTCCGGTGCTTTAAAGATATCAAGTAATCACGCCACCTTAGCCGGGGCGCCGGGGGCAAAGGCCGGGCGTAAAAAGCGGCGCAAGCGGCTATTTCGCGGCAAACAACCGTGGACTCATCGGGCCCTCTTTGGTCAGCAGGGCGGCATAACGCGGGTCTTGGATCAGGGCCAGCAAATCCACTTGGCGCCCATCCATAACCGCATTGCGGCTGATCAGGCGTATGCCATGGCTGTAATCGGCATATTGGGCGCCGTGCACAGTGCTGAGCGGCTGAATGGGCTTACCGTTGCGGCGATGCCAGCCATAAATCGCCACCCGGCCCGGCATGCTTGACAGGCGGCGGGTGAGCACGACATCCTTTTTGTGCCCAGAAACCAACAGCCCGGCGGGCCCACCACTGGCCTGGCGCTGCGCCTCGACCGTGGCGTTATGGCGCTGGAAATAGGCGGTGGTGGTCATCGCAGCGCCGGGGGGCATGGGGCTGGGCTGCAGCCGCACGTCAGAGGCGCGATAGATCAGATCCACCATCTGGGGTGTGGGCAGAACCATGTCAAAATCGGTGGCAATGCGCATGGCAGATGGCAGCCCAAAGGGCACGCGCACAAAGTTTCGATCATCGCCAACCGCCAGATAATCAGGCATGACGCATAGCGTGATCTGCACCTTTTTGCCGTCGGGCCCCGGGCCATTCAGGGTAACAGGCACCAGATTGCGCAAAAAGGCCGGCATATTGCCGCCGCGAATTTCCGCCTCTAGCACCCGGTCACGCTGGCTGCCGTCGATGTCTTGCACGCGGGCCAAAACCGCTGCGGCACTTGGCGCCGAACCTGCGCGCCGCGGCACCGCACGGGCCAAACGCGCCGGGCACGCCCCTTGGCGCATCGCGCCAAGCGCGGGCGCTGCGGCCACAACGGCAGGCGCGGGCAAGGGCGGAGTCGTGGGCGCAGTGGCAGGCGCAGGCAGCGCCGCGCCCGCCAACCCATCTGGGCGCAAGCGGGGGCGCACAGCCGCCACAGGGCGCAGGGGCGCGGGGGGTTGCACGCTTTGCGGGGGTGCGGCCGCAAAACTGGCAGGCCGCAATGTGGGGCGGGTGGCAGCCGGCGTTGCAAGATTTGGGCTGGGCTGCGCGGCAGGGCTGCGGCTGGGCCAGTTTGGCGGCACGGCCGGTGGTTGGCCCAAATATACGCGCGAGACCCGCTGTGGCGCAGCGCCATCAAACAGGGGGTGCGCCACAGCGGGTGGCAGCGGCGCAGGCGGCTTGGCCCCTACCACCCGCGATGCCAACACCGGGGCATCGGGGGCCGCCAAATCCACGCTTGGGGGTAAAAGCCGCGTTGCAATCATCGCAGGGGGTTGGGGCGGCTGCAATGGTGCCTCGCGCAGCGCATAGGCCCCGGCGCCAATCCCAATCATACCCAGCAGAAAAACATAGCTGGCCAGCACACGTGGTGTTCTAAATGCGGCTGCTGTGATCAACTGGCGCCAAACCTTTCTAAGCGCGGACAAACCCATTCTTGCCCGCTGTCCCCTTACTGCACAAGCATGGGCCAAACAATTGCCCAGCCAATTCACCCGCTTTGCGGCCTGTTTTCAGGCAGGAATCCGCCCGATAGCCCGGAAACTGGCGCATGTTCGCCTAATATAGCGTAAACACGCGCAGCTTTTCAGGCAGCTCTTTGCGCAGGATTTGCAAGTATCGGGCCAAGCCATGGCCAAGGCCTGCAACCAAACGCATTGGCAATCCGCGCAGAATCGGCTGTTATGGCCACCGGAATGGGTTTGAGAACGGGGCGCAGCATGGCGGGATGCAACCTTGCAAAAATGGCAACGCAGCTTTGGCGCGCAACAGCGCTGGCAGTGGCCATGGCGGTGCCCGCACAGGCCGAAACCGCCGCCCAGATGTGCACCCAAATCGCCGGCAAACCCCAGGCCGAGGCCCCCATCAGCCGCGCGGCCTATGACGTGTATTTCAGCACATTGGCCCGCGCCCGCCCCTATTGCGAGGCCGCAGCTCTGGGTGCCAGCCCAAACCCCGAGGCGCTGTTTCATCTGGCCGTTATGATGCAACGCGAAGGCGTGCATGCCCATGCCACACAGGTCTTCGAACTGGCGGCAGCAGGCGGCGTGGCGGCGGCCCACACCAAGCTGGCTGATTATTACAACTTTGGCATTGGTGGTACGCCCGAAAACATTGCCCGCGCGGTCGAGGAATATACCAAAGCGGCCGAGGCGGGCGATATTGCTGCAAAATCAAGCATGGCCATCATGTATCGTTTGGGCCGGGGCGTGCCGCGCGACAGCCGTAAAATGCTGGCCTTGCTGCAAGAAACCGCCGATGCGGGCTATCATGTCTCGCAGCTGCGGCTGGCCGAACTGTATCTTAGCCCGCGCGCCCTGCCCCCCGCACTGGCCCGGCAACTGGCCCTGCCAAACCCGGTCGAAGCCGTGCGCTATTACCAAATGGCCGCCGACCAAGGCAGCACAGAGGCGCAGGCAAAAATTGCCCAAATCTACGAGGGCGCAGGCGAATTTGCCGACCCAACGATCAAACTGCGCCTGCTGGAACATGCCGCAAAAGGTGGCGATGGGCAGGCGCTAAATACCTTGGGCTTTATGCACGAGCGCGGCGATGGTGTGGCCTATAACCCGCAAGAGGCGGCAAAATATTACATCGCCGCGGTTGAAACCGGCGGGCTGGATGTGACCAAGCTGCGCGGGCGCGTGAATGGCTATACCCCCTATTGGGACCGGCAGACCGCGCTGGAATTTCAGCGCATTTTGCAAGAGCGCGGGCTATACATGGGCGCATTGGATGCACAAGTGGGCTTTGGCACATTGGCCGCGGCCCGCAAGCTGGCGCAGAAATAAAGCCTATAGGTTGGTTTTTTTGAACACCCGCTCGGGCAGGGCGCAGATGATCGCCATGATCAGCCGCCAGACGGGTTTTACATAAATCACGTCTCGGCGTTTTTGTGTGGCGGCAAACACCGCCTTTGCCACATCACTGGGCTGGGCCACCAGCCGCTGGGGCAGCGCCATGCCTTCGGTCATCTTGGTGTTCACAAAGCCCGGCAGCACAGTCAGCACATGCACAGGCCCGCGCGCCAAGCGGTTGCGCAGCCCCGACAAAAACGCCACAAACCCCGCCTTTGATGCCCCGTAAACATAGTTCGACCCGCGCCCGCGCAACCCCGCAACCGAGGCAATGCCCACCAAAACACCATGGCCGCGCTGTTCGAATGCATTGGCCAAAAGGCCCAATATGCAGGCCGGCCCCTCGAAATTGCTGCGCATCACCAAAGCGGCCTTTTGCATATCGGTTTGGCTTTCGCTTTGCTGGCCCATCAGCCCCACTGCGCAAATGGCAATGTCCGGCAAGCTGGGCAAGCCTTGCACGAAACCCGGATGGGCGCCCAAATCCAGCACGTCAAATTCATGCAAGCTAACCGTCACGCCATGGCGCAGCGCGATATCGGCCTGATCGGGGGCCAGCCGCTGCACCTGACGGGCGGCCAGCTGAATATCGTGCCCGGCGCTGGCATATTTATGGGCCAAGGCCCGTGCCATATCGCTGCCTGCCCCTAAAATCAGCACTGCAGATCCGCTCATAAGCCCAGCCTTTCAGATTGCGCCGAGGCCCACGCGCCCGCAGCCCCCGTGGCCTGCCGATACTGGGCAAAGGGGGCGGCGCGCGGCTCGGTCTGATGAAACATGTCACGGGCCATGCGGCTGTCTTTGGCCAGATAAATACGCCCGCCATGGTGGCACGTGATGGCATCAAGCTGCTGCATCAAGGCCAAGGTTTTTGCCGTTACAGGAAAATCCAGCGCCAGCGTGTAGCCAGCCATGGGAAACGACAGCGGGCTATCTTGGGCGCCAAGCCGCTTTAGCACCGCCAGAAACGAGCCCGCCCCAGCCGCGGCAATAGCGGCCAAAAGCGCGCGCAGCCCAGCTTCGGCCTGCGCCAAAGGGATCACGCATTGAAACTGGGCAAACCCGCGCCGACCGTAAATTTTGTTCCAGCCCAAAATCGCATCCAGCGGGTAAAAATAGCTGTCCCAATCCACCAATGCGCGCCCGGCCCCGCGCGCACCCTGCCAATAATATAGCGCATTAAAGGCGCGCACCGTGGCCGTGTTCAGCAGCCAGCTGGGGGGTGTAATGGGCATGTGAAACTGCCGCCTTTTGGGCAGGGCAAATGGTGTGGCGCGCAAATGCGCGGGCAATTCGGCGGGTGCGGCGTGTTCGCCCAACATCACCAGCGCCCGCCCCATCGCCGGGCCACGCTGCAGGCAATCGATCCACGCCACCGAATATGTGGCGTCTTGCGCCTGTTCAAACAGCGCCATGGCATGGCTGATATCACGCGCCACGTGGCGTGTTTGCTTGATCCATCCGCTGGAAACGGGCCGCAGGCGCAGCGCCACGCGCCAAATGATGCCGGTCAGCCCCATGCCACCCAGCGTGTGCTGAAACAGCTGTGGGTTTTCGCTGCGCGAACAGCGCAGCACCTGCCCGTTGTGATCAAGCAGATCCAGCCAATCGACATAGGTGCCAAAGCCACCTTCCTTGTGGTGGTTCTTGCCATGCACATCAGCCGCAACAGCCCCGCCAAGCGTGACAAATTTGGTGCCGGGCGTGACATAGGGAAACCAGCCGCGCGGCAAAAACGTGGCAATGACATCGCCCAGAACCACCCCCGCTTCGGCCACCAATTGGCCTGTGTCGGGGCAAAACTGCAGCATACGGTTGAAGGCGCGCAGATCAATGGTGCAGGCGCTGTTGATGGCACTATCGCCATAGGCGCGCCCATTGCCCCGGGCGATCGCGGTGCCGCCGCTTTGCGCCAAGGCGCGCAGCGCCTCGGGGCTGCGCGGTTGGGCCAGATGGGCCTGCACGCGCGGGTATTGGCCCCAGCCCGACAACGCGCTCATGCCGCGCCCCCGGGGGCGCGGGAAAAGACAAAGCGCTTATCAAGGTTATATTTCACCACATAGCCCACGCTTAGCCCCAAAATGGCGCCCAATTCGCGCATGGCGTCCGTGCCCCATAGCAGCCAAAACGCGGTTTCGGTGCCCCAAAACAAGGCGGTTGTGACCAGCCCCATCGCTGAATACAGGGCAAATTTCTGCCCATGGGCCCGCATGCCACGGCTGGTGTCGGCAAAGATCCAGCGCTTGTCCAAGAGGTATTTCACCACCAGCCCCACCACTGTGCCCGCGCCCAAGGCCACCGCGAAGGTGCCCGTACCCGGCCATGCCCAAAAGACCAGCCGTTGCACGGCCAAATTGGCCAGCGTGGCCAGCACTGCAAAAAGCGTGTAACGCAGCACCAAGACACGCAAACTCATAACAGCGCGCCCCCAGCGGTAAAGGCCAGTATCAGCGCAAGGCACAGCAGGCTAACGCGGTCTTTGGCGGCGAAAACCACCGGGTCATCTGGCATCGCGCCGCGATGCGTCAGCAACACGATGCGCGTGAGCCAATATAGCAGCACAGCGCAAATCCCCCACAAGGCATAGGGGTTGGCATACAGCTCTTGCACGGCGGGCGCGTTCACATAAAGCGCCATGACCAAAACCGAGATATAGCCCGCCGCCAGCCCAACCATGCTGATGATGGGCAAATCTTGCACATGATAGCCACGCCCCCGCGCGGTCAGCGCGCCGCGCTCGGCCATGTCTACCAGTTCCGCCTGCCGTTTCACCGCCGCCAATGCGAAAAAGAAAAACGTGCAAAACGCCAACAACCACACCGACAAATCAATGCCGCTGGCCACGGCACCAGCGATCAGGCGCATGGTGTAAAGCCCGGCTAATACACAAATATCCAAAACAATCTGGCGTTTCAGCGCCAGCGAATAGGCGGTGGTTAAAACGTAATAGATCCCCAAGACCAGCGCGAAAGCGGGGCCCAGATAGGCCGCAACCGCCGCCCCGGCAAACGCCAATCCCACGGCCATAGCCGCCCCTTGGGCCAGCGGCACCGCCCCGGCGGCAAACGGGCGCAGGCGCTTGCGTGGGTGGGCACGATCTGCGCCAAGATCCAAAAGATCGTTCAAAACATAAACGCTTGAGGCCACCAACGAAAAGGCCACAAAGGCCCAAAAGCTGTGCACAACCGTGGCCAGCCCCAACTGGTGCGAAGCCAGCATGGGCAGGAAAACCAACACGTTTTTCAGCCATTGATGGGGCCGCAGCGCCGAAAAATAGGGCCAGCCACCCCCTGCAGCGGCCCTCAAATGCACCGTAGGCTTGCCCAGCCCCTCGGCCCGGGTGCGCAGGCGGGCGGGGGCGTTGACCGTTACCACCTGCCCCGCCACCGCCCAAACCGGCAGATCGGCCACCGCATCGCCCATATAGGCAAACCGGCCTTCGCCAAACCGCTGGCACAAAAACGCAGCCTTAACCTGGCCTTTCAAATTTGTCACCGCGTCCGAGCCGTGCACCTCGTCAAACAGCTGCACATGGGCGGCAATCTGTTCGGCCCACGCTTGGTTTGCCGCCGTCACCAGCGCCACGCGCCCACCCAAGGCACGATGCGCGGCGATATGGTCCAAAACCGCCGCGTTATAGGGCAGGGTTGCGGCATCTACCCGCGCTTGCCCCTGCAAATAGGCCTTTAACGCTGCGCGCCCCTGCATCAGCGCCGCCACCGCCAAAAAAGGGCTGCGCCAGTTGCGCCCAAACGCCGACCAAAAACTTTCGTGCAGCATATCGGATTGCAACAAAGTGCCATCCAGATCGACCACCAAAACCATGGGGGCAGAGGCAGCCATATCAGCCATGTTCGACTGGGCCAGCCTGATGAAACGGCCGGGAAATGGGGCAGATAGGCATGCGCAAAACGGCCTCTTTGGTGCACGTATTCAGAAGGTTAGAATATTTGCATCCGCCACGCCAGTTCTTTGCGCCAAGCGGTTTTGTCAACATCACCCCAAGGGCGGGGCAGGATTGGCGCGCTAATCTGTGCCAAACAGATCGCGGGTAGACAGCTTGTCTGCGACATCGCCCAATTCGGCGGCGCGGCGGTTGGCCACGATCACATCTGCGCTGGCTTTGAAGCGGGCCAGATCGCCCACCACCTCCGAGCCAAAGAACGTAGGCTCGGGGTAGCTGGGTTCGTATACGATCACGCGCACGCCTTTGGCCTTGATACGCTTCATGATGCCTTGCACCGAAGATTGGCGAAAATTGTCCGAGCCGCTTTTCATCACCAGCCGATACACGCCCACAACGCTTGGGTTATGGGCCAAAATCGCCTCGGCCAGAAAATCTTTGCGGGTTCGGTTGGCATCGACGATCGCGGCAATCAGGTTTTGCGGGACGTCGGAATAATTGGCCAATAATTGCCGCGTATCTTTTGGCAGGCAATAGCCCCCATAGCCAAACGAGGGGTTGTTGTAATGCTGGCCAATCCGCGGGTCTAGGCCCACGGCGTTGATGATCTGGCGGCTATCAAGCCCACGCGCCAAAGCATAGCTGTCCAGCTCGTTAAAAAAGGCCACGCGCATGGCAAGATAGGTGTTGGCAAAAAGCTTTACCGCCTCGGCCTCGGCCGGGCCTGTCATCACGATTTCTGCGGTATCTGTGGCGGCCCCCTGCTGCAATAGCGTTGCAAATTCCTGTGCAGCGGGGCAGTTGCCCCCCACCACGATACGCGAGGGGTAAAGATTGTCATACAAGGCGCGCCCCTCGCGTAGGAATTCGGGCGAGAACAAAATGGCCTCGGTCTGAAAACGCTGGCGCATACGGTCAACAAAGCCCACGGGAATGGTAGATTTTATCACGATAACCGCCTGCGGGTTGGCCCGGCGCACGTCTTCCAGCACGTGTTCCACGGTGCGCGTATCAAACTGGTTGGTCACACTGTCATAATTGGTGGGGGTGGCCACCACCACAAACCGTGCACCCTGATAGGCCAAGGCCGCATCGGTTGTTGCCTGCAGATCCAGCGGCTTTTGCGCCAAAAACTGCTGCATCTGGTCATCTTCAATAGGGCATTCGCGGCGGTTCACCGCCGCCACGCGCTGTGCATTCACATCCAGCGCCACAACGCTGTGATGCTGGGCCAGCAACACCGCATTCGACAGGCCAACATAGCCCAAACCAACCACTGCAATTTTCATCAAAACCAACCAAACTGACCAAGCACCACAAAACCCCAGCAATGGGGCACAATTATGGCCGCCCCTTCGGAATGGGAACGGTGTCGTAGCGCAAAATATCCTCTTGGGCCAAATTCGCGCCGGTGCGCAGCTCGATCAGGGTAAGGGGCAGCTTGCCGGGATTGGCCAGCTGATGCACGGTGCCCGCCGGCGCATAGGCGGCCTGCCCCTCGGGCAGCAGCCGGGTGGTATAATCCAGCCGCAGCTGGGCGGTGCCCGCCACCACCACCCAATGCTCGGCGCATTGGGCATGGCTGTGCAGGCCCATCTGGGCGCCGGGGTGCATCACCACCTGACGCACCGCAAAACGCGCAGCTTGCGCCAAGGTTTCAAACCAGCCCCATGGCCGATACACCCGGCGCGGCGCCTGCTTTTGCAGGAACGATGTTTGCGCGATTGGCGCCAGCGCTGCAGCCTTGCCCATGGGCGCCACCAGCACCGCATCAGGCAGCGCCACGGCCAGCAGATTGCCCAACCCAATGGCCACCAGCGGCTGGCCCGGGTCGCCCGCCACCAGCAGGCAATCATGGCACCCAAGGGCGGTGACAGGCCCCGCCATGGCGACGCCCTGCGCATCTGCACCCAGATGCTGGTGCAGGGCCTGCCAACTGGCCTGAAAACCGCCCGCATCGCCCGGCAAGGGCCACGCAGCGAAACCGCCCAGCGCCGGTGCCGGCGCTGCCAAATCGCCCCCCGCGCCCCCGCCACCCTCAAGGCAGGTAAAAGCCAAGTCGCGGCGCGCGCCTGCAAGCACTGCACGCCATGCCCGCATCTGTGTGCCGCAATCGCGCTCCAGCGCCTGCACCAAGGCCGACGCGCGGCCAAACCACAGGCCAGTGTCAGCACTGGCACCGGCCCCCGTGCTGGGGCTGAATTGCCCGATCTGCCCCTGCGCAATATCGGGCGCCGCCGCCTGCACGGCCTGCGCGACCGCGCCCAGATTGGGTAAAGCACGGGCCAAGGGCACCGCCAGCAGCCCCACATCGGTGCCCTGCGTGGCCTGCAGATGCAGCGCCGCCACCCCAAGGGCGGTGGTGGCATCTGGTGGGCTGGGCAGGGCCAAAATATCGGCCACCTCTAGCACCACCGCCGCCAGTTGGCCCAAAGCCAAGAACCGATGTGCCATGGCCACCACCACCAATGGCCGCGCCATTTGCGGGCCACGCATTGCCAGCGCTGCGGTCTGAAATACGCTGTGGCCCTGAAAAAGCGGGGCAAAAATATCGGGGCAGGCGGCGCGCGCCATGGGCCACAGGCCCGCCTGGGCGCTATTGCATATCAATACCGGATAAATCTGGACCATACCCAAAGCACCAAAGACAACCCAAGCTTGCACCCAATGCTAGGGGCACTGCCCGCGCAAGGCCAGCCAAAACGCAAAAGGCCCGCCACACCGGGCGGGCCTGCAGGCAAATGCCGCTGTTTTTTGGCGCCTTAGGCGTTCCACGCCTTATCGGTGCCGCCCAAGCCGCCTTCCAAAACGCGGGTTGGCAGGCCGATCTGGTCCAGCACGGTAAAGAACGGCTTTGGATCCAGTTCTTCGACATTGCGCATGGTCTTGGCATCCCATTCACCGCTGGCCACCAGCATGGCAGCGGCCACGGGCGGCACGCCAGCGGTATAGCTGATCCCTTGGCTGCCCACCTCTAGATACGCCTCTTTGTGATCGGCCACGTTATAGACGAACACCTCTACCTCTTGGCCGTCTTTCACACCCTTCACCAGATCACCGATACAGGTTTTCCCGGTGTAATTGGGGGCAAGGCTGCTGGGGTCGGGCAAGACAGCCTTGACCACTTTCAGCGGCACCACTTCCAACCCTTCGGCGGTTTTTACGGGCTGTTCGGACAGCAGACCAAGGTTTTGCAGCACGGTGAAGACATTGATGTAATGCTCGCCAAAGCCCATCCAAAACCGCACATCCGCCTGCGGATAGTTGGTGGCCAGCGAATGCACCTCGTCATGGCCAGACTGATAGGCGCGGCAGGTGCCCACAACCGGCAAATCCCAGTCGCGGCCGGTTTCAAACATCTTCTTTTCTTTCCACTGCTGGTCTTCCCAGTAGTAGACAACGCCGGTGAATTCGCGGAAATTGATCTCGGGGTCAAAGTTGGTGGCGAAATATTTGCCATGGCTGCCGGCGTTGATATCGACGATATCGATCGATTTCACCTCGTCCATATATTCGTCGATGGCAAACCGCGCGAACGCGTTCACAACGCCCGGGTCAAACCCCGCGCCCAAAATGGCGGTGATGCCCTTTTCGGCGCATAGATCGCGCTTTTTCCACTCGTAATTGGCATACCAAGGCGGGGTTTCGCAAATCTTGGTTGGGTCTTCGTGAATGGCAGTGTCGATATAGGCGGCGCCGGTTTCGATACAGGCATCCAGCACCGTCATATTCACAAAGGCCGAGCCCACATTGATGACGATTTGCGCGCCTGTGCTGCGGATCAGCGCGGCCACGGCGGCACTGTCCATCGCATCTACCTGATGGGCCTGCAGAACGCCCTGCTGCTTCATCGCGCCTTTTTCATGGACCGACTCAAGGATCGCCTCGCATTTCGAAAGCGTCCGGCTGGCGATATGAATATCCCCCAGCACATCGTTATTTTGCGCGCATTTATGCGCCACGACCTGAGCGACGCCACCTGCGCCGATGATGAGAACGTTCTTTTTCATTTAACCCATCAAACCTCCTTGGGGTTACCGCTGTTCAACTGCGCCCGCAGGCGCCATGGCTGTGCCCTTTCGGGCGGCCACCGCCCCTTAGGAAAGGGCGGCGGAAAAATCGGCGTAGTCGAAAGATTGCACCAAACGCACGGTGCCATCCAATTCGCGCAGGGCGATGCCCGGCATCTGCACGCCGTTAAACCAGTTCTTTTTAACCATTGTGTAACCACCGGCATCTTGGATGCTTAGCCGGTCGCCGGGCTGCAGGGGCTGTTCAAACTGGAATTCGCCAAAAATATCGCCCGCAAGGCAAGATTTTCCGCACACCATCCATTGGTGGGGGCCAGAATTGGGCGCAATTTTGGCGCTTTCGCGGTAAATCAGCAGATCCAGCATATGTGCCTCGATGCTGCTATCCACGATGGCCAGATTTTTACCGTTGTTCAGCGTGTCCAGCACCGTCACTTCCAGCGTGGTGGATTTGGTGATGGCGGCTTCGCCCGGCTCTAGATACACCTGCACCTCGTTTTGGCCGGCAAAGCGTTTCAACCGCTCGGCCAGACGGTCCAGCGGGTAGCCCTCGCCGGTAAAGTGAATGCCCCCGCCCAAGCTGATCCACTCCATCTGGCGGATCAGATGGCCAAAGCGCTGTTCGATCATGCCCAGCATCGCATCGAAACGCTCGAAATCGGCATTTTCGCAATTGTTGTGGAACATAAAGCCCGACACCAAGCCCAGCACTGGCTCGATCACCTCGGGCGCATGTTCGCCCAGCCGGCTAAAGGGGCGCGCGGGATCGGCCAGATCGAAACTGGATGTCGAAACGCCCGGGTTCACGCGCAGCCCACGTTTGTGCCCGCGGCTGACCTCTTCAAAGCGCTGCAGCTGTGCGGCGGTGTTGAAAATGATCTTGTCCGAGCTGGCCAGCACCTCGGCAATCTCGTGATCGGCCCAAGCCACGGAATAGGCATGGGTTTCCCCGGGAAATTTCTCGCGCCCCAGCTTCACCTCGAACAAGGAAGACGAGGTGGTGCCATCCATATACTCGCTCATGAAATCGAAAACCGACCATGTGGCAAAGCATTTCAACGCCAACAAAGATTTCGCGCCCGACTGCTGACGCAGCCACGCAATTTTCTCCATGTTGGGTAACAACAGCGCCTTGTCGACAAGGTAGTAAGGCGTATTTAGCATATCTTCCCCCAATCATCCGGGCCAGTTGGCAGGAAAGGCAACAGAGCGCGCAGATAGGGCCTGCGGTGGCACAACTCAAGACAAAACTTTGTAAAAAATGCCCTGCACCGGCAAAACGCGCCCAAACCGATGCCGCATCTTTCCCAATGACGCGCCCGAAAGCCTGTGATAGGGGCCAGATATGAGCCAGCTGCCCACCAAAGAGGAAATTCTAAACTGGATTTCCGAAAACCCGACCCTGACCGCGAAACGCGATATTGCCAAAGCTTTTGGCATCAAAGGTGCTGCGCGCATCGACCTAAAGCGCCTGCTCAAAGAGCTAGAGGCCGAGGGCCATTTGGCCAAGCGCAGCAAAACCTATCGCAGCCCCGATAAATTGCCCCCCGTTTCGGTGCTGTCGATCACCGGCACCACCCATGATGGCGAATTGCTGGCCGCGCCCATGGAATGGCAGGGCGAGGCGCCCGCCCCCGTGGTCATGGTGCTGCCCAGCCCGGGCGACCCGGCCCTTGCCCCGGGTGACAGGCTGTTGGCCCGTGTCACCGAAGTGCAGGCAGACGACCACCAATATCAGGCGCGGCTGATCCGCCGCATCGGGCACAACCCACAAAAGATTTTGGGCATCTTCCGCAAGGGCCACGAAGGTGGGCGCATTGTGCCCATCGACAAAGGCAATGCCAAAGAATGGCTGGTGCCCCCCGGCGCCGAGGCCGAGGCGCGCGATGGCGAATTGGTGGAAGCCCAGCAATCGGGCCCGCGCGCCCGCATGGGCCTGCCCCGCGCCCGGATTATCACGCGCCTTGGCAACCCCAGCGCGCCCAAGGCGGTTTCGCTGATTGCCATTCATCAGCACGCCATCCCCGATGCCTTCCCCGATGATGCGCTGGCCGAGGCCGACGCCAAAAAGCCCGCCGGGCTGACAGGGCGCACCGACATGCGCGATATGCCCCTTGTCACGATCGACCCGTGGGATGCGCGCGACCACGATGATGCCTGCTATGCCCACCCCGACGACGACCCGGCCAACCCCGGCGGCCATATTCTGTGGGTGGCTATTGCTGATGTGGCCCATTACGTGCGCCCCGGCAGCCCCTTGGATATCGAGGCGCGCAAGCGCGGCAACTCGGCCTATTTCCCCGATCGGGTGGTGCCGATGCTGCCAGACAGGTTGTCTGGCGATCTGTGTTCGCTGCACGAAGGCGTGCCACGGGCCTGTATCGCGGTGCGCATGAAGATTTCCGCCGATGGCACCAAGCTGGGCCATCGCTTTCAACGCGGGCTTATGCGCTCGGCCGCATCGCTGACCTATGACGAGGTGCAGGCCGCCCAAGATGGCCAGCCCAACGAAAAAACCGCGCCGCTGTTAGGGCCTGTTATTGCGCCCCTTTATGCCGCCTACCGCGCCCTTGTTGCCGCGCGCGAACGCCGCCAGCCCTTGGCGCTGGATCTGCCCGAACGCAAGGTGGTGCTGACAGCCGAGGGGCAGGTGCAATCGGTCAATTTCACCGAACGCCTTGATGCCCACCGCCTGATCGAGGAATTCATGGTGCTGGCCAATGTGGCCGCCGCAGAAGAGCTGATAAAGCGCAAAACCCCGCTGCTGTTTCGGGTGCACGAAGAGCCAAGCCCAGAAAAGCTGGATGCACTGCGCGAAACCGCAGGCAGTGCCGGCTTTACCTTGGCCAAGGGGCAGGTGCTGCAAACCGCCCACCTCAACCGCCTTTTGGCGCAGGCCGCGGGCAGCGATTTCAACGATTTGATCAACATTTCCACCCTGCGCGCCATGACGCAGGCCTATTACAGCCCCACCAATTTTGGCCATTTCGGGCTGGCCTTGCGTGCCTATGCGCATTTCACATCGCCCATCCGCCGCTATGCCGATTTGGTGGTTCACCGCGCCTTGATTGCCAGCCATGGGTGGGGCGATGATGGGCTAACGGCCATCGATATCGAAAAGCTGGAACAAACCGCCACCCATATTAGCGATACCGAACGCCGCGCCATGCTGGCCGAGCGTGACACCACAGATAGGTATCTGGCTGCGTTTCTATCCGATCGCATTGGCGCGGAATTTACCGGCAAGATCAGCGGTATTGCCAAATTTGGCGTGTTTGTGAAACTGGACGAAACCGGCGCCGATGGCATTATCCCCATGCGCAATTTGGGGCGGGAATATTTCCATTTCGATGCCGATGCCGGCGTGCTGACCGGCTCGGAAACCGGGCTGACCATTGGCTTGGGCCAGCGTGTTCTGGTCAAGCTGATCGAGGCGGCCCCGGTCACCGGCGGTGTGGCGCTAGAGCTGCTGGAACTGGCGGGCGAGGCCATCAGCCATGGGCCGGGCGGGGCCGGGCGGGGCCGTGGGCGGGGCAAACCGGCGCGCCGCAAACAGGTGCAATCGGTCAAAAAATCGGCCAAGATCAAAGCCAAGATCAAGCGCAGCCGCCGCAGCTAAGCCCCGGCACAGCAGGGTCAGGCCCCCCGGGGCCCGGCGTGGCGCCCCGTGGCCCCGCGTGGCGCATTGGGCGAAACTGCGCCGCCCATCCGAAAGGGTTCTTTGACGGGGCCCGCATTCGGGTTAGCATGGCGGCATAATAAAACAACAGGCCGAGCAATGCTGACAGTTTTAATCCCGCTCTTTGCGGGCCTATGGATCGCCGTATCTGGCCCCGCCACGGCCAGCCCCGTGGCGCAATCGCTACGCCCCGAGGCACGCCCCAGCCCCCAAGCCGAGGCCGGGGTGCTCACCACATCGCCCCGCCCCATGGGTCGGCCCACCACCTTGACCGCGCAGCCGCGCGCCAACACCGCCGCACCGGGCAGCAAAGACCGCGCATTCCAAGGCTGGCTGGCCCGCTACAAGGCCCAAGTGGTGGCCCAAGGCATACGCCCCGACGTGGCAGAAGCAGCCTTTCGCGGCATCCGCTACAATGCCTCGATCGTGAAGAACGACCGCAACCAAGCCGAATTCAAACGCCAGATCTGGGATTACCTAGACAGCGCCGCCAGCCCCGTGCGGGTGAAAAATGGCAAGGCCGCACTGGCCCGCCATGGCCGCATTTTAACCCAGATCGAACGCGCCTATGGCGTGGAAAAAGAGGTGGTTTTGGCGGTTTGGGGCATGGAAACCGCCTATGGCGAACGGCGCGGCACGCTGGATGTCATCGAAGCGCTGGCCACCTTGGCCTATGATGGCCGGCGCGGGGCGTTTTTTGAAAAGCAACTGTTTGCCGCGCTGCAAATCTTGCAGTCAGGCGATGTCAGCCCCCGCGCGATGAAGGGGTCGTGGGCCGGGGCCATGGGCCATACGCAGTTCATTCCCACCTCGTATCTGGCCTATGCGGTGGATTTCACCGGCGATGGCAAACGCGATATCTGGTCTGACGATCCCACCGATGCGCTGGCCTCGACCGCTGCGTATTTGCAGCGCCATGGCTGGCAAAAAGGCCAACCATGGGGCATCGAGGTGCGCCTGCCTGCAGGGTTTGATGCCAATCTGGCCAGCCGCAAGATAAAGCGCAGCCCAGCCCAATGGGCGCAAATGGGCATCACCGATATGTCTGGCCGCGCGCCACGTAACCACGGGCCAGCCTCTATTTTACTGCCCGCGGGGCTAAAGGGCCCTGCCTTTATGATCTTTGATAATTTCACGGTGATCACGCGCTACAACAACTCGACCGCCTATGTGATGGGGGTTGGGCATTTGTCTGACCGTATCAAAGGTGGCGGCGAATTTGTGGCGCCATGGCCGCGGGGCTATGCCGCGCTAAGCTACGACGAGCGGTTGGAAATGCAGCGCCGCTTGCAGCAACGTGGCTTTGACGTGGAAAAAATCGACGGCATTATCGGCCCCAATACGGTGGCCGCCATTCGCGCGTTTCAAACGGCGGCGGGCGTGGCGCCCGATGGCTTTCCCAGCCAAGATGTGTTGAAGCTGCTGCGCGCGCGCTAGCGGCGGCAAAACCCCCCTTTTCTTTGTGGGCGTTTTCCCCTATACGCGCGCATCCGTTGCAGGAATCTGCACGGTTTTTGGACCTTGCTGGACGACATCCCGGCTTGTGCCCGTCACACTCAATCAAAGGAGATCCCGATGTCGATCACAGTTGAAGAAAAAGCCCGCGTTATTGCCGAGTTTGCCACCAAAGAAGGTGACACCGGTTCGCCCGAAGTTCAGGTTGCAATCCTGACCTCGCGCATCAACACGCTGACCGAGCACTTCAAAACCCACAAAAAAGACAACCACGGCCGCCGCGGCCTGCTGATGATGGTGGCCCAGCGCCGTAAGCTGCTGGACTATCTGAAAGCAAAAGAAGAGGCACGCTACCAGTCGCTGATCCAGCGTTTGGGTATCCGCCGCTAAGCGGACAGGCCTGTTGGCAAAATGGCCCGCCTGCGCTGCAGGCGGGTTTTTTTGTGCGGGGCGTATTTGTGCTGGGTGTATAAAGGCGCAAAATACCCCCGCGTGCGCAGGCCCACAGGGGATTGGCGCGCGAGGGGTCTTTTACAGCGGCAAACCGGGCGTCAAAGGCCCAGTTTTTGGCTGACGATCTGGTTAACAGCCGCCGGGTTGGCCTTGCCGCCGGTGGCTTTCATCACCTGCCCCACAAACCAGCCCGCCAGTTTGGGGTTTTGCTGGGCCTTTTCCACCTGCGCCGGGTTGGCGGCGATAATGGCGTCTACGGCTGCCTCGATTGCGCTGGTGTCGGTCACCTGCTTCATGCCCCGCGCCTCGACAATCTGGGCGGGTTCGCCACCTTCGGTATAAACGATTTCAAACAGGTCTTTGGCGATCTTGCCGGAAATATCGCCCTTGGCGATCAGATCGATAATACCGCCCAACTGCTGCGGCGATACCGGGCTGTCGGCAATGTCGCGATCATCTTTTTTCAGGCGGCCAAACAGCTCGTTGATCACCCAGTTGGCCGCCATCTTGCCATCGCGCCCTTCGGCCACGGCTTCGAAGTAATCGGCGTTTTGCACCTCGGCGGTCAGCACACTGGCATCATATTCCGACAGGCCCATTTGCAGCACGAAGCGCGCCTTTTTTGCATCGGGCAATTCCGGCAGGCTGGCGGCGATATCATCAACCCAGGCCTGTTCTATTTCCAAAGGCAGCAAATCCGGGTCGGGGAAATAGCGGTAATCATGCGCCTCTTCCTTGCTGCGCATCGAGCGGGTTTCGCCCTTGTCGGGGTCATAGAGGCGGGTTTCCTGTTCCACCTTGCTACCGGCCTCGACAATCGCGATCTGACGGCGCGCTTCGTATTCAATCGCCTGCTGGATAAAGCGCATCGAGTTCATATTCTTGATCTCGCAGCGCGTGCCCAAATGGCTGAAATCGCCGGTTTCTTGGAACTTCTCGTAGGCGCCGGGCAAGCAGATGGACACGTTCACATCGGCACGCAGGTTGCCGTTTTGCATATTGCCATCGCAGGTGCCCAGATAGCGCAGGATCTGGCGCATCTTGGTCACATAGGCGGCCGCCTCTTCGGGGCCGCGAATATCGGGGCGGCTGACAATCTCCATCAGGGCCACGCCGGTGCGGTTCAAATCCACAAAAGACATGGCCGGGTCCATATCGTGGATAGATTTACCCGCATCTTGTTCAAGGTGAATGCGTTCGATCCGCACGCGGCGCGCCACGCCCGGCCCCATATCGACAATAATCTCGCCCTCGCCAACGATGGGGTGATAGAGCTGGCTGATCTGGTAGCCCTGCGGCAGATCGGGGTAGAAATAGTTCTTGCGGTCAAAGGCCGACCAAAGGTTGATTTGCGCCTTCAGCCCCAGCCCCGTACGCACCGCTTGGGCCACGCACAATTCGTTGATCACAGGCAACATGCCCGGCATGGCCGCATCCACAAAAGCCACATTGGCGTTTGGCTCGGCACCAAAGCGTGTCGAGGCGCCCGAAAACAGCTTGGCGTTCGAGGCAACCTGGGCATGCACCTCCATGCCGATCACCAGCTCCCAGTCGTGCTTGGCCCCTGCAATGACCTTGGGCTTGGGCGTTTCAAAGGTAAGATCAAGCATCGCTGCCCCCTTAGTGGATAGATCAGCGGCGTTCTAATTGGTCACTGCAGGCGGGGCAAGCGTAATGGCGCGCGCAAGCCAGGCTTAGGCCGACAAACTGGGCCTTAGCCGCGAAATTTGCGCACGCCGCCGCAGGCCCGGTTGAAAAAGGGGCACGGCAGGCGGAATTTTACCGCCCTCTTCTACCACCGGGCGTGCCGCAGTGCCTGGCAAGGCCACGGGTTGGGCAGCCTGCATCCAAACAGGGGCATGAATTTCGCGCAAGCGGCCCTGCAACACCTGGTCCAGGGCCTGGCGCAGGCCTTGGGCCATGGGGCGCAGCACCCCCGACTGAAACGCCGGCCCGGCAAGGGTAAGGGCGCCAAACGCGGCCAGATCGTTGGCGTAATGGTGGTTTTCGGCATTGTCCAAAATGGCCGTCACCGCATTTGCAAACCGATCCACATTCAACACGGTCAAAGCTTTGGGATCGTGGCGCAGCGCGTCTAGGTAGACCCACGCATACCCGCCCGCACCCCAAACCGAGGCACACCGCCCAGCAATGCGCTGTGCCTGCGTCTAGAGCCTGTCGTAATCTCCAAACCAGCGCGGCAGCAAATGCACCCCGAAATTGCGCATATGGTGGGGGTTGCCCGGGTCAAGATCGATCAACCATTCATAGGCTGTGCACACCTCTTCGGCGCGGGCGGGCAGGGCCGCAAACAGCGCACAGCGCGCCGCGGCATAGGCTGCGCTGTTGCGCGTAAATTGCCCATGCGTGGCCAACACCGCCTGCGCCTGCTGAAAATGTGCCTGAAATTGGTGCCAATGCGCCTGTGGCACATCCGAAATCCACCCCTGCCCACGCCATGCAAGCCCCGTTTCAATCAAGGCGTAAACCAGCACCAAACCAAGGGCAAAATCATCTTCGAAATCTTCCAACGCCTCTTCCAGCGCGGAAATCCCGCCGCCGGGCGCATGGGCGGCCACCAGCCCCGGGTCTGCCAAAACCTGCAGCAGGGGGCCGATGGCATCGCCCGCAGCCCCGCGCGCCAAAAGCGGTGCATGGGCCACACCCCCCAAGGTGCGATCCAAATGCCGGTCGGCCATTTTCATTTCATGGGACAAATCTGACCAACGCTCTTGGCGTGCCAAAAACAGCCCGCGCGTGGCGATTGTGGCCTGCGCCTGCAGATCTGGCCCCTCGTGGCGCAGGGGCAGCGCATGGGCCTTGGCAAAATCGGCCACAACCTGGGCAACCGGGGCCGAAACCGCAGGCTTTTGGCGCGGCAAGATGCCAAGCAACCGAGAGGGGGCAAAGAAAGAGGGCATGCAAACAGCTCGCTACTGAAATAGGTGCAGGTAATTCGCCAAATATTTGCGGCTGAAAAAAGGCAGCACTGGGGTGTTTGCGTGAAGACATAAAAAAGGGGCGCCCATGGGCGCCCCCGGTTGGTGCAAAGCGCAAGGCGCGCCTTAATCGCCCAAGGGCAAGGCCACAAACCGCGGCTCGCCGGCGCGGCGCACCAGCAACAACAGCGATTTGCGCCCCGCCTCTTTGGCCTCGTCTATGCGGGCCTGCAGGTCGGCGGTGGCTGCCAGCTTTTGTTGGCCCGCTTCGGTGATAACATCGCCCGCGCGCAGCCCTTTTTCATAGGCGGCACTGGTTTCATCGACATCCACCACAACCATGCCTTCGATACGCGCGTCCAACTCTAGCTCGGTGCGCAATTCGTCGTTCAGCATTTTCAGCGACAGGCCCATCAATTCTAGCTCGTCGGCTTTTTCAGGTGCGGTTTGCGCGGCAGGCACGGCGGCTTCGGCCTCTTCCCGGCGGCCCAGCGTTACCTTCAGCGTTTGGGTCTTGCCATCGCGCAACACCACAACGCGCACGGATTTGCCAACATCGGTATTGGCCACGGTGCGCACCAAGCCACGGGTATCTGCCACCTCTTGGCCATCAAAGTTCAAGATCACATCGCCTTGCTGCATGCCGGCCTCTTTGGCGGGGCCATCGGGCACGTCGGTGACCATGACGCCACGGGTGTTTTCCAGCCCTTCCAGCGCCTCGACCATATCAGGGGTGACATCTTGGATACGCACACCCAACCAGCCCCGGCGGGTTTCGCCGTATTCTTTCAGCTGGTCCACCACCTTTAGCACCACATTCGATGCCATCGAAAAGCCAATCCCGATCGAGCCGCCATTGGGCGACAAAATGGCCGTGTTCACACCAATCACTTGGCCGTCCATATTGAACAATGGCCCACCAGAATTGCCGCGGTTAATGGCGGCGTCTGTTTGGATGTAATCATCGAACGAGCCTTGCAGCGCCCGGTTACGGGCCGAAACAATCCCTGCGCTGACAGAAAAGCCCTGCCCCATCGGGTTGCCCATGGCCAGCACCCAATCGCCCACGCGCATCAGGTCGCTGTTGCCAAAGCTGACATAGGCCAAGGGCTGATCGGCCTCGACTTTCAGCAGCGCAATATCGGTGTTGGGGTCGGTGCCCACAACCTTGGCCACCAGTTCCTCGGCCGGTTGCCCCTCGCCGGGGAAAAACTCGATCAAGATTTCATCGGCGCTTTCGATCACATGGTTATTGGTGACGATATAGCCATCCTCCGAGATCACAAACCCAGACCCCAAAGCCGAGCTGCGGCGCGGGCGATCACCCCCGCCTTGGCGGTCGCGGAAATCGCGAAAGAATTCTTCAAAAGGGCTGCCCGGCGGCACAATGGGGTTTGGCCCACCACGGCCTGCCACCGTGGTCGAGGTGGTGATATTCACCACCGCAGGGCTGATCTTATCGGCCAGATCGGCAAAGCTTTCGGGGGCGCCTTTGGCAAAAGAACCAAGCGTCTGCGCCAGCAGCAGCAATGCGGCCAACAGGCCAAACCAGGCGGCCCGCAGTCCGGGGTGCGGGCGTGAAAGTGTTTTTACTGCCTGAAAGGTCACTTGGGTATCTCCTATTTCTTCGCAGGAAAACATGCGCACACCATCCATCTAGGGCGCGGGATGTGCAACACAAAGCCCGTCGCGCGGCCTCAATTGGGCGTGATGGTTTGTTACCATGCCCCGGCATTGGCCTGTGCGGAACTCTATGCTTCCCAATAGCCCTAAAAACATGTATGGCCCCGGCATCTGAGACGTTGCGCCCTGACCCTGGCGCTCGAAACTAAGATGGAAAGGGTCGGCGGCAATGGGGCCGCCATGCAAACGGGAGACCCGGCAGGGGCTGGGTGCGCTCCCTTACAGGATACGATAGATGTTCAACGTGACGACGAAAACAATGCAGTGGGGCGATGAAACGCTGACACTGGAAACGGGCAAGGTTGCCCGTCAGGCAGATGGCACCGTGATTGCCACGCTGGGTGAAACCAGCGTCATGGCCAACGTGACCTTCGCCAAAGAGGCCAAGCCGGGCCAAGATTTCTTCCCGCTGACGGTTCACTACCAAGAAAAATACTACGCCGCGGGCAAAGTTCCCGGCGGCTTTTTCAAGCGCGAAGCGCGCCCAACTGAAAAAGAAACGCTGACAGCACGCCTGATCGACCGGCCCATTCGCCCGTTGTTTGTGCCGGGCTTCAAACACGAAGTGCTGGTGATGTGCACCGTTCTTGCCACGATCTGGTCAACGACCCCGATATCGTGGCGATGATCGCCGCCAGCGCCGCGCTGACCATTTCGGGCGTGCCCTTCATGGGCCCGATTGCTGGCTGCCGCGTGGGTTTTGTGGATGGCGACTATGTGCTCAACCCCTCGGTTGATGACATGCAGGACCTGCGCCTGAACCCCGAGCAGCGCCTTGATCTGGTTGTTGCCGGCACCAAAGACGCCGTGATGATGGTGGAATCGGAAGCCTACGAGCTGACCGAAGCCGAAATGCTGGGCGCGGTTGTCTTTGCCCACCAGCAGATCCAGCCGGTGCTGGACCTGATCATCGCGCTGGCCGAAACCGCGGCCAAAGAGCCGTTTGATTTTGCTGCCCCCGATTACACCGCCCTGTACGAGCGCGTGAAAAGCTTGGGCGAAGATCAGATGCGCGCCGCCTATGCGATCTTGAACAAGCAAGAGCGCGTGGCGGCCGTGGCCGCTGCAAAAGAGGCCATCAAGGCCGCGCTAAGTGCAGAAGAACTGGAAGATGCAAATCTGGGTTCGGCACTGAAAAAGCTGGAATCGGGCGTTCTGCGCAGCACGGTTGTGAAAGAAGGCAAGCGTATCGATGGCCGCGCCCTAGACCAAGTGCGCCCCATTGTATGCGAAACTGGCCTGCTGCCACGCACCCATGGTTCGGCGCTGTTTACCCGCGGCGAAACCCAAGGTTTGGTTGTCACCACGCTGGGCACCGGCGATGACGAACAGTTCATCGATGCCCTGCATGGGAATTTCAAATCGAACTTCCTGCTGCATTATAACTTCCCCCCCTACTCGGTTGGTGAAGTTGGCCGCGTTGGCAGCCCTGGCCGCCGCGAGATTGGCCATGGCAAGCTGGCATGGCGTGCGTTGCAGGCGGTTTTGCCTGCGCCCACAGATTTCCCCTACACCATTCGCATCGTGTCTGAGATCACAGAATCGAACGGCTCGTCTTCGATGGCGTCGGTTTGTGGTGGCTCGCTGTCGATGATGGATGCGGGCGTGCCGCTGAAGGCGGCCGTTGCTGGCGTGGCCATGGGCCTTGTGCTGGAAGACGACGGCAGCTGGGCTGTGTTGACCGATATCTTGGGCGACGAAGACCACCTTGGCGACATGGATTTCAAAGTGGCCGGTACAGAGGCAGGCATCACCAGCCTGCAGATGGACATCAAAGTGGCCGGTATCACGCCGGAAATCATGGAAAAGGCGCTGGAACAGGCCAAAGCTGGCCGGTTGCATATCTTGGGCGAAATGAACAAGGCGCTTTCGGGCGCTGGCGCGTTCAGTGCCCACGCACCGCGCATTGAAACCATGCAAATCCCCACCGATAAGATCCGCGAAGTGATCGGTTCGGGCGGCAAGGTGATCCGCGAGATCGTCGAAGTTTCGGGCGCCAAGGTAGACATCAACGACGATGGCATCATCAAGATCGCCTCGTCGAACGGCGATGCCATCCAAAAAGCCTATGACATGATCTATTCGATCGTGGCTGAACCCGAAGAAGGCAAAGTCTACAAAGGCAAGGTTGTGAAACTGGTCGATTTCGGCGCCTTTGTGAACTTCTTTGGCAAGCGTGATGGTCTGGTGCATGTCAGCCAAATCGAAAACCGCCGCCTAAACCACCCCTCGGACGTGCTGAAAGAAGGCCAAGAGGTATGGGTCAAGCTGCTCGGCTTTGATGACCGCGGCAAGGTGCGCCTGTCGATGAAAGTGGTCGATCAGGAAACTGGCGAAGAATCCACCAAAGAGGCTGCAGAAGACGCCGAATAAGGCGCCTGCCCCTGCACATAAAAAGCCCCGGCATTGGCCGGGGCTTTTTTTATGGCGTGTTGTGGTTGTCGGCCCATGGGCAGCCCAGCGCAGGCCGGGCTGCAGCCAATATGGGGCCTTATTCGGCGGCCCAGCCTGCCACGGCTTTGACTTCTAAGAAGTCTTCAATCCCCCAAACGCCACCCTCGCGGCCATTGCCCGATTGTTTCATGCCACCAAAGGGGGCACCGGCGCTGCGGCTGTGGCCGTTCATTTCCACCATGCCCGAGCGCAGCTGCAAAGCCAGCCGGTTGGCGCGGGTGCTGTCTTGGGTTTGCACATAGTTGGTCAGCCCGTAAACCGTGTCATTGGCAATTTCCACGGCCTCTTCTTCGGTTTCAAACGGGATGATCGCCAGCACCGGGCCAAAAATTTCTTCGCGCGCGATGGTCATCTCGTTCGTGACATCGGCAAACACCGTGGGGCGCACGTAAAACCCTTTGTTAAAGCCTTCGGGGCGGCCCGTGCCACCGGCAACAAGGCGCGCACCTTCATCGATGCCTTTTTGAATCAGGCCCTGAATTTTGCCCCACTGCGCCTCGTTCACAACGGGGCCAATGTGGCGGCCTTCAACATGGCTGTCGCCCACCGGAATGCCACTGGCCACCTGCGCCGCGGTTTCCACCGCTTGCTCGTAGATGCCGCGCTGCACCAGCATACGGCTGGGGGCATTACAGCTTTGGCCGGTGTTGTTCATCATATGCAGCACGCCGCGCTTGACCGCTTTGTCATCTGCATCATCGAAAATGATGTTGGCGCCCTTGCCACCCAATTCCAGATGCACGCGCTTTAGCGTGTCGGCCGCGTTCTTGGAAATGGCAATGCCCGCGCGGGTCGAGCCGGTAAAGCTGACCATATCCACGTCTTTGTGCCCCGAAAGCTGGGTACCCACACCCATGCCATTGCCATTGACCAAGTTGAACACACCCGCGGGGAAGCCTGCCTCGTGCATGATTTCGGCAAAAACGATCGCATCCAGCGGGCTTTCTTCCGAAGGTTTCAGCACCATGGTGCAGCCCGCAATCGCCGCTGCCACCACTTTCAGCGTGACTTGGTTCATCGGCCAGTTCCACGGCGTGATCAGCGCGCACACGCCCACCGGCTCGTACACAATACGGTCATTGGGGGCATGATCGCCCAAGGGGCGGATGAACTGGAAATTCTTTGCCGCTTTCAAAAAGTTGCTGGTGTGCCAGACACCGGCGCCCACCTGCTGGGTGCGGGCCATTTCAATGGGCGCCCCCATGCAAATGCTGATGGCTTGGGCCAGATCCTCGGACCGGCTTTTGTAGACCTCAAGCATCTTTTCAACCAGCGCAATACGCTCGGCCACGGGGGTGGCCATCCAGCCGGGAAACGCGGCTTTGGCTGCGGCAACAGCGGCATCGGTATCGCCCTGCCCGCCCATCGAAATCACCGCACAAGGCTCTTCGGTAGAGGGGTCGATCACGTGATGGTCGCGCGGCACAACCGGGTCTACCCATGCGCCGTTGATGTAAAATTGGCGTTTCTCGATCATCTCAAAGCCTCCGTCGAAATTCATGATTCCGGCACCCACCGGGTTGTCGGCGTTACTGTGTCACCGGCCTTGACGCAGGACAAGGGCGGATCAAGCAGATTTGCCCAAACGCCACGGCACACCGCCCCAGCGACATCCTGTCACCCCGGTTGCATTGTCTGGCAACGGGGCTGGTATCCGGCAATTTAGAATGTATCTAAGAAATGGAATATTCACTGCAAAACAGGAGGGCTTCATGGGCCTGCGTATCAACGACATCGTGCCAAATTTCACCGCCGAAACCGATCATGGCACAATCACCTTCCATGATTGGATCGGTGATAGCTGGGCTATTATGTTCAGCCACCCCAAAGATTTCACCCCCGTTTGCACCACCGAATTTGGCGCCGTGGCGCAGCTGGCCGATGAATGGGCCAAGCGCAACACCAAGGTCATTGGCCTGTCGGTAGATGGCGTGGCCGAGCACAAACAGTGGAAGGGCGATATCGCGGCTTTTGCCGGTGCCCAACCCACGTTCCCCATCATCGCAGATACCGGGCTGGAAGTGTCCAAAGCCTTCGACATGCTGCCCGCCGAGGCCTATTTGCCCGATGGCCGCACCGCCGCAGATTCGGCCAGCGTGCGGTCTGTATTTATCATCAGCCCCGATAAAAAAGTGCAGCTGATCATGACCTACCCCATGTCGGTTGGCCGCAACTTTGCCGAAGTCCTGCGCGCCCTCGACGGCCTGCAAGCCACCTTTGGAACCCCCATCGCCACACCGGCCAACTGGACCGTGGGCCAAGACGTGATCGTGGCTTTGTCGCTGACCGATGACCAAGCCCGCGAAAAATTTGGCGAAATCGACGTAAAACTGCCCTATCTGCGCACCACCAAACTGGGCGCCTAAGCGCCTTTTTGCAGATAATTTGTGACCAAGGGGCCCTAATCGGGCCCCTTTCCTTTTGGCGCACCATTTTGCCTGTAGACAAGCGCCAATGCTGCACTTAACGGGCGCAACTGAATTTCTATTTTGTCATGGCAAAAAGCGTGGCACCGTAGGGATGTTTCCTTGCAGAGGTGCCCATGAGCACAGACAACCACGGCAGGGCTGTAGCCCCCATCGTGATCGGCTGGCGCGAACGTATCGCGCTGCCCGATCTGGGCATCGTGCTGCAGGCAAAAATCGATACGGGCGCACGCACATCGGCGCTGCACGCCACCCGCATTCGACGCTTTGAAAAAGACGGCCGGGCATGGGTGCGCTTTCATATCCCCCACAGCTCGGGCGTGGCCGCCACCGATTGCGAGGCGCCGCTGGTTGATCAGCGGGCGGTGAAAAACACCAGCGGCCTACCCCAACAAAGGCTGGTCATTGAAACCGGGCTGGTGCTGGGCCATCGCCGCTGGCCCATTGAAATTACCCTTGCCAACCGCAGTGCCATGGCCATGCCCATCATTTTGGGCCGCACAGCCATTCGCCGCCGGCGTATCCTTGTGGATGCGGGCAAATCCTTTCTGGCCGGGCCACCGCTGGTGGCTGGCATATTGTTTGCGCAAAAAGGCACCCCCGAATGAAAATCGCCATGCTGACCCGCAACCCAAAGCTCTATTCGCACCAGCGCCTGAAACAGGCCGCCGAAGCGCGGGGCCACGAGCTGGACATGATCAACACGCTGCGCTGTTCCATGAACATCGCCTCGCGCCGCCCCGAAATTTACTACGAGGGCGCCAAACTGCCCCGCTACGACGCGGTGATCCCGCGCATTGGCGCCTCGGTCACGTTTTACGGGCTGGCGGTGCTGCGGCAATTTGAAATGCAAGGCGTCTACCCGCTGAACGAAAGCGTGGCGATCGGGCGCTCGCGCGATAAGCTGCGCTCGATGCAATTGCTGGCGCGCGATGGTATTGGCCTGCCGGTGACCACCTTTGCCCATGACCCCAAGAAAGCTGAAGAGGTCATCAAACTATCGGGCGGGGCGCCTGTGGTGATCAAGCTGCTGGAAGGCACCCAAGGCATCGGCGTGGTTTTGGCCGATACCGAACGCTCGGCCAAATCGGTGATCGAGGCGTTTCGCGGCGCCGATGTAAACATCTTGGTGCAAGAATTCATCAAAGAGGCGGGCAGCACCGATATCCGCGCCTTTGTGATTGGCGGCAAAGTGGTGGCCGCCATGCAGCGCACCGGCGCCGAGGGCGAATTTCGCTCTAACCTGCATCGGGGCGGCACCGCAAAGGCGGTGAAAATCACCCCAGAAGAGCGCTCGACCGCGCTGCGCGCGGCGCGGGCCATGGGGCTGAATGTCTGCGGTGTGGATATGCTGCGCTCGAACCACGGGCCAGTGGTGATGGAGGTGAACAGCTCGCCCGGGCTGGAAGGCGTGGAAGAGGCCACCGGAAAAGATATCGCCGATATGATCATCGCCTTTATCGAACGCACCGCGCGCGATGGCGCCACCCGCACCAAGGGCAAAGGATGACAACCCGGCCCGCCCCCTTTGTGCTGGCCGGCCACAGCGTGGCACCCGGCACCCGCTGCACCATAGAACTGCCGGTTTCCTCTCTGTCAGATCACACGCCCGTCACCATGTCGGTGCATGTGATCCACGGCAAACGCCCCGGCCCGGTGATGTTTGTCAGCGCCGCCATCCATGGCGACGAGGTGATTGGCGTGGAAATCGTGCGCCGCCTTTTGCGCGCCAGGCCCCTGCACAGCTTGGCGGGAACGTTGATGGCCGTGCCAATCGTCAACACCTTTGGCTTTTTGAACCATGCCCGCTATTTGCCCGACCGGCGCGATCTGAACCGCTGTTTTCCCGGCACGCCCGAGGGCTCGCTTGGGGCGCGGCTGGCGCATATCTTTTTGGAACAGATCGTCAAACGCGCCGATATGGGCATCGATCTGCACTCGGCCGCTATCCAGCGCACCAACTTGCCACAAATCCGCCTGACACCCGGCAATGCCCGGCTGCGCCAGCTGGGCGAGGCGTTTGGCGCCCCAGTCATGCTGCGCTCGAAGCTGCGCGAAGGCTCGCTGCGGATGGCCGCCGAAGAGGCCGGCGTTGACGTTTTGCTATACGAAGCAGGCGAGGGCCTGCGCTTTGACGAACTGGCCGCGCGCACCGGCGTGGCAGGGATTTTGCGGGTGATGCACAAACTGGGCATGATCAGCGCCCGCGGCGTGCCCCGCGCCCCCGCCCCCCCCGTCACAAGCGATCGCTCGGGCTGGCAACGGGCGCCTGCAGGGGGACTGTTTCGGGCCTATCGCACCACCGGCGACGTTGTCAAACCCGGCGAGATTATGGGCATCATCGCCGATCCTTTCGGTCTGGCCGAGGTGGAATTGCGCAGCGATGTTGGCGGCGTTGTTGTGGGGCGCACCAATATGCCCGTGGTCAACGAGGGCGAGGCGCTGTTTCACATTGCCGAAATCACCAAGCCGGCTCATGCCGAAGCGGCGGTCGAGGGGATGGCCGCGCAAATGGAGGCCGAGCCGCTGTTTGACGAAGACGAAATCATCTAGGCCTGATCGCCGCCCCATCGGGGGTGCAACACCACCTTTGCCCCGCGCTGCACCCGCGCAACAAGGTGGATCACATGCTCGTTGATCATGCGCGCGCACCCGTTGGAACTGGCGGTGCCCACCGTCCACGGCTGGTTGGTGCCATGAATGCGCAAATACGTATCGCGCGGGCCATCAAAGAGGTAAATTGCGCGCGCGCCCAACGGGTTGTTCGGCCCCCCCGGCATGCCACTGCGATATTTGGCATAGGCGGCTGGGTTGCGGCGGATCATCTCGTTGGTGGGGCGCCAGCGTGGCCATTCGGCCATCCATTTTACGTGATAGGTACCCGGCTCCCACAGCGCGGGCTTTGATACTGCCACTGTGTACCGCCATGCCTTGTAATCTGGCAGGGTCAGGTACAGGGCAAACAGGTTTGGATCGACATGAATTTCACCTGCAGGCAAATACTCATCCAGCGCCACGATTCTGGGGGCCAATTCTGGCCCGGGCTGAAACCGCTGGGGTTTTTGCGCCAAGGCCACATGCGGCGTGGCCACAGCCACGGCAAGACCGCCAACAAATGCACGACGCGACAGCATCAGACCCCCCTATAAACCAGCCCCAGTCTACCGAGTGTATACCAAGCAGATCAAGCCCCTATGGGTTGTGTTCAAACCGCGGGGGCCTAAAAATCGGCCGGGGCACGAAAGCTTAGGCCCTTGCCGCTTTCGGGGTGGTTCAGGCGCAATTCTTCGGAATGCAGCATCAGGCGGGGGAAATCCAACGCAGGCCCATGGGCATAAAACGGATCGCCCAAAATCGGGTGGCCCAAGGCCTGCATATGCACCCGCAACTGGTGGCTGCGGCCCGTGCGCGGCATCAGGCGCAGGCGGCTTTCGGTGGCACTGCTGCGCAGCACGCGCCAATCGGTGACCGCAGGCTTTCCGGTATCGTGGCAAACTTTCTGCAGCGGGCGGTTGGGCCAATCCACGACCAGCGGCAAATCCACCGTTCCGGTTTTTTCCCCCACCTGCCCCCAAACCCGCGCCACATAGGTTTTGCGCGTCTGGCGTTTTTCAAATTGCTGGCCCAACGCGCGCTGGGCATGCGGGGTCAGGGCAAACACCATCACACCCGATGTATCGCGATCCAGCCGATGCACCAGCAACGCGGTGGGAAAGGCGGCTTGCACGCGGGTCAGCAAACAATCGGCCAGATGTTCCCCGCGCCCCGGCACGGAAAGCAGCCCTGCCGGTTTGTTCACCGCCAATAGCGCGTGATCATCAAACAAAATATCCAAGGGGCCGCTGGGCGGGGAATAGGTGCTGCTCATGCGCGCGCCTTAGCGAAGAATGGGCTGGCCGTAAATGCCCGGGCCAACGGCCAGCCCCAAAAGAACCGCGCTTAGGCGGCCAAATCTGCCATAATGCGCGACAGGTGGTAATCTGTGTCGCCCAATTGCGCATCCAGCATCACCAAACGCTTGGCATAATGCGACACGGGGTATTCCCATGTCATGGCAATGCCACCATGCATCTGAATGGCCTCTTCCGCCACCAAACGCCCAGCGCGGCCGATCATGTTTTTTGCCATCGAGGCAAAGCGCCCCGCTTGTGGGCCACCCAGTTCAGACGCGGCCTTGATGGTGATCGAGCGGGCCTGTTCAATCTCGGTCAGCATATCGACAGCGCGGTGCTGCAGCACCTGAAACTTGCCAATCGGCACGCCAAATTGCTTGCGGGTTTTCAGGTAATCCACAGTGGTGGCATGCACCACATCCATCACGCCCACGGCTTCGGCGCATAGGGCCACGA